>Ga0214472_10003717_pt1 | contig 16133 bp, 14 predicted proteins | sample RVTome_6_FD_207662 | JGI IMG/M metagenome (GOLD analysis project Ga0214472, IMG submission 207662) | Soil microbial communities from uranium-contaminated site in the Upper Colorado River Basin, Wyoming, United States - RVT140D175 | ecosystem: Environmental > Terrestrial > Soil > Contaminated >... | reverse complement strand
CGAATCATCCTCGCCTTGCCTTCATGATCCCCATGGGAGAAGTTGAGGCGGAACACGTCGGCTCCGGCCTCCATCAGCTTGCGAAGCATGTCCTCCGATTCACTGGCGGGTCCGACAGTTGCGACGATCTTGGTGTGGCGCAGATATTTTGGCATCACTCAGCCCCCCTTCGAATCAATTCTAGCGCCTCAAACAGCAAACGACTCTGGCCTCGTAAAGAGAAGAGTCGTTTTTGTAAAACCGCCTGCTGCAGTGCCAAGGATTAATGATGATAGCTGCCCGAATATTCGATGTGTTTCTTGTCCGGCCCCTTGTGACAGCGGAAACACTTGAGTTCCTGGACCTTGCGTTCATCCAGGGGAGAGCTCTCCGGCGGCAGGGTCGACTCGGGCATCTGCCAGCTGTAGCGTCCGGTTTCGGTATTGATGGTCGCCGGTGCGATGGTCGCTACCCAGTCGGCGCTGATTTGCTTCACATGACACTGGTTGCAGCCTCCGGGGGGCGGGATGGTCTTCCAGGCACTGACCATGGCGCAGCCCGAGATGAAAAGCCCGAGTAGAAACAGGGGAAAAAAGACATTTTTCATAAAAATAGCTGTCTCCGGCTGCTGGGAAATGGCATTCACTATAACAAAGGGGGACAGGGCTGGCAAACGGCAAAACAGTTGCGGCAGGCGTACCCCCTGTGCTACGAAAATGGTTCTTGCCCTCAGCCTGGAGCAGCCCTCCCCTATGTCCGTCCGTTCGATTCTGAAGTACCTTCTGCCGGCCTCTTTTCTCCTCGTTCTCACCGCCTCGGCCCTGCTTCTGGGAGCCTACATCCAGGTTTCGCGCACCCTGCCCAAGGTGGAGACCCTGGCCGACTACCAGCCTCCGGTCATCACCCAGGTCTTCAGCCGCAACGGCAATCAGGTCGCCCGGTATTTTCGGGAGCAGCGCACCCTGGTGCCCGTGGAGGACATCCCCCCGACCCTGAAGCAGGCCTTCATCGCCGCCGAGGACTCCAACTTCTACGACCACCCCGGCATCGATTTCATTTCCATCCTCCGCGCGGCCCTGAAGAACCTTCAGGCCGGAGGCATCGTGCAGGGCGGCAGCACCATCACCCAGCAGGTGGCCAAGAGCCTGCTGCTGACCCCAGAGCGCAAGTTCTCCCGCAAGTTCAAGGAGGCCATCCTGGCCTGGCGCATGGAGAAGACCCTCTCCAAGGACGACATCCTCTACCTCTACCTGAACCAGATCTACCTGGGACACGGCGCCCACGGGGTGCAGGCGGCGGCGGAAAACTATTTCGACAAGGACGTACGGGAGCTGACCCTGGCCGAGTGCGCCATGCTGGCCGGGCTGCCCCAGGCGCCCAGCCGCTATTCCCCCTACCGGCATTACGATCGCGCCAAGGAGCGCCAGATCTATGTGCTGGACCGCATGGTGAAGGACGGCTTCATCCGCCCCGAAGAGGCGGAGCAGGCCAAAGCCCAGAGGCTCAAGATCCACCCCCGCAGCCGCAACCAGCTGCCAGAATCCGCCTATTTCGTGGAACAGGTCCGCCGTTACCTGGTGGAAAAATACGGCGAGGAAGCCGTCTACACCCAGGGCCTCCAGGTCTTCACCAGCATGGATCTGCGCCTCCAGAAGGCCGCCCGGGAAGCCGTCCGGCGCAACCTGCACAACCTGGACAAGCGCCAGGGGTTCCGCGGACCGCTCAGGGTGCTGGAAACCGAGGCCGCCATCCGGGAGTTCCTCGCCGAACAGGACCGGGAGTTTGCCGACGGTCCTCCCGCCTCCGGCGAAATACTGGAGGCGGTGCTGCTGGGCGAATCCGGCGGGGAGCTGATCCTGGGGCTGGGACCCTTCGAGGGAAGGCTGGAAGTGGCCGGCGCCCGCTGGGCCGGCCACTTGAAGCTGGCCCCCGAAAAGCCGAGCAAGAACGAGCAATCGAGCCTCCCCCGGGGCTCGGTACTGCTGGTGCGGGTGAGCGAGCGCCTCTCGGACAGAACCCTCTTGCTGACCCTGGATCAGACCCCGCAGGTGCAGGGGGCCCTCATCGCCATGGATCCCCACACCGGGGAGGTCCGCGCCATGATCGGCGGCTACGATTTCGACGACAGCCAGTTCAACCGGGCGCTTCAGGCGCGGCGGCTGCCGGGCTCGGCCATCAAGCCGCCCATCTACGCCGCCGCCCTCGACAAGGGCTACACCGCCGCCAGCGTGCTTCTGGATACGCCCCTGATTTACGAGGAGACCGATGAGAAGGGGGAGGAGTTCACCTGGAAGCCCAAGAACTACGGCGAGAAGTTCTACGGCCCCACCAGCCTGCGCGAGGCCCTGGCCCATTCCCGCAACGTGGTGACGGTGCGGATCCTCGAGGATATCGGCGTGGGTTACGCCATCGGATACGCCCGCAAGCTGGGCATCGAATCGCCCCTGAACCGGGATCTGACCCTCGCCCTGGGTTCCTCGGCCGTGACCCCCATGGAGATGGCCGTGGCCTACGGCGTGTTCGCCAACGGAGGCATCCGGGTGCCCCCCACCTTCATCACCCGCATCCTGGATCGCAACGGTCGGGTGCTCGAATCCGTCGATCCGGCGGATTTCCCCGGCGGCGCTGCCGAGGGTCAGACCCTGCTCACCCAGAGCGCCGTGCGGGTGATCAGCCAGGAGACCGCCTACCTCATGACAAATCTCCTGGAGAGCGTGGTGCAGGGCGGCACCGGCTGGCGCGCCAAGACCCTGGGCCGCCCCGTGGCCGGAAAGACCGGCACCACCAACGATCTCAAGGACGCCTGGTTCATCGGGTATACCCCCCAGCTGGTGGCCGTCACCTGGACGGGCTTCGACCAGGAGCGCCCCCTGGGGGAGAACGAGACGGGCTCCAGCGCCGCGGCGCCCGCCTGGGTGAGTTTCATGAAAGAAGCCATCAAGACCTTCCCCGCCAGGGAATTCACGGTGCCCGACAGCATCGAGTTCCATCCCGTGGACCCCAAGACGGGCCTGCTGGCGAGCGAGGATTCGGAGAGCTACCTCATCGAAGCCTTCGCCCCAGGCACCGCCCCGTCCCGCTACAGCAACGATCAGCCTTCGGAAGCCCGGGATTTCTTCCGGCTGGATCTGCAGGATCTCTGAGGCACGTTCGCCCTCCATGCGAAAAGGCCCTGCGCTTCTCACAAGCACAGGGCCTTTTCGTTTCAACCTTCTCGCCTTTCGGCCCTCCAGCCGTCCAGCCTTTCTTCCCTATTCCATCCCCATGTCGAAATTGAAGACCGAGGTTCCCGGAAGATCCCGGCCTTTCTTCCAGGCATCCAGTACCTGCTTGCCCCGGACGGAGAAGGGCCCCAGATGGGTCAGGTCGATGAGGAAACGCCTCGCCCCCAGCTGCCGCAGCTCGGCCACCTTGCCCAGCCATGAGAAGTCCGTCTCCGAGCGCAGGATCGTCAGCCCCCCTCGGCCCTCCACCCGGTAGGCGTCGCCCCGATCCGAGAGGACGGGACTGATGGGCCGCACGTCCTTGATGGGGATGCGCGAGACAATCAGGGGGATGCTGCCGTAGACCATCAGCTCCGGTTCCGGACCCGCGTCCTTCGAGAGCAGCTCCCGGAGGTTCTCCCGGTCGTCCTCTGGATAGAGGCACAGGCTGGAGGCGCCCAGCTCCCCCCAGCCCTGCATGGCCTGGCTGTTGAGGCAGAAGAGGCGGTACCCGGCGTGGAGCTGCACATTCTCCAGGCCTTCGAAGAGGGGAAAATGCCCCAGGTTGTTGAGCCGGAAGCAGCGGTAGCCTGAGGCGACAAGCTGCTCCAGGGCGGACCTGTAGGCCTTGGCCTCGCTGTCCCAGAGGATGAAGGGCAGATCCCACTCCACATGCTGCCTGCGCTCGCCCAAACGGCCCGCCTGAGTCTGGGCCTCGCGCAGATTCTCCGGCGTCAGGGGAACGACTACCCGATCCACCGCCGGGTCTTTCAGGATGTGCAGATCCCGGGCCTGGGCGATGGCCACGCAGAGCTGCTGCCGCCCCGACGACCGGGCCGGGGGCAGCGACAGGGAGCGGATTGCCGCCTGCTCCCGCCGCCTTCTTTCCTCGTGCCGGTTTGAAATCACCTGCTCTTCCACCAGGGCATAGAAGTCGCGGCGCACCTGCTTGAGCAGGCTCGGAGGGATGACCACCTCGGGCAGGGTGCCGCAGGAGAAGGCCTCCAGCCTCAGGCCGGCATGCCCCGTCTTCTCGAAGGCCTCCTGCAGCACCTCTTCGCTCAGGGGGTGATTCAGGGCCGGGAAGGTTTCGATTTCGAAGGATTTTTCCAGCTTCCGGCCTGCCGCCTCCGCCCGAAGCAGCAGGGTGGATCCGAAGAGATCCGCCGCAAGCCGCACCCCCAGGGCCTTGGCCGGTGCCTGGGAGAGCCGCTTGCGGCAGGCCGAGTCGGAGAGGGTGAAGGCCTCGCGGGAGGAGACCTTGAACACCGCATCGCCCGGCTTGAACTTGCCGGGAAAGGGCGAGGGGACGGTGACGAAGGTGCCGGGGACCACTTCGGCGGTGCGCTTCTCGCCCTTGAGCAGGGTCTTGACGGTGAAAGCCGTGCCAGCCTCGTCGGTGCGGGGCTGGATGCGCAGGCGATCCCCCACCAGCAGGGCCACCTTGGTCTTGAAGGAGATGTCCTTTCCCTTCACCTGGGCCAGCTCCCCCAGGAACTGCCCCGTCGCCCCCTTGGCCGAGGGCATGGCGATGTCCGCCGGGGGGCCTCCCAGGAGAAACCCCTTGGTGGGCCTGCGGCCGAAGGAGTTCTTGATGTCCTCCTTGGCCAGGGCGATGGCTTCGGCGCGCTTTTTCTCCGATGCATCCATGACCCGGCGGTAGGCGCCCACCACGGTGGCCACGTACTCGGCGCTCTTCATGCGCCCCTCGATCTTGAAGCTCACAACGCCTGCCTGCGCCAGCTCCTGGATGTGATCCAGGGCGCTCAGATCGTTGGTGGAGAAGTAATAGCCGGGCTTCTGACGGTAGCTGTAGCGGCGGCGGCAAGGCTGGGCACAGCGCCCCCGGTTGCCGCTCTTGCCCCCCAGCCAGGAGGAGAAGTAGCACTGGCCGGAGAAGGAAAAGCAGAGCGCGCCGTGGATGAAGTGCTCCAGCTCGATGCGGCTGTTGCGGCGCAGCACCCGGATCTCCTCCAGGCTCAGCTCCCTGGCCAGAACGGCCCGCTCGAACCCCATGGATTCGAGCTGATTGACGCCTGCGGCGTTGTGCACCGTCATCTGGGTGGAGCTGTGGAGCTTGAGCCCGGGGAAATGATCGCGAATCAGGCGCCAGACGCTGAGATCCTGCAGAATGACGGCGTCGATGCCCATCTCCTCCAGGGCACCCAGCACCTCCACCAGCCGGGTGAGCTCCGCCTCCTTGACCAGGGTGTTGAGGGGCACGTAGAGCTTGCGTCCCATTCCTTTAGCGTAGGCCGTCATGCGGGCCATGTCGGAGAGAGAAAAGTTTTTGGCCTTGGCCCGGGCGGAGAAATCCTGCAAGCCGCAGTAGACCGCGTCGGCGCCCGACTCCAGGGCGGCGAAAAAGGATTCGAGGCTCCCGGCCGGGGCGAGCAGTTCGGTTTTCACCGGTTGGTAGGGTTTCATTCCGGCTCCACGAAAAAAGGCCGGGGAAACCCGGCCGGAAAGAGGCGTATCAGGTGCGCAGAAACTAGCACGGGAGCGCTTCGGGATGCAACGCCGCCCGACCCTGCCTAACCCAGCAGTCCCCGGTCCGCGAAGCTGACGTAGTCCTGCGCCCCGATGATGATGTGGTCCAGAACCCGCACGCCCAGGAGCTCACCGGCCTCCTTGAGCCTGCGGGTGATCTCCAGATCCTCGCTGCTGGGACTGGGATCGCCGGAAGGGTGATTGTGGATGAAGATCACCGCCGCGGCCGACTCCTTGATCACCGGATTGAAGACCTCCCGAGGGTGGACGATGCTGGCCGTGAGGCTGCCTTCGGAGATGCGCTCCTCCCGGATGATGCGGTTCTTGGCGTCGAGCAGCAGGGTGAGGAAGACCTCCCGTCGGTAGTCGGCCAGTTGTCCGTGGTAGTGGTCGAACACCTCCCTGGAACTGCCGTAGCGGTGCCCCCTGGCCAGGGTCGTCTGCCTCAGGCGGCGCCCGATTTCGAAGACCGCCTGCAGCTCCGCCGCCTTGGCCGGGCCGATGCCCGGCTGCCGGCAGAACTCGGCCGTACTTACGCCGGCGAGCTCCCGCAGGCCGCCGAAGCGCGCCAGCAGCGCCCGGGCCATGTCCAGGGCGCTGGTCTTCGTTGAGGCATTGCCGTTTCGGATGATGAGCGCCAGCAGCTCCGCCTCGGAGAGGGCGGCAGCCCCCCTGTCGAGCAGTTTTTCCCGGGGCCGCTCGGCCTCGGGCCAGTCCTTGATGCGGTTCATGGTTCCCCCTCCCTTTTCTCCGCTTAAATGCACAGAATTTAAAATTTCAAATCCTTGAAAACGGACAAAAAAAGGACCGGCTTCATGGCCGATCCTTTTTTTGTCCGTCGGATTTCTCTATTTCTTGAGCGGCTGGCCCCAGAAGGTGCCCAGCACCTCTCTATCCCGCCGGGTCAACACCGCTCCGCGCTGAAGCATCATGGCCTCGATGCTCTGGTATTCCAGTCCTTTTTCGATAGCCTCGTCGATGCGCTCCCGGCTGTGGCAGAGGGTGCAACGACGGTTGATGATGTGCTGAAATTCCGCATAGGTGGCGGGAACTTCGCTGATGGGCGCCTCCACCTTGAGGGGGTTGCCCCGGAAGGTGCCCAGCACCTCCTTCTCCCGCTCGGAGAGCACAGCGCCGCGCTTTATCATCAGCTCGACGATCTCGCCGAAGTCCTTCTTCTCGGAGAGCGCCTGGTCGATGCGCTGCCGGTCGTGGCACAGGGTGCAGCGGCGCTCGATGACGTCGTTAAACGCCGAGAAGTCGGTCTGGGCCGCGGCCTGCGCGGCCGTACCCAGAATCACCATCGTCAAAGCCAGAAAGAGCCCCTTCATACTATTCACGCACGTAGGTGTCGATGTCCGTCTCGTGCACCATGCCCATGTAATGGGCGTATTCGGACTCGATGATCTCGAAGTGCTCGCGGGTCTCCTTCGCCATACGCTCGAACACCGCGGCCACGCCGGGATCCACGATCCTGGAGGCGGTCATGCGCAGACGCTTCTCCAGATCCTCTTCCTCCTTGAGGGCGATCTCCATGGCCCTGCGCTCATGCACCTCGTCGCTCAGCGCCTTGTTCAGCTCCACCAGCATGGCGCTGTCGAGCTTGGCGGGGCGGGCCATGAACTCGTCGAAGCTGCCCAGCTCCTTGCCGGTGTAGAGATGGAAGAAATGGCCGGCGTGCTCGGCCTCTTCCTTGGCCAGTGTCTCGAAAACCTTTTTTGCCCTCTCGTTTTTGGTGATTCCCGCCGCCTTCCTGTAGAAATCCCCGACGTTCTTCTCCGTCTCGATGGCGAGTTTAATCGCCTCCTGCATGCTGAATTCCTGTGGCATTTTCTCTCTCCTTCCCCGCTTATGATTGTAGCAAGTCATTTAATTAGTATTGCCAATTCTGCCATTTCTGCCTTCGTTGTCAAATGGAGCCGGACGAGGTTTTATCTTTTTCGGGGTGGAAAAAACTGCGCTCATCCCCAAAGCAGTTTGACGGCCATGGCGACGAGCACCAGGGTCAGGATGCGCTTGATCCAGTCGTGCCCCTTCTTCACCGCCAGATGCGAGGCGAACCAGCCCCCGGCCGCGTTGCCCGCCGCAAGCACCAGGCCCAGGCCGTAATTGACCTGGCCGTTGGCGATGAACACCCCGAGGGCGGTGATGGTGAAAAACAGGATGACCATGACCTTCAAGGCATTGATGCGCACCAGATCCAGGCCGTGCACCAGAAGAGCCGAGATGATGAGAAAGCCGACACCCCCCTGAATGAAGCCGCCGTAGATGCCGATGACGAAGAAGGTCAAAAGCAGCACCGCCACCCGCAGAGGCGTCATGGCAATCTCCCGGGGCCCCAGGCGCTTGACGGGATCGACGGCCATGAACAGCAGCACCCCCAGCATCACCAGGGCCAGAAGCCGCCTGAAGAGCGCCTCGTCGATGTCCACCGCCCAGTTGGCGCCGATGAGGCTTCCGGCCAGGGCGGGGGCCGCGCAGAGCAGGGCCAGGCGCCAGGGGAACACCCCGCTGCGCCGGAAGCCCGTCACGGCGAAGAAGTTCTGCACCAGGATGGCGATGCGGTTGGTGCCGTTGGCCTCGGTTGCGGGCAGGCCCAGGAAGATGAGCAGCGGCAGGGTCAGCAGGGAGCCGCCCCCGGCCAGCACGTTGAGAAAACCCGCCACCACCCCCGTGGCGGACAGGGCCGGCAGCATCCAGAGGGAAGTATTCTCCACTTTCAGCCCTCTTTCAGCAGACTGCGGATGGCCTCGCCCGCCATGGTCAGCCCGAAGAGGGGGGGGATGTAGGAGGAGGTTCCCAGGATGACCCGGCGGTGCTCGCAGCCCCACTGCTGATCCTCCTTGTTGGGGCAGATGCAGTCGACGGCGCAGCCTCCTGAGCCCGGAAGCAGGGGTCGGAACTCCTCGGTGGAATAGACCACCCGAACCCCCTTCTTGATGCCGCGCTTGCGCAGCTCCTTGCGGATGGTGCGGGCCAGGCGGCAGATGCTCGTTCGGCCGATGTCCTCCACCCGGATGAGGGTGGGATCGAGCTTGTTGCCCGCCCCCATGGAGGAGAGGACCGGGATGGACTGCTCCACGCAGCTCTGGAGCAGGTGCAGCTTGGAGGTGATGTGGTCGATGCAGTCGAGGACGTAATCGGGCGGGCCTTCGAGCAGCTCGGCGCTGCTGTGCGCGTCGTAGAAGCGCTTGAGGGCCGCCACCTGGATTTTCGGGTTGATGGCCCGGCAGCGCTCGGCCATCACCTCCACCTTGGGACGGCCCAGGGCGCCGTCCAGGGCGTGAATCTGGCGGTTGACGTTGGTGAGGCAGATGTCGTCGAAATCCACCAGCGTCAGGCGCCCCACGCCGCCGCGCGCCAGGGCCTCGGCGGCGTAACTGCCCACCCCGCCCACGCCGAACACCACCACATGGGCGGCGCGCATCCTCTCGAGTCCTTCGGTTCCCACGAGCCGCTCCACGCGGCTGAATCGGTGCAATGCCATTTAGAATTTCTGTCCTGTTCTTCTATGTCGTTCTCGCCGTGCGCATGCGCAGCACCCGGCGGGCGTTGTCCGTCGTCATCCTGGCCGATGTTTCGCAGTCCAGGCCCAGCTGCCTTGAGACCGCCTCCAGAATCAGGGGCAGGCGGCTGGGCCGCCCCGGCTCTGCCCGGAAGGGATGGGGGCTCTGATCCGGCGCGTCCGTCTCCAGGACGATGGATTCCGGCGGCAGCTTTTCAAGCAGCTCGGGAATCCTGCGGGCCCCCGGCCAGGTCGCCGCAGCGCCGATGCCCATGACGAACCCCATATCCAGCGCCTGCCTCGCGATCTCGATACCGGAGGAGAAGCCGTGCAGGATCCCCCCGAACTCAAGAGCCCTGTGCTGCTTCAGGATGCCCATGAGCTCCCCCCAGCCCCTTCGGCAGTGGATGAGCACCGGCTTTTCGGCCGCCCGGGCCAGCTCCAGCTGCTCCCGAAAGGCGCGCAGCTGGATGTCCCGCTCCGGCATGCCGGGATGGAAATCCAGCCCCACCTCCCCCACCGCCACCACCTCGGGAAGCGCAAGCAGCGCCTCGAGTTTCGAGGCCGTCTCCCGGCTCCAGTCCCCGGCCGCCATGGGATGCAGACCCGGGGCCGGGTGCAGTCCCGGATGGGCTTTGCAGAGGGCCAGAAGCTCCGCCCAGCCCTCCGCCCTGACCCCGGGCACCACGAAATCCCGCACCCCGGCTTCTCGCGCGGCGGCCAGCTCCTGCGCGAGGGCCGGGGCGAAGGCCTCATGATCGAGATGCACATGGGTGTCGAAAAGGGACGGCCTGGACATGCAGGGACGGTAGCACAGGGTCCGGAAAAAAGTCATTGCCCCAAATTTCCCGCCCCTGATACCCTTGCCCGTTCATTGCTGAACCCGGCCAAGCAGGCCCGCCGTTTTCCACCGCAACAGAAACAGAGAGCCGTCGACATGAGCATCCGCTTCGATGAAAAGGACATTCTTTCCGCCTGCGGCGCCACCTACAGCGCGCGGGGACGAAATTACCACCGCCAGAACAAGGTCCTGATGCTGGAGTGGGAGCCGCAGGGCTCAAGCTTTCTGTCCCGGGTCTCCGGCAGCGGAAAAACCGCCTACAAACAGATCGTGCGCTTTGTGCCTTCGGCTGGGGGAATCCGGATCCTGGGGGTCTGCAGCTGCCCCATGATGAGCAATTGCAAGCATATCGCCGCGGCCCTCTATGAGTGCCTGCATCAACAAAAACCTGAGTCGCACGATGCGAAGAAAAAACCCGGGAACTCCCCGGTGAACCAGTGGCTCAAAATGCTGGACAACCGGATGGCGTCCTCGAGGCGCATGGAGCCATCGAGCGCCCCTGCCCCCGCCACCGAAGCCATCCTCTATCTGCTGAGCCCCCGTTATTCCGTCGGAGGGCCCATGATTGCTCTGGAAATCTGCCGAAGCCGCCTTCTGAAAAAAGGCGGCTGGGGCAAGCCCACCTCCCTCAACCAGTATCAGCTCTCCCAGTTCTCCAGCCACAGTCCCTATGGCAGCTACGGTTACAGCTCCGCCCTGATGTCCATGCTGAGTGCGCAGGACAAGGAAATTCTCCGCATGATACAGGGCCTGGAGGCAACGGCGTCCACGATGCAGCTCGGCGCAGAGCTCGGGGCGCTGGTCCTGCAGCAGATCGTTGCCACGGGCCGCTGCTTCCTGCAGGACGCCGGCGGATCCCCCCTCATCGCCGGCCCCCCCTTGGCCGCGACCTTCCGCTGGGACATGGGTCCGGACGGCTACCGGCTCAGGGTGAGTCTCGAAGAGCTCAGCGACGAATGGCTCCTGGTGCCCACCCGCCCGCCGGCCTACATCGATCCCGCAAACGGAACCTGCGGCCTCCTGAAGCAGGAACTGGATCCGGTGCTGTTCGACGCATTGCGCAGCCTCCCCCCGGTGCCGGAAAAAGAACTGCCCAAGCTGGCACGGCATCTGCTGCCCATGGCCTCGCCCCAGGCCCTGGCCATGCCCGTAGAGCTGGAGATTGAAGAGCACCGCGAGCCCCCCGTACCCGTGCTGGAGCTCTTCGCCGAAGGGGGCAGCCACAGGGCCCGGCTGCTCTTTGATTACGGTCCCTTTCGCCTGCGCCCCTGGGCACCGAACGAAGAGCGAACGACGCTGCTGGAAAAGAACAAACGCACCTGGAGGATTGAGCGATTTCCGGAGATTGAACTGGGTTGCCGCAAGCAGCTCGAAGACCTCGGCATGGAACTCGCGTTTCCCGCGGGAGTCGGGGATCCCGACGAGACCGACCTGCTCTTCACCGGCCGGAACGTCGCCGAATCCGCCATGGGCTGGCGGGAGTTTCTCCAGCAGCAGCTGCCCCGGCTCTCGCAGGAGGGTTGGCGCATCGAGATGAGAGAAAGCTTCGCCCTGCGTTTCGAGACGGCAGAGGTCTTAAGCGCCCGGATTGAAGAGCAATCCGGTGGCTGGTTCGATATCGGCCTCGATCTGGAGCTGGACGGAGAGACCGTCGCCCTGCTGCCCCTCATCGTTCAGGCCCTGGAGCGCGGCGCGGATCTGTCCCGGGGCATCCTCATTTGCGCCGGGGAAAACCGCTGGCTGGAGATACCGGCAGCTGTGGTCAAACCGGTTCTCAAAACCCTCTTCGAGCTCTTCCAGAGCCCGGCTTTGGGCAGCTCCGGAGAGATGAAGCTGCATCGCAGCCTCGCTCCCTGGCTCATGGAGCTGACCCGACGGGCCGAAGCGGCCGGCTCGCGCCTGCAATGGCAGGGAGGCCAGGGCATCCGCGAGCTGGGGGAGCGACTGCGCAACTTCGACGGCATCCGCCCCGTCGAGCCTCCGCAGGGGCTTCAAGCGCAGCTTCGCCCCTATCAGCTCCTGGGCCTCTCCTGGCTGCAGTTTCTGCGGGAGTACGGCTTCGGAGGCATCCTGGCCGACGACATGGGGCTGGGCAAGACCGTTCAGGCCCTGGCCCATCTGCTGCTGGAGAAGGAGTCCGGCCGACTCCATCGACCCGCCCTGGCGGTGGCCCCCACCAGCGTGCTGGGCAACTGGGCCCGCGAAGCGGCCCGGTTCGCCCCCGGGCTCAAGGTGCTGCTGCTCCAGGGCCCGGAGCGCAAAATCTGGTTCGACCGCCTGGAAGAATTCGATCTGGTGCTCACCAGCTATCCCCTGCTGAGCCGGGACGGGGACATCCTCTGCCGGCACGACTGGACCTGGCTGATACTCGACGAGGCCCAGAACATAAAGAACGCCAAATCCCGGGCGGCCCAAATCCTCTGCTCCCTCAAGGGCGAGCATCGCCTCTGCCTCACCGGCACCCCCATGGAAAACCATCTGGGCGAGCTCTGGTCCCTCCTTCACTTCCTCATGCCCGGTTTTTTGGGCCAGGAGAGCGGCTTCAACGCCCTGTTCAGAAATCCCATCGAAAAAAAGGGCGACAACCTGCGCCGACAGGAGCTGGTGCGGCGCATCTCCCCCTTCGTGCTGCGGCGCGACAAGGAGATGGTGGCCTCCGAGCTGCCGCCCAAGAGCGAAATGGTGCAGACAGTGGAGCTCGAAGGCCCACAGCGCCGCCTCTACGAGAGCATTCGGGTCGCCATGGCCGACAAGGTCGGCGAATTGCTGAGCCGCAAGGGACTGGCGCGCAGCCACATCGAGATGCTCGACGCCCTGCTCAAACTGCGCCAGGTCTGCTGCGACCCCCGCCTGGTCAAGCTGGAGAGCGCCCGAAACGTCGGGAAATCCGCCAAGCTCGACATGCTCTTGGAGATGCTGGAGCCCCTGCTGGAGGACGGGCGGCGTATTCTGCTCTTCTCCCAGTTCACCGCCATGCTCGGCCTCATCGAGGAAGAGCTGAAGAAGCGCCGCATCGACTACCTCAAGCTCACCGGCCAGACCCGTAAAAGGCAGGAGATGATCGATCGTTTCCAGAGCGGCGAGGTGCCCCTCTTCCTCATCAGCCTCAAGGCCGGAGGCGTCGGCCTCAACCTCACCGCCGCCGACACCGTCATCCACTACGACCCCTGGTGGAACCCCGCCGTGGAGCGCCAGGCCACGGACCGCGCCCACCGCATCGGGCAGGACAAGCCCGTCTTCGTCTACAAGCTGGTGGCCACCGACACCGTGGAGGAGAAAATCCTCCGGCTCCAGCAGCGCAAACAGGAGCTGGCCGACGGCATCTACGGAAAAGGCAAGGAGGAAGAGGCCCTCCCGGCCCTGAGCGCGGAGGAGATACTCTCGCTCTTCAGTGCCTGATTCCGGCGGCGGCCTTCCATGGGGCGCCTTCGGGGATGGGAACGAGGGGTCTTGGCGATGCGGCTATTTTCGCGGATCCAGGGTCCGCAGTCCGTAGCGCGCAATGTTTTCGTCTGCGGTAATGAGGAGCAGGCCTTCCGCCTGCGCCTGTGCGATGAGCATGCGCTCAAAAGGGTCTCGGTGCAACGCCGGCAGCTGCCCGGCCAGCTGTCCATGGTAGAGACTGATGGGGAGTTTGCTGAACCCCTCGTCCTCGACGATGGCGTCCATGTCTTCTGGAGCTTCGAGCTTTCCCAGGGACATCTTGACGGAAATCTCCCAGGTCGTTGCAGCGCTCACGAAAACCTCGTTGCGCCCCTCGACGATCAACTCCCTGCAGCGCGGCCCCAGCTGAGGATCGTCGACGAGCCACCAGAGAAGGACGCGGGTATCGAGCAACAGGCGTTGCATCAGCCGTTGCCCTCGAAGGCATCGACAAGATCCTCCGGGGTCCGGTCGAAATCCTCCGCGATGCGAATCCGCCCCTTGAACCGGCCGGGTTTTCGCGCAGCGGGCTCATCCCGGTGCGGGACCAAATCCAGGTAAGGCTTTCCCGCCCTGGCGATGACGACCCGCTCTCCCTGCCAGACTTTTTCGCCCAGTGCCGAAAGTTGGCTCTTGGCTTCGTGCATGTTGACCTGCATGAGACCTCCATGAGACTTAGCTAAACTTAGTCTATTTTTGAAATATAGGCATAACCAAAGATTGTGTCAACCGCCCCGGATGGGGCTTCAGGCGCAACAGAGCAATTCATTGATTCAGAAAACCGCAATACAAAAAAAGCCGCCCCCGGCCGCTTGCGCGTCGCCGGGGGCGGCTTTTTTACCTGGGGGCCCTGGAAGCTCAGTCCAGCAGCTCCTCCACCAGTTCGGCCGTCCTGGCCGTGATTTTCCGGCAGTTGGAGAGATGCTCCCTGCTCTTCCATTCGTAGGGACGCGACAGGGCGCTGCAACAGGCGACCTTGAACTCGCCCTTGAAGGCTTCCATGAGCTTGGCGGCCTTGCCGGACTTGCCCTTGAGGGCCAGGACCATGACGCCTCCGGAAAGGGCGCCGCAGACGCACTTGCTGCCGCCGATGCCGCCGCCCAGGGCCTTGCCCACCTCCATCATCTGGGGGTCGGTGATGCCGCCTGCGGCCTCCAGCACGGCCTGGGCACAGTTTCTCCCCGAGGCGAAGAGGCGTCCGGCCTTCTCGCCCACGGATTCACTCCCGGTGGTTTCTTCCTTTTTCTTGAGCAGCTTGAGCATAAAGTTGATGGATTTCCTTGCAGAGGGTTTCCGTTAAAAAGTCTATCTTGTTTTGAGGAGTCTTTTTCTCTTGAATCACATTCCTGCCGTCCGGGTCAACGCTTATCTGCAAACGGGCGGCACTCAGCCTTCCTTCACGCCCATCTTCTGCAGCAGGGAAATCATGGGGCACCAGTTGGTGAAGGCGCTCTGGAAGAGGTTGAGCCCGACGAAAAGAGTGAAGAAGATCCAGTAGGGCGAATGGAACTGGGCGAGCAGGATGCTCAGGATGACGAAAAAACCGGCGACGAGCCTGAGATAGCGGTTGATGGTCATGGGAGTTCTCCTTTTTTTGGGTTAAAAGCTGTACCGGACTCCGGCGTACAGGTTGCTGTTGTTCTCGAACTGGCCGAAGAAGGTATGCACGTCCTTCCCGGTGAAGAGATTGCCTCCGGCGAAGAGGTTGAGCCGGTCGCCGGCGCGGTAATCCAGGGCGGGGCGCAGGTAGGCGTCCCGGTCGCTGGGGCTGTAGTAGGTGAACAGGGAGAGGCGCAGGTTCTGGTTCAAAAGCAGCCGGGTGAGCCGCAAGCTCAGCAGATGGCGATTCTCGTCCCGGGCGGGCGCTGCGGCAGGAAGGCTTGCCCGGTAAGCCCCGTAATCCTCCAGATGCTCCAGGTAATACTGGAGGGCCGCGGAGAAATCGGCCGCCAGCTCCCGCTCGTAACCCAGCAAAAGCCGCAGCTCGCTGTTGGGGATGAAGGGATCGCGGCCTCCGCTGTCCTGCCGGGAGTCGTAACGGCCCGCCTCGACGTTGAACAGGCCGTCCCCCAGGGGGCCGCGCAGGCCGGCTCCCAGTACCCGCAGCCTGGGGAAGAAGGCCCTGCCCGAGCTCAGCATGCCCGCGGGGCTCTTCCAGAACCCCTCGTAGCCGTAGAGCGCCGCCTCCATCCCTTCGATATTGCGGCTCGCCCTCAGGGCGATCTCGTCCTCGGAGAACCAGTCGTCGCGAGGCTCGGTCCGCACCGGGTTTTCGCGCCCGGCGAGCCCCCCTGCGGCCGGGCTGAAGAAGGAGATGCGCTCCCCGCTGATGAAGCGATCGGCATCGAAGCGGGGGATGTAAACCAGATCCAATGCGAAACCGCCGGGGAAGAGGCTGAGCATGGCGGCATCGGAAGGAGCCTTGAGGTATTCCTCGTCCCGTCCCAGGAAGAAGGACTGCCAGTCCTTGGGAAAAAGATCGTTGATGAAGAGCAGATCGCCGGTGCCCCAGGTGAGGATCTGGCGGCCGATCTTCAGATCCGCATCGGGATGGGGAAAGATCTGGACATTGGCCTCGCGCAGATCGACGAAGCCCTCGCCTCGCTCCAGATCCGGGTCCCGCTCCCGGGCGATGCGGTCATAGACGAAGTCGCCCCGCAAATTGAGGTTGGCGCTCTCCCCCAGCCGGGTC
>Ga0214472_10003716_pt1 | contig 16136 bp, 9 predicted proteins | sample RVTome_6_FD_207662 | JGI IMG/M metagenome (GOLD analysis project Ga0214472, IMG submission 207662) | Soil microbial communities from uranium-contaminated site in the Upper Colorado River Basin, Wyoming, United States - RVT140D175 | ecosystem: Environmental > Terrestrial > Soil > Contaminated >... | reverse complement strand
CGCTCGTGGAGGCGCTCGACGCGACGAGCGCGATCGCGGTGACCGCTCCAGAGGAACGCCCTCCGCTCCCCAGCGGCGCGCTCACGCCCGAGATCGTGGCGCAGGTGGTCGCGCACCTCCTCCCGGAGCATGCGATCGTGATGAACGAGGGGGCGACAGCGGCACGGGCCGTCCCGGGCCTCCTCGCACGCTCGGCGCCGCACGACTGGCTGGACCTGACGGGCGGCGCGATCGGGCAGGGGATGCCCGCCGCGACCGGCGCGGCGCTCGCCTGTCCGGACCGGAAGGTCGTCAACCTGGAGGCCGACGGCAGCGGCATGTACACGCTCCAGGCGCTCTGGACGCAGGCCAGGGAGTCGCTGGACGTCACGACGGTTATCTTGTCGAATCGTCGATATGCCATCCTGGAGATGGAGTACAGGCGCGTGGGAGCGGGCGACCCCTCGGCGGCGACTCGGGGCCTCTTCGACCTGTCGAGGCCCGAGCTCGATTGGGTGGGTCTCGCGCGTGGAATGGGCGTGGATGGCATGCGCGCCTCCACGGCCGAGGAGCTGGCGAGCGGGCTCCGCAGAGGGATCGAGGAGGGTGGCCCTTACCTCGTCGAGGCCGTGCTCTGAGGAAGGCAGTGACTCAGGAAACGCGAGGAGCATCATGAGCAGGTCAGCCGACACCGTCGAGTCCGCTCCCCCGCAGCCGTCGCAACAGGCTGCGCCCAGGCGCGAGGTCAGCGAGCGGGAGGCCAGGCAGGTCGCCGAGGCGGCCCGCGAGAAGGAGTGGACGCTGCCGAGCTTCGTGCGCGAGCTCTACCTCGGCCACCTCCGCATGGACCTCATCGATCCATTTCCGGAGCCGAAGAAGGATGACGGGGAGCGCGGCCAGGCGTTCCTTCGCGACCTCGAGGCCTACCTGAGGACCGTCGACGGCGAGGCGCTCGATCGGGAGCCTGGGATGCCCCGCGACGTGCACACGGGGCTCGCCGAGCTCGGCGCGTTCGGAATGAAGATCCCGACGGAGTACGGTGGCCTCGGGCTCTCGCAGCGCACCTACACTCAGGCGCTCGCGCTCTGCGGCACGCACAGCTCGACGATCTCCTCCACGCTTTCGGCGCACCAGTCGATCGGCGTGCCTCAGCCGCTCGTCGTCTTCGGGACGCCCGAGCAGAAGCAGAAGTACCTGCCGCGTCTCGCCAAGGGGGCGATCTCCGGCTTCGCGCTCACCGAGACCGACGTGGGGAGCGACCCGGCGCGCATGCGCTGCGAGGCCGTGCTCAGCGAGGACGGCAAGGAGTACGTTCTGAACGGCATCAAGCTCTGGTGCACGAACGCGCCGCTCGCCGAGCTGCTCGTGGTGATGGCGCGCACGCCCGCCGGAGAGGGAAAGCGTGGGGGCATCACGGCGTTCATCGTCGAGATGGACTGGGAGGGCGTGGAGCTGACGCACCGCTGCACGTTCATGGGGCTTCCAGGAATCGAGAATGGCGTCGTGAAGTTCACGGACGTCCGCATTCCGGTGGAGAATAGACTGCTCGAAGAGGGTCGCGGGCTGAAGCTCGCGCTCGTCACGCTCAACACCGGCCGCCTCGGGATCCCGGTGACGTGCGCCGCCGCCGGTAAGTGGTGCCTCCAGGTCGCACGCGAGTGGGCGTCGGTGCGCAAGCAGTGGGGCGCGCCGATCGGCAAGCACGAGGCCGTCGCGCACATGATCTCGGGGATCGCCGCAGACACGTTCGCGATGGAGGCCGTGGCGGACCTCGGCGTAGCGCTCGCCGACGCCGGGAAGTTCGACATCCGGCTGGAGGCGGCGATGGGCAAGCTCTTCAACTCGGAGACCGGCTGGAAGGTCGCGGACCGCACGATGCAGATCCGCGGTGGCCGTGGCTACGAGACCGCCGAGTCGCTCGAGGCGCGGGGCGAGGCGCCGATCGCCGTGGAGCGTATGCTGCGCTCGATGCGCATCAACAGGATCTTCGAGGGCTCCTCCGAGATCATGCGGCTCTTCATCGCGCGTGAGGCCGTCGACCCGCACCTCAAGAAGGCGGGCGCGGTGGCGGACTCGGACGCCGCGCTGGGCGACAAGGCCAGGGACGCGGTCGGGCTCGGTGTGCACATGGCCGGCTGGGTCGGCCAGAACCTCGTGGGCTGGAGCCGGAAGCCGTCGTACGGCCGCTACGGCGAGCTGTCGGGTCACGTGGCGTTCGCGGACCGCTCGGCGCGCCGCCTCGCCCGCGCGATCGCACAGGCGATGGCGCGCCACGGCCCCAAGCTCGAGCGGCGCCAGGCCGTGCTCTTCCGCCTCGTGGACATCGGCGCCGAGCTCTACGCCATGTGCGCGAGCTGCGTGAAGGCTACCGCGATGGTGAAGGAGCGCCCAGGCGACGACAGCCCGGTGCGGCTGGCGGACCTCTTCTGCCGGCAGGCGCGCAAGCGCGTGGACGACCTCTTCGACGGGCTCTTCGACAGCACCGACAGGCCGGCGTATCGCGTGGCACAGGAGGTGCTCGAGGGCCAGTACAAGTGGCTCGAGCAGGGGATCTTCGCGCCGCCGGCGCCGGAGGGGGTCGACCGGTAGGGATGGGGGCTATGGAGCGTGACTTCGAGGGCTCGTACGCCTTTCTAATGGTGACTTTCGGGTCGGCGCGGATGCCCCGTTCCCCAACCGCTTGCGCGACCGCCCGCAGGGCCTTTCTGCGCGAGCTTCGAAAGCCGTTCGAAAGTCGAACCAGTTGAAGAAGAGATGTTGTGGTGAACCTCGGGCTTCTCGCCGCGTCCATATCGGCGCCCCGAAGCGTGCCTCATTGTGAGCGTGACAGAAGCGACCGTTCGACGGTGGAACGATTTCCGAGGAGGCGAAAGGAGATCGGAAGCCGTCCGAGCCCTCCCCCCGTCACGCTCTACTCTTCCACCACCGCCTGGTATACCAGCCGCTTGAACTGGTCGCGGAAGCTCACATCCCGGTTGGGGTTGATCTGGACCATGAAGATCCCGATCAGGTCCTGCTCGGGATCGATCCAGAACGAGGTGCCGGCGACGCCGAACCAGTAGTACGTCCCGACCGAGTCGGGCAGGCCGTCCAGCGCCGGCTGGTTCTTCACCGTGAAGCCCAGGCCGAACCCCCATCCGTCGGCGAGGAAGCTCGCGCCGTCGTCGTGCAGGTGGTCCGTCGTCATGAGGTCGATCGTGGTCGGACTCAAGATGCGCGCGCCGTCGAGCTCGCCGCCGTTCAGCAGCATCTGCGCGAAGCGGGCGTAATCCTGCGCGGTGGAGACGAGCCCGCCGCCGCCGGAGAAGTTCGTGAGGGGTCGCGTGAACTCGATGGTGTCGCCGAGCTCGAGCGTGCGCTGCGCGCCCGTGCCGGCGTGCCCGTAGATGCGCGAAAGGCGGGCGTGCTTCGACGATGGGACATGGAATCCCGTGTCGACCATGCGGAGCGGCTCGAAGATGCGCTCGCGTAGGAAGACGTCGAACGGCCGTCCGCTGACGACCTCCACGAGCCGGCCGAGTACGTCGGTGGAGACGCTGTAGTTCCACCGGGTGCCGGGCTGGAACATGAGCGGGATCTCACCGAGCGCGGCGACCATGTCCGCCAGCGTCTCGGCGCCGATCACGCCGCCTTGGCGGTAGGCCTGATCCACCGCGGTGTTCGAGAAGACGCCGTACGTGAGTCCGGAGGTGTGGCGAAGCAGGTCCCGGATGGTCATGGGACGGCTCGCCCGCTCGGTCGGGATGTTGTCGGGGCCGGTCGCGTCGGCGAGCACGGCGACCGGGAGGTTGGCGAGCTCGGGCAGGTAGCGGCCGACTGGCTCGTCGAGGAAGAAGCGCCCTTCCTCGTAGAGCATCATCACCGCGACACTGGTGACGGGCTTGGTCATCGAGTAGATGCGGAAGATGTCGTCCGCTTCGAGTGGGTCGCGCGCGGCCAGGTCACGCATCCCCCACTCGTCCGCGTACGCCACCTTGCCGTGTCGGATCACCATGCCGACGGCGCCGGCCAGACGCCCCTCGTCCGCGTAGCTTCGGAAGACCTCGCCGACGCGCGCGAGCCGCTCGGAGGAGAGGCCGACCTCCTCGGGGCTCGCCATAGGGAGACCCTGGGCCGCCAGCGGCGCGGCCGTGAGCGAGAGCGCGACGAGCGTGCCCAGGAGCCGGGCCGCGGAGGTGGAGCGGCGAGCGTTCACGAGACCCTCCTTGTCGGTTCTTTCCCTACAGCCGGAAGAGGTACTGGAACTTGGCGAAGATCGCGCGGTTGGTGCGGCGCAGGTCACGCGTGAAGTACAGCTGCTCCTCGAGGCCGTCGCCGTCGCGGTCGCCGAGGATGAGGTCGCCCTGCTGGTAGTGGTCGTCGTACCCGAGGTAGAAGACCGTGCCGGCGTTCACGCGATAGTTGAAGAGCACGTTCAGGTCGAACGTCTCGTCCTCGGTGTTGAACTCGGTGATGTTGCGCACGCCCAGGCGGTCGGTCAGCTGCCACGTCGTTTGCGCGCGGACGATCTTCACGTCGAAGATCGTCGCGTCGCCGTTCGAGGGGTCCGTCAAGCGGCTCGACTCGAAGCTGAGGTTGGTCGAGAGGGCGTCTGTGGGGCGCACCTGGCCGTTCACTCGCCAGCTGAGCTGGCGCGCGAGCACGTTGCCCGCGTAGTAGATCTCGTCGCCCATCGAGAAGTTGGCGCCGAAGTTGTAGCTACGCGAAGTGTTGACGCGCCCCCCGATTCCAACGCTCGTCTTCCGGAAGTCGATCCCGGACCAGCGCTCCATGTCCTGACTGAAGTCACCGTTGATGCTGATGCTGCGGGCGAAGTTGACGCCGAGCCCCACGCGCAGGTTCTCGTCCTGTAGGACGCCGTCGAAGTCGTAGTTGCGCGTGTAGTTGACCTGCGGGCCCCAGTTGATGATCCAGCTCTGCGGCCAGAAGCGGTACGAGAGGTTGCCTCCGACGTTGCGCAGGTCGCGCCGACGCACGAAGCCGACGTCAGTGCGGAAGTCAGGTGAGACTTGGTAGGCGTTCACCGACCATCCGAGGTTGCGTCCGTTCTGCGACCAGCGGGTGGAGAGCATGTTGCCGCCCACCTCGGAGTCCCCCGGGCGCTCGTAGCGTGATCCCACGAGCGAGACGTCGCCCGAGATCGTTCGGGTGAGGCGGAGGTTGCTCGTGAGGCCTCCGACCCGGCTGTGACCGTCCAGGAACTCCCGGTCCGTGAGGACGACGCCGACGTTCGACTCGGGGTAGAGCTCGAACAGCGCGCGGCCGATGAACGTCTGGGCGGTGCGATCGAAAGCCGGATCGCTCGTGTCGTCGACCCTGCCGGGCGCCTGGTCGTTCGCCGTGAGCACGCCCAGCGAGACGCGCCCGACCTGGCCCGTGAGCTTCGCGCCGTAGTCGGGGTCGACGATCGTGCGCGTGTGCACGAAGGTCACCGGCGCCTGCATGGCGAAGATCTCGGCGCCCTCGACGAAGAAGGGCCGCAGCTCGTTGAAGAAGAGCGGAAAGCGCTGGTTGACCTCGATCTGCGGGCGGTCCGACTCGATCTGCGAGAAGTCGGGGTTGACGGTGAAGTCGGCCGTGATGTTCGACGTCACGCCGTACTTCACGTTCACGCCCATGTCGGGGTCGGCGCGCTGATTCACGAACGCCGGCCGCGTCGGGTCGATCTCCCCGTACTGGATCGCCGTCACCGTGGGGAGGATCTCGATGTTCCTGCTCGTGGTGAGGTCCGTCATTCCCTCGAGCAGCCCCATCTGGGCGAAGAAGCTCGTCTGGTCGCGCGTCATGGGCGCCCAGACCTGGTTTTCCTCGTTCTTGCTCTTCACCTCGCGCACGATCTGGAACCCCCACCGGTGGGGCTCACCCCGTGGGGGCGTCGGGTAGCGCAGGCTCTTGAACGGAATCGCCATCTCGGCGGTGAATCCGTCCTCGACGATGCGCGCGCCGGTGTCGAAGAGCGCGTTCCAGGATCGATCGGCGGGCGGGATCGCCATGCCGCCGCCGCGGCCGCCCCTGCCGCCGCCCCCAATCGACACGATGCCGTCGCCCTGGACGCCGTAGCCGTTGACGTCGAAGTCGTAGCCCCGCTGCTGGTCGAGGAAAGTGTCGAGATAGACGGTCATCAGGTCGTCCATCATCGCCCGGTCCCGCTCGACCCGGTTGGCCCGCATGATCGACGGGTCCTGATAGTGGACGTGGAAGCCGATGTACAGCTTGTCGGAGTCGTAGGCGATGTACACGTCGGTCGACTCGGTGGCCGGCGCGCCGTCGAGCGGCTGCTGCTGCGTGAACTCGGTGATGTGCGCCGCGGTCTGCCACACCGGGTCGTCCAGGACGCCGTCGATGCGCGGCGGGTCGTCCGTGCGGGTCGGCGATGCCCGGGGGCGGTCCGGGAGGAGGCCGAAGGCCTCCGTGGGGCGTGGCTGCGCGTCCCCGATGCTGGGCGGCTGTGCTTGTTGGCCTGGCTGGGCGGGTGCTGGCTCGACGCGCTCCTGGGCGGCCGAGTCCGCCGGGCCGAACGCCATGGAAATCCCCAGCGCGAGGCCGAGACTGCGGAGTGCGTACTTGTTCAACGGACCGACCAGAGTGAGGAGAAGGACGACGAGTGGTGACAGCCGCGACACCCGGCGCCTTAGGGTGTCACCAGTAGCCTGCGGAGGGAAGACACCGTGCCGTCGGACCGTGTTGATGGGCGGCGGCGGGCCCAGGTGGGGGGCTACGAGCAGGTGGACGGTGTGGATTCCGACGAGGAGACGGCCGGGCGCATCGAGGATAGGAGGCTGACGTACCGGCGCGTGTAGGTCCGTCAGCTGAAGTCCCGTCCGAAGAAGAGCACCGCCACCACGATCGCGCCGACCGCCGCCGGGGCGACGTAGCGGATGAAGAAGCGCCACGCGCCGTAGCGGAACCACGAGGGCTCGTTCCCGTCGCTGAGCTCGGCGCGCGTCTCCTCCCGCGTCATGAACCACCCGGCCGCGACGGTGATGGCGAGGCCGCCGATCGGCAGCATCCAGTTCGAGACGAAGTGGTCGGCGGTCGAGAACCACCCCGTCTTGCCGTCGAAGATCGCGAGCGTGGAGAAGAACGGCGCGCTGCCGAAGGATATGGCGGCGAAGATGGTGAAGACGAAGATGGCCGCGCCGCAGAGGATCGTCGCGCTGTGACGGTCCACGTCGTGCTCGTCGATCACGTAGCTCGCGACGACCTCGAGGAGCGAGATGGTCGAGGTGAGCGCCGCGAGCGCGACCAGCACGTAGAAGAGCGGGCCCAGGATACGCCCGAACGGCACCTGCGTGTAGAAGAGGTCCGGCAGCGAGATGAAGAGCATGCCGACCGTGGAGGCGCCGACCTGCTCGCGCATTCCCGCGACCGAGAAGATCACCGAGAACATGATCACCGTGGCGGCGAGCGCGATGATGGTGTCGAGCAGCACGATGAGCGCCGATGCCTTCACGATCGACTGGTGCCTCGCGATGTACGATCCGTACGTCACCATGGCGCCCATGCCGAGCGAGAGCGTGAAGAAGGAGTGGCCGAGCGCCTCGAGCACGCTGGAGGGCTCGAGCTCTGCGAAGTTGGGGCGGAAGATGAACGTCAGCGCCTCGCGCGATCCGCTCATGCCCAGCGCGCTCACGAGCATGAGGAGGAGGATCCCGAACAGGATCGGGAGGAAGAGCCGCGCGATCCGCTCAATGCCTTTCTGCACGCCGAAATAGACGACCGCTACGGTCGCAACCGAGAACGTGAGCGAAAGCGCCAGCTGGAGGCCGCTGTTGGCCACTTGCAAGCCGAAGAGGTCGCCCGTGGAAAAGCCCGCCGGGAAGCCCCCGAACGTCCACTGCATGGTGCGGGCGAAGTAGTAGAGCGACCACCCCGCGATGACCGTGTAGTAGGAGAGCAGGATGAAGCCGCAGAGCACGCCCCACGCGCCGACGATCCCCCACGCGGGCCCGATCGCCTCCTTCATTGCGCCGACCACGCTCTTCTGCGTCTTCCGGCCGATCAGCAGCTCGGCCATCATGATGGGCAGGCCGACCGCCAGGATGCAGAGCAGATAGACGAGCACGAAGGCGCCGCCGTCGTTCTCGAACGTGATGAAGGGAAACTTCCAGAGATTCCCCAGGCCGACGGCGCTCCCGGTGGCGGCGAGGACGAAGCCGATGTTCGAGCTCCAGTGGGCGCGCGGCTCTTGCATGCGATTCGCTCCGGATACGGGGCTGGGTGGGGCAGGGAGATCGGGCACGAGGCCGGCCGATGCGCCCCAACATATTCCGAGCTTTGGCCCGCCAACAGGCGGCGGTTACACTAATGACGGACCACGTCGGCGGGCCCGACCCGGTCGGCGCGCATCGGACCCTCTCGCCTCCACCTGCCATGACGAAGCTGCCGCGCACGGCCATGCTCGCCGGCCTCCTGGCCCTCGTCGCATGCGGAGGATCGGGGGAGGGAGCTCCTTCGGATGACGGGGCGCCCTTTCGGGCAGCGCTGCTCACCGCGGGGCCGGTGAGCGACGCCGGCTGGTACGCCGGGGCGTACGAGGGCCTGCTCCTCCTGCGGGATTCGCTCGGCGCGGACGTGAGCCACCAGCAGACCCGTACCCCCGCAGAGTTCGACGAGGCCTTCCTGTCCTACGCCGGCTCGGGGTACGACCTGATCTTCGCGCACGGCTTCGAGTACCAGGACGCCGCCATTCGCGCGGGTGAGCGCTTTCCGGAGACGACGATCGTGGTGTCCGGGGGCGGGCGGGTATCGGCCAACGTCGTCCCGCTCGTCTTCGAGCTCGAGGAGGGGAGCTACCTCGCCGGGATGCTCGCGGCGGGCATGAGCGAGTCGGGCGTGGTGGGGATGGTGGGTGGCGTGGCGATCCCACCGGTGGAGGGGACCTTCCGCGCCTTCGAGGCGGGGGCACGTGCCGTGGATCCCGACGTGAGGATCCTCGAGTCGTTCACGGGGAGCTGGGACGACGTCGCGGCCGCCAAGGAGGCCGCCGTGGCGCAGCTCGGGCGCGGCGCCGACGTCCTGATCCACAACGTGGACGCGGCGTCGTTCGGGGTCTTCCAGGCCGTGCGCGAGGCCAGGGCCGCCGGCCGCAACGCCTGGGCGCTCGGCATGAACCGCGACCAGAACGACGTCGCGCCCGACGTGATCCTGGGGAGCGCCGTCATCCGCATTCCGGACGCGTTCCTCGAGACCGCGCTGGCGTGGCAGGCGGGCGAGCTCGGCGGGCGTCCGATCTACGCCGGGCAGGCCGAGGAGGTGGTCGACTTCGTGCTGAACCCCGAGCTCGCCGGACGCGTGCCGGCCGAGCTCGTGGAGGCCATCGAGGCGGCGCGCCAGCGGATCCGCGCGGGTGAGCTCGCCGTGCCGCGCGTGCCGTTCGTGGAAGGGGAGCCGGGCGTGCGGTGAGCCAGGCGCGGCCCACGCCCGAGGGTGAAGGCGGCCCAGGGGGTAGCGGCCCGCTCGACGGTGGCGGCCAGAGCGCCGCGCCCGCCCGCCTCCAAGGGATCGTGCGACGCTTCGGGCCGGTGGTGGCGCTCGACGGCGCCGAGCTCGAGGTGCACCCGGCGGAGGTCCACGCGGTCCTCGGCGAGAACGGAGCGGGCAAGAGCACGCTGCTCGGCATCCTCGGTGGGATGCTCCGCCCAGACGAGGGCAGGGTCGAGATCGGCGGTTCCGAGGTCGTGCTTCGGAGCCCGCGCGACGCGTGGACGCGCGGCGTCGGACTCGTGCACCAGCACTTCACGCTGGTGCCCGCGCTCACCGTGCTCGAGAACCTCGCGCTCGGCCGACGGAGCGCTGCCCGCGGATGGCGGATATCCTACGAGCGCGTGCGCACCGCTGCACTGGATCTCATGCGACGCACCGGGCTCGAAGTCCGTCTCGACGGGCGTGTCGAGAAGCTCGGTGTCGGTGAGCGACAGCGCATCGAGATCCTCAAGGCCCTGCTTCGCGACCCTCCGGTGCTGGCCCTCGACGAGCCGACGGCGGTGCTCACACCCGGCGAGGTCGAGTCGCTGTTCGCGCTGCTGAGGAGCCTCGCGGCCGAGGGGCGGGCCGTGATCCTCGTGGCGCACAAGATCGACGAGGTGCTGAGCGTCGCGGATCGGGTGACTGTGCTCCGTCACGGGCGCACTGTGCTCTCGGCAGCGCGCGGCGAGGTGGACGCGCCGACGCTGGTCGCCGCGATGGTGGGAGACGATCGCCGCGTCGATGATGCCGCCGAGACGACGGGACGGCCGGCCGTGCGAAGCGGCGAGCCCATCGCGACGCTCGAGGATGTCATCGTCCACGACACGTCGGGGCGGCGCGCGCTCGACGGGGTTTCGCTCGGCGTGCGCCGCGGCGAGATCGTCGGTGTCGCCGGAGTCGAGGGGAATGGCCAGCGGGAGATGGCGCTCGTGCTGGCAGGTCGTCGCCCACCCAATGAGGGTACCGCCCGCCTTCCCGCGGGGATCGGCTTCATTCCGCAGGACCGGGCGCGCGAGGGGCTCATCGGCGACTTCGACCTGGTCGAGAACGTGGCGCTCGCGCTCCACGACGACGACCGCTTCGGTCGAGGGCCGCTCCTCGACTGGGGCAAGATTCGGGTGCGGGCCGAGGAGGTGCGGTCGCGCCTCGGGATCCGCGCGCCGGGGGTCGATACCGTGGCGCGTGCGCTCTCGGGCGGGAACCAGCAGAGGCTCGTGGTGGGGAGGGAGCTGGCGCTGGCCTCGGATCTGCTCGTCGCCGAGAACCCGACGCGCGGGCTCGACGTGGCGGCAACCGCGTTCGTGCACGCAGAGCTCAGGCGGCTCACGCGTGCGGAGGACGGCCCGGGCGTGGTGCTCGTGTCGACCGACCTGGACGAGGTGCTCCAGCTCGCCGACCGCGTGCTCGTGATGATGCGGGGCCGCTTGATCGCCGTGGCCACGCAGCATCCTACCCGCGAGGAGGTCGGCGCACTGATGCTGGGAGGCGCGAGTGCAGTGGCGTGAGCGCCTGAGCGCGAGCCCGCTGGCTGCCGGGGCGGCCGCGCTGATGCTCACGGCGCTCGCGAGCGGCATCCTGCTCGCGCTGGGCGGTTACGATCCGCCGACCGCCGCCCGGGCCATGCTCGCCGGCGCGCTCGGGAGCGCGGACGCGCTGCTCTCGATCACGCTCGTCCGCTCCGTGCCGCTGATCCTCACCGGTCTCGCAGTCGCGCTCGCCTTCCGTGCCGGCTTGTGGAACATCGGCGCGGAGGGTCAGCTCTACGCGGGCGCGATCGCGGGCGTGTGGGTCGGGCTGAGCGTGGATGGGCTTTCCGCTTGGATCGCGATTCCCGGTGCTCTCCTCGCGGCCGCAGCCGCCGGAGCCGCGTGGGCTCTCGTTCCGACGCTGATGCGACTTCACCTGGGCGTGGGCGAGGTGATCACCACCATCCTCATGAACTTCGTCGGGATCTACCTGGCGGCGTTCATGGTTCACGGTCCCCTCCAGGAGCCACGCGGCGTCTTTCCTCAGACCGATCAGATCGCGCTCGCAGCGCGCTTGCCGCCGCTGGTGCCCGGCACGCGGCTCCACGTGGGCTTCGCGCTCGCGGTCGCGCTCGCGGTCACGCTCTCCGTCGTGCTGCGCCGCACGCGCCTCGGCTTTCGCATCCGCGCGGTGGGCGCGTCGACGGAGGCCGCCGTCGTCGCCGGACGCATCGACGCCCGCCGGGTGATCCTGGTCAGCTTCCTGGCTTCCGGTGCTCTGGCTGGACTCGCAGGGGGTGTGGAGGTTGCGGGGCTGACGTACGCCCTCTACGAGGGGCTCTCCCCCGGGTGGGGGTACACGGCGATCGCGGTCGCGCTGCTCGCGGGCCTGAGCCCGCTCGCCGTGCTCGGCACGGGCGTGCTCTTCGGCGCACTCGAGGCCGGCGCGGGCGCCATGCAGCGCGAGGCGGGCATCCCCGCCGTGTGGGTGGTCGCGGTCCAGGCGCTCATCATCCTCGCCGTGTTGGCGATCGACCAACTGCGGCGGAGACGCGTACCCACCACGGTCGGCGCGGCGACGCCTGTGGTCGGCGCCCCCACCTCGGGGGGTGTCGGTGTCTGAGGTCGAGCTCGTCCTCTTCCTCGAGGCGTCGGTCCGTCTGGGCGTCCCGCTAGCGCTGGCCGCGATGGGCGAAGCGATCACCGAGCGCAGCGGCGTGATCAACATCGGGCTCGAAGGTTCGCTGATCGCCGGGGCTCTCGGCGGCGCGCTCGGCGCGCTGGCATTCGGGAGCGCGGGCCTGGGTGTCGTGGCGGGCGCAGGCGCGGGGTTCGTGGTGGCGCTCGTCTTCGCCACGTTCTGCGTCGGGCTCGGCACCGACCAGATCATCACCGGGACCGCGATCACGCTCGGCGGGCTCGGGTTGACCGGCGCCGTCTATCAGGCCCGCTTCGGCGCCACGGGAACCGCGCTGAGCCTGCCGACGCTCGCACCCGCGCCGCTTCCGCTCGTCTCCGACATCCCCTGGGTCGGGAGCGCACTCTTCGCACAGGCCCCGACGGCGTATCTCGCGTACGCGCTCGCGCCTCTCCTCTGGTACTTCCTTTTCCGGACGGAGTGGGGGCTCGAGCTCCGCGCGGCCGGCGAACAGCCCGACGCCGCGCAGGCGGCCGGCGTGCGCGTGCGTTGGGTGAGATTCTGGGCGACGGCGTTCGGGGGCGCGCTCGCAGGCATCGCGGGCGCGCACCTGGCGCTCGCTCATGCCGGAACGTTCGCGGAGAACATGAGCGCTGGCCGCGGCTTCATCGCGATCGCCGTGGTGGTGCTCGGGCGCTGGAACCCCGTCCTGGTGCTGCTGGCGGCGCTCCTCTTCGGCGCGGCCTCGGCCTTCCAGTTCCTGCTCCAGGCCATGGGGATCGACCTCCCCTATCAGCTCTTCCTGGCGTTCCCCTACGTGCTCACGCTCGCGGCGTTGGCGGGGTGGGTCGGTCGCTCGCGGGCCCCCGCGGCGCTCGCGCTGCCGTGGCCGAGGGAGCGTTGACGGGGGATGGCGCTCGGCCCCGGCGCGCCCTCACTGCGGTAGGCCCAGGCGCCTGATCATCGCCTGGAAGCGCGGCTCGTTCCTCAAGTAGTCGAAGATCGGATCGACGCTCAGGTAGGGGATGTTCGGGTCGTGCTCCTCGAAGGCCCGCTCCAGATAGTCGAGCGCGAGCTCGCCGTCACCGGCCCGCGTATAGAGCGTGCCGATCTGCCACGGCGTCACGTGCGCCGTGTCGGAGCGGGCGATCAGCATCTCGGCAAGGCTCCGGAGCGCGCCCTCGTACCCATCCGCCGCGTAGCCGCGGTCGAGCGCGGCCAGGGCCTCGGGATCGCGGGCGTTCGAGGCCCGCCACATCTCGAGAGCCTCCTCGTGACGGCCCAGGAGGTGGTGCGTCGTTCGGAGGGTCGTGAGCGCCATGCCGTAGCCGGGCGACCGTGACAGGACGTCTCCGAGAACCGCCTCGGCCTCCTCGTACCGATGCAGGAAGTTGAGGTCCATCGCTTGGAGCGTGCGGATCTGTGGGTTGAACGGATCCTCTCGCACGGCGCGCTCGATCTCTGCTGCGGCCTCCTCGTCACGGCCGAGGTAGTGGAGGAGTTGCGAGTAATACGCCCGAGCCGTCGACATCGTGGGGTCGGCGGCCAACGTCTGGCGGAATGACCGTTCGCCCGCGTCCCAGTCCCAAGCCCCCCACGTCCGCCGCCCCGCCAGCGTTTCCTGGACCTCGGCGAGCGTGCTGTCGATTGCGATCGCCCGACGGAGCGCGGGCTCCCCCCGCGCGAGTGCCTCCTCGGCCGAGACATATCCGTTCTGTGCGCGCGCTCCCCACGCCCCGGCGATGCCGGCCAGCGCCTCCGCATTGTCCGGGTCCTGCTCCAGCACGAAGTCGTAGTAGTCGAGCGCAGTGCTCATGCCCGCCTCCGAGAGCTGTAGGCGATGGAAGCGGGCCTGGAGGAGCGCCCGGTAGACTTCCGGGCTCACTTCCGGCGCGCTCGCGAGCGCCGCGTCCACCTCGGGTCGGAGCTCGACACCGATCCGGCCGGCGATCGCCCGGGTGGCATCGGCGTAGAGGGTCAGGATGTCGCCGAGCCCCGACTCGAAGGACTCGAACCAGATGAGCTCGTCCGTCCCGCCGTCCGTGAGGCGTAGGTCGAGAGAGACGCTCCCTCCCACCAGGGAGGTCGAGCCCTCGATCACCGCGTCGACGCCGAGCTCCCGGGCCACTTCGCTCGCCGGGCGGTCGTTGTCGCGGTACTGAATGACCGACGTCGGGCTGATTACGCGGATGTCCGCACGCGAGAGCTCTTGGATGAGCTCGGTGTGCAGGCCCGAAACGAAGAACTCCTGGTCGGGGTCGCCGGAGGCGTTCACGAGCGGGAGCACGGCGACCAGCTCGATGCCCGCCTCCCCAACGAGCGACGTCGCCCACCACCCACCGGCGCCCAGCAGGGCCAGCGCCGCGGTCATGGCGACGGCTCGGACCGTTCGGGCCCGCTTGGCTCGGCGCGTATGGCCGGCTATGGCCTCGGCGGTCACGGCCTCGCGCAGCGCGCGGGCCAACGCCCCGGGACTCGCGTAACGGTCGGTGGGGTCGCTCGCCAGCGCGCGGCGGACGGTCTCGCGGACGGTGGCCGGCACGGCGCCGCGCGTCGAGCCCAGGGGCGGCGGTGGCTGGGTGACCTTGCGCGCCAGGAGCGCTCGGTCGCTGCTCCCCACGAACGGCGCCTCGCCGGAGAGCATCTCGTAGAGCACGCACCCCAAGGAGTAGACGTCGGAGCGCGTATCGACATCCGTCTCGCCCGCCGCCTGCTCCGGGCTCATGTACTTGAGCGTGCCGATGGCGTGGCCGGTCTCCGTGAGCGCGCTGGTCCCGGCCTCGCTCACGGCCTTCGCGATGCCGAAGTCGCTGACGACTGCGTGGCCGGCCTGGAAGAGGATGTTCTCGGGCTTGACGTCCCGGTGAACGAGCCCGAGTCCGTGCGCGTAGTCGAGCGCGTCGCCCACCTCGCTCGCGATGCGGATCGCCTCTTCGAGGGGGAGCGCCCCGTACCGGTCGAGACGGTCGCGCAGCGTAGCGCCCTCGAGGTAGGGCATGACGAAGTAGAGGAGCCCCTCGGCCTCGCCCGAGTCGTGCAGCGGCAGGATACTCGGGTGCGCGAGGCGCGCGGCGATCTCGATCTCTCGCAGGAAGCGCTCGGAGCCGAGCCCTCGGGCGATCTCGGGCCGCATCACCTTGATGGCGACGGAGCGCTTGTGCTTCAGGTCCTCGGCAAGGCACACCACGGCCATGCCGCCGCGCCCCAGCTCCCGCACGATGCGGTAGCGGCCCTGGAGCGCGCCCCCGAGGCGATCCAGCAGATCGGACATGATCTCAACATGGGCGGGGGCTCGCGGGGTGGCCAGCGCGACCGCGGGGGCGGCGCCCGCCTGGCGGACGGGGCGCCCCCAGCGAGCACACGGGGCTCCACGGGTGTCCCAGGAAGAGGCCCTGCCTATGTTTCGGGCCCGGCGGAGGCCGGTGCAACAGGGTCGGGCGTCCTCGCTTCGGGGCCGCCGTTGAAGAGCTCGAGCGGCGGAGTGCGCCATGCGGTGGAATCGACGACGACGTTCTCGGCTCGCGACGTGCGTCCTTGCGCTCGCCCTCGGGCTCCCATGGGCCGGCTCCTTCGCCGCCGCGCAGTCCCTCGAGGGCACGGGCGCCGTCGCGGTGGGGCTCCTCCTCCGGCAGATGGACGGCGTCAAGCGAGTCCTCATGATCGGTGCGCACCCCGACGACGAGGACACGAGCCTGCTCACGACGCTCGCCCGGGGGTGGGGCGCGGAGACGGCCTACCTCTCGCTCACGCGCGGGGACGGCGGGCAAAACGTGATCGGATCGGAGCTCTGGGAGGGCCTCGGCGTGGTGCGCACGGGAGAGCTCGACGCGGCACGGCGGCTCGACGGTGGCCGCCAGTACTTCACGCGCGCCTTCGACTACGGGTTCTCGAAGTCCGCCGAGGAGGCGCTCGCCTTCTGGCCGCACGAGGAGCTGCTGGCCGACGTGGTCTGGGTGATCCGGCGCTTCCGGCCCCACGTGGTGGTCTCCGTCTGGAGCGGCACCGCGCGCGACGGACACGGGCAGCACCAGGCCTCGGGGATCGTCGCTCGCGAGGCGTTCGACGCGGCCGGCGATCCTGCACGC
>Ga0214472_10003715_pt1 | contig 16138 bp, 8 predicted proteins | sample RVTome_6_FD_207662 | JGI IMG/M metagenome (GOLD analysis project Ga0214472, IMG submission 207662) | Soil microbial communities from uranium-contaminated site in the Upper Colorado River Basin, Wyoming, United States - RVT140D175 | ecosystem: Environmental > Terrestrial > Soil > Contaminated >... | reverse complement strand
ATGAGCTTTTTCAGGGACGCGCAGACGCGCAGCGCGTTGCCGTTCTTCTTCGTTAAGGAGGTGTTTGAGAGGGGCCTGACTAGTGAGCGGAAAACGCCAGATGTGCACCGACTCTGCGGTCAGCTCTGGATGTGACGGCGGATCCTGCCATGGCGTTAGCTGAAGTGTCATTAAAGGCTCTCTGGAATTTCTTTATACAAACAGGCACGTCATATAATCTACGTCTATTTATTCGAGTCCAGCATGCAGCACCAGACAAACGAAGTTGGGCTTCTGGAAGAAGCCCTTGAAATTTGATGACCTATAAGTCCTTGGAACTTACAAGAAAGCATTGCGAGAGGTTTTATAGTAATACTGATTGGGTGTTTTGGGAAGTTACTGTTAATCGTGACTTATGAGAAACCCCCGCCACTGAAAGAAGTGAGTGGGGCGATTCACTTTGCTTCAAAATATCGGTGCAGTTCACTCACAGGTTTGACGCATCATCCTCAGGATAATAGCCAAGTTCTTCCTTGGCGTTTGAAATATCCCAAGGGCCGTCTTTATTGTTCGACACACCGTAATAAATCCCGAACCCTATATCAGCGATTAGGCTTTTCGTCACCAACTGAATCAGGTCCTTGTGGCTCAGCCATACCTTACGGTTTCTCTCATTTCCTGTAGGATCGTCATCACTACGGACCATGCCAAGCCTGAGACAGACCGACTCCAATCCGAAGCGATCGTAATACTCTCTGGCCAATGCCTCCCCGAAGACTTTGCTTGCCCCATAGTCACTGTCGGGCCGCACCGAATCTCGGACGGTTATCAGATGGGATACATGAGTTCTCTCAGAGTCTGGATAGAAGCTCTCGTATCCGCCCGTCACATGATTTGAACTGGCAAATATAATTCTCTTGATCCCGTTGGTCTTTGCCGCCTCGTAGAGATTGCGGGTTGCAATGATGTTGTTTTTCAACACCGAGGACCAATCGGCATCCACCCGGGGCTCTCCAGCAAGGTGAACGATATAGGGAATGGGAGCAATCTGTTTTACCACCGCATGGATTTGGTCGTAGTCCGAAATGTCGGCGCAAAACAATCGCCCCCCTAGACCCACTGCCCTATCCACTCCGTAGATCTCAAAGGAGTGTGCCAGGCCCGCCTCTAAAACAGTACCGATCTTGCCCTTTGAACCAGTAATGAGAAGTTTTGACAACTTCATTTCAAACCTCTAGACGGAAGAACCAGATGAATCGTTAAATATCTTTAGAGGTGCATCATTCGCCCTGTTCTTCTTTGCCGCGATTCAGGGAGGGTTCTTCTTAGAATGTTATAGGGGAACATAACATCTCACAACCCCTGACAAACAATAAATGACCACTCGGAACCGATCCAGGTGGCCATCATTTTGTTGATTAATGAGCGTCTTAAATGTCTCTATCAATAACACGCCTGATATCGACCCAAAAACAAAATTCTCACTGACCCTGACTTATGAGAATTAACGCGTTGCCAACCACGTCCGCAACCGCTCAATCCCTTCATCAAAAGAGACCTCCGCCTGATAGCCAAAATCCCTGCGAGCGGCAGTGAGATCAAACCAGTGCGAGGTGGACAGCTCTTTCGCTACAAAGCGGGTCATGCGCGGTTCGCCTTTCAGTTTGAACAGCGTATAAACTTTCTCCAGAACCGCACCGAGGTTGTAGGCCATGCCCGGCGAGATCGTTCGTGTCACCGGCGGCAGACCACCTGCTGCGAGGATGCGGTTGACCACTTCCCAGAGAGGCAGCGGCTCACCCTGGGAAAGGAAGTAGGCCCTGCCAGCGACTCCGGAACCGATCTCAAGATGATCAGCGGCCTGAAGATGGGCAAGCGCGGCATTGTCAATATAGATGGTGTCGACCAGGCATTCACGCGTACCGATTTTACGCAACGCCCCCCTTGCCCCGCGCTCAAGGATGCGCGGCACCAGGTGATTATCCTCCGGCCCCCAGATCAGGTGCGGCCGCAACGCTACGGTCGCCAGGTTTTGGTCGTTGGCCTGCAGCACCAGCTGTTCAGACGCTGCCTTGGTCTGGGGATAGAAGGCCTCAAAATGCTCCGGGTAAGGCAGCGATTCATCGACACCCTGCATGTCGCTGCCGTCGAACACGACACTCGGCGAGCTGGTATGCACAAGGCGTTGAATGCCGTGATATCGGCAGGCGTCTATGATATGCCTGGTGCCGAGGACGTTGGCCCGATAGAACTCCTCGTATGGTCCCCAGACTCCAGCCTTTGCGGCTACGTGAAAAATAATATCACAGCCCGCGGCAGCACGCTTGACCGCTTCGGCATCGTCAAGCTCACCACGACAGTGTTCAACCCCCAGTTCGGCAAGGGCAGGGTGTTCGTTGCGCGAGAAGGAACGTACGCCATCACCGCGCTCATGCAGGAGCCTGACGATCGCCTTGCCGAGAAACCCACCACCGCCTGTAACCAGCGCCTTCACGACAGTTTCTCCCGGGCCCAGGTTGCCAGCTGCTCGCGAAAGATCTTGGCGTTATGGCGAATGTCGACCGGGAAAGCCGGATGAAAGAGAAAGGTCTTGATGTTGCGGGTGATGGTATGCTCGGCACCGATCGCAAGCAGTTCCTGGTGGATGCGGACAAGTCGGGAGGTATCAGTACCTTTTTCCAGCTCGATGCAGAGCACCGGCCGTTGCCGACCCGGCTCGCCGACACCAACCAGAGCGGTGCGAAACACATCCTCATGGGTATTAAAAATTGCCTCGCAGGGGATGGTAAACAAGACTTCTTCACCGCTCACGACCCGGTGTGCTTTACGGCCACAGAACCAGACGCGACCCTGTTCGTCGCGGTAGCCGAGATCGCCCATGCGATGGTAGAAACTGTCATGATCAGGATCGGGGATTTTGCCAAGGGCTGTAGATTGCGGGCGGTTGAAATAGCTGCGCGTCACCTGCGGCCCCTTAACGACAATCTCGCCAATCTCGTCAATGCCAAGCTTCAGATTGGTATCCCAGCGTACGATCGGCTCATCGTCAATAGCAATGATCTCCAGTTCGACCCCCGGCACCGGTTCGCCGACACAGACACCGCGACCACGGTCGGTGGCATGACAGGTCTCGGTGAGGATCTCGGCACTGCCGATGGAACAAACCGGCAGGGCTTCGGTGGCTCCGTAAGGGGTAAAGACCTGAGCCCCGGCAGAGAGCATGCTGGTAAACCGTTTGAGCACTGCCGCCGGCACCGGTGCTCCGGCGGAAATGGCCCGTTTGAGGCTCGGCAGCTTGATCCCTTGCGCTTCGCCGTAGCGGCCGACCCGGTTGATCAGAGCCGGGGAGCCAAACATGGTCGTTATCTGAAACCTCTCAATGGCGGCAATAATCTTTACCGGGTCGACATCGGCAGGGCGGGTGAAGTCCATCTCCGGAATCACTGAAGTCATACCCAACGCCGGGGCAAACAGGGCAAACAGCGGGAACGTCGGCAAATCAATTTCGCCGGGGCGGATGTCATAGACCAGGCGCAGCATTTCTACCTGGGCAGAGAAGTTGCCGTGGCTGTACACCGCGCCTTTCGGTACGCCGGTACTGCCGCTGGTGAAGAGAATCGCCGCCACTTCATCATCATCGGTGTGCGCAGTCTCGTAGTGGCTGTCGTGAGCATCAGTCGTCAACAACCCTTCTAGGGTCGCACCGCCCCACAAGAGCCGTCGGCCAACGGTGAGCAGGATATTGACCGTCGGCTTCCCCCAGCCGAACAGCATGCGAGCAAGGTGTGCTTTGGGGACGCCGATAAAGGCTTGCGGTTGCGCTTCGGCAAAGCAGGCCTTGAGGTTCTTGACGCCCATCCCCGGGTCAACCAGAACCGGTACGGCGCCGATTTTGAAAAGAGCGAAGGTCAGGGCAAAGAATTCGAAGCCGGGAGGGACCATCAGGACTGTGCGCACACCGCGGCGGATATCGATCGATTCGAGCGCATGTGCCATGCGACCGCTCTCCCGGTCGAGCTCGGCGAAAGTGTATCGATCGTAGAGGGTCTGCTGTTGGCTGTCACAGCCGTTGGGGATGAAGATTGCCGGTGTTTCCGGCTGGAGTCGCGCCATTTCCGGAAGGTGCGCAGCGACATTGGCAGAGGTAGCCGGGATCATTACGTTGTGCCGTCAAGCGACCCGGCAACCGGTTCATCAAGCGGATGCGCGGCCAGGAACTGCTCGATTATCGGGATCACCTCGTCACTGGCATCTTCGAGAATGTAGTGCCCGCAATCGGCAAAAGTATGCACCTCGGCTTTCGGGAAGCGGCGCTGCCATTCTTTGAGGAAATGCTTGTCAAACACGAAGTCCTTCATGCCCCAGCAGATGGTCATCGGTACATCAGTAAAACGCTGCAGACCTGCCTCGACGTCACTGACCAGGGAGTAACCGGGGTCCTCCGGTTTGAGCGGTATATCCTGGACGAAGCGCAGGGTGGCAATGCGGTCAGCAACTGTATCGTAGGGTGCGCAGTAGGCGCCGCGCAGCGCCTGAGACATCGGATTGCGTTTGCAACCGACCCGGGCGGCGATCAGGGCAAACATGTTCAGCCGCTGGACCAGGAACGCACCGAAGGCGGTATCGCGGCAGATCTTCAGGGCCAGCGGCATTTTCTTGCCGGCCGGCAGGTGAAAGGCCGCGGTATTCAGGATGACAAGCCGGGCAATCCGTTCAGGGTGGCGGCAGGCGTAAGTCATACCGATCATGCCGCCCCAGTCATGGACAACCAGGGTGACCCGCTCGCGAACATGCAAATGTTCAAGCAACGCATCGAGGTCGTCGACCCGTTGCTGCAAAGTGTAGGAGTAGTCCTCATCCCCGGGCTTTTCCGAAAGACCGCAGCCGATGTGATCGGGGACGATGACGCGATAGCGATCCCGTAAGGCCCTGGCCAGGTTGCGGTAGTAGAAGGACCAGCTCGGATTGCCGTGGAGCATGACCACCGGATCGCCCTGCCCTTCGTCGAGGTAATGGTATTGCAGACCGTTCAGCTCGAGGAAATTATTTTCAAAGGGGTAGAGATCACTCATTGATGTACTCGTCGAAAAAAAACAACGGAAAGACAACGCAAGAGAAGATTTAACGCAGAGGCGCAATGAACGCAGAGAAAACACTGCTCATTATTGAGAGAATGCCTTTGATGGGGTCAATCTCCTCTGCGTCTCAGCGACTTTGCGTTAATATTGTTTTAAAAAGGTCTTTGCCTTCGTTTGGGTTATAAATTCAAAAATTAATGGCCACACGATTTACCACTGGATACCTAACATGAGGCAGTTCAACCCGCTGCCAATGCCGAGAAAGCCGACGACATCACCGGGCAACAAAAAATCGCGCTCCTTGGCAATTGCGGCAGTCACCGGCAGAGACACCGTGCCCATATTGCCGAGGAACTCGTAAGTGCTGAAGTCTTTCTCCTGATCAATACCTATTTTTTGCAGGATAAGTTTCTGGTGTGCCTCGCCAACCTGATGGCAAATCACCTTGTCAATCCGGTCCGTGGTCAACTCCAGTTCCTTGAGAAAGGCGTCCCAGGTCCTTTTGCCCAGCTCCACACCGTACTTCATGACCGCAACCGCGTCAGTCTGCATATAGGGGACGTGATTTTCCGGGTCGTCCGACTGGATTCCCCAACGGCAGAGAGTGTGATGCTGGGGCTCGGCCAGATTAACCCCACCGAGCAGTCGGGGCCGTCGCGAAGGCGTGAAGGAGCCATCTGTGAGCAGGACGGCGGCCGCACCGGAGCCACCGGTCAGGGTCGCCAGCGACTTGGTGAAATTTTCCATGGTCGGGTTGTCCAGCATCTGCTGAATCATGGTTTCGTTGATTTCGCGGGAGCTCTCACAGGCAATCACCAGACCAGCGCGTATCTGACCCAGTTCAATGCGGTTAGCGATATCGAGCACGCCATTGAGCACACCAAGGCAGGCGTTGGAGGTATCATAAACCGCGACATTGCCCTGCACGCCAAGGGCAGAAGCCACCTGACAGGCTGTGGCCGGTTCGAAATGTTCACGGCAGACGCCGGCATAGACGACGGCGCCGATATCGACCGGGGATATTTTCCGCTCGCGCAACGCTTTCTTTGCCGCAGCGATCGCCCCCTCCGAAATGCTGGTATTCGGCTTCCACCATCGGCGTTCCCTGATGCCGGTCAAGGCTTCCAGCTGGCCGAGGGGAATATGCAGCGCTGCGTACATCGGCTTCAAGCGGTTTTCCAGCTCTGTCGATGTAACAACAATCGGCGCCAGTTCATAGCCGACCGACTCAATATAGACTCGCGAATATCTCATTTACTCCACCATCTACGTTTAATGCCAAGCAGGCACATAGTACAAGCAAGCGTCAGGGCTGTAAAGCTGTAAGGCAATGTCCCGGCAGCTTACCGCCTGATGCGGACGGAAAAGTCCTTCATACGGTAAATGATCTTGCCATCCACCGCCAGTGAGCCGTCCGCTGAGAGGTCCTGTTTCCCGTTCGGGACGCAACATGAGGTAGTCTGGAAAAAGTGGACGCCAATCTGATAGACTTAGAGGCTCAGAAATCGTTTTCCTGCCCATGAATGCGGTTTTCATCCTCGGTGCCGGCACTCTCCACTGGTAAACCTTTCCCGCATCCATCCGTCTTAGGAAGAAAACGAAGAGGTGCAGCATGCTGCGATTTTTCCTGGTCCTCCTGCTGTTGTCGTCGCCCCGGGCTTTCGCCGGGGAGATTATTCGGCCTGAATTCTTTACGGCCATCTACAATGTCCAGTACAAGGGCTTCAACGCCGGAACAATCACCTTCGAGCTGCGTCCCGCAGATGATGGTACCGTTATCTATGAATCGTCGGTGAAACCCGGTTTCCTGGCAAGTTTTGTGGTAAGTCGGGATGCGATCGAACGGACGGTGCTGCAGATCGACGCCCATGGGGTGCGGCCCCTGCGCTGGTATTCGGAAGACGGTACAGCCGATACCGAGGACGATGGCCAGTTGACCTTCGACTGGGTGGCCCGGGAGGTGACCGGAACCGTCGAGGACAAAACCGTTGCGCTGGCCACCGAAACAGGCCTGCAGGATCGCCTCTCCATGCAGGTCGCCATGCTGACTGCGCTGCTGCGCGGCGAGACGCCCGAAACGGTAATGATGATTGACGAGGACCGCATCAAGCACTACAGCTACGAGCGCAAGAGCGAGCAGCAGGTCGAGGTGGCCGGCGGCGAATACGCCACCATCGTCTACGAAAGCACCCGCCCCGACTCCAGTCGCTTCAAGCGCATCTATCATGCGCCCGCCCTTGGCTACCTGCCCGTGCGCATCGAGAACTATAAGGACAGCAACTTGCTGGCGGTCATGGAACTCGTTGCAGTGACCCCGGGCGGTGGAGCTGGGCCCCGATCGGACCCGGGGCCGGGCCGGTCGGGGGCACCCTGATGGAGGCCGTCGCTACCGCGGTATGCAGCGATAGGTCAGGGTCTGGGTTCCGGCGGCGTTGGTGCTGACGTTGAAAGATGCCACTTGCCCGGAGCGTGCACAATAGGCCTCTGCTGAATTCATTGATTGCAAGAGGTCGTTATCGGTGCTGTAGGTGTAGGTCTCGAGCGGCGGTGCCGGTGCTATAGGGGCCGCCTGGATGCACTGGAAGGTTACGGTTTTACTGCCGTCCTGGTTGGTGGTGATTGTGCCTTGTATGGACGGGGTCGAGGCGTACTGGTTGCAATAGGCCCGGGCCCGGTTGTTGGCCTCAATGAGTTCTTCATCGGTGTAGAACTTGTAGCTGACCTCGGGGGCCTCGGCATCCACTTGGACCGGTTCCGGCGGGGTCGAAGCCGGCGCGCAGGCGACAACCGCTACCGCGGCGAAAACAGCCAGGCTGATGGCCAAGCCGCGGCACAAAAACTGTGACGGGGGTGAGTGCGTGGAGATTTTCCGACTGCTTTCGACTGGGATTTCATTTGTCATAGTCTTCTCCTTTTCTCATCAGGTGAAAAATAGAAACTATCCATCCTGGCTCTGCGCACTGCAGAATCACAGGAAAAACAGGGTCTTAAATCCCTTATACAATCTTCGCGAAAATTGTCAAACCTGTCCAGTTGGGTGGCGGGCTCACCGGATTCCGAACCATAAACGTTATGACAACGACCCTTTGACCCTGATCGTAAAATCCTTCATCTGATAAATGACTTTACCATCCACCGACAGGGTGCCATCCGCTTTAAGAAGCTTTTGCTCATCGTCAATCGCCGTAACCACCGCCTCGACCTGAACCTGATCATTACTCGGGATGATCTGACCGCGATAGTTCCAGCTGTGTTTTTCACCGAGAGCAACCGTCTCAAACTCACTCCCGGCATCGCCGCCCCAGCGCTTGATCGCAACCACCTTGAGCAGCTGCAAAAAGGATTCGAGGCCAAGGGAGCCAGGACACACCGGGTCCTGGTAGAAGTGGGCCTTGAAGAACCATTCGTCGGCATCGACAGCTTTGCTGCCGCGGATAAAGCCGAGGCCCTGTGGGCCGCCGTCGGCAACCAACAGCTCGATGTCGTCGATCATACGCAGCCCGGTCTCCGGGAATGGCGCATCGACCGGGTAAGCAAACCGCTCGCCCCGGGCAGCTTCCGCCGCAGTCTCCTGATAAGGCCTGGCCTCACGCACCCCGACCTGTTGAGCCAACGATTCAGCCGAGAAAAAACCAAACACGGTATCGCCGGTATAGACCGGTCCCAGTCGGTCGCTGATTGCGAAATCGTAGCTCTGGATAATCATGCCGCCGCTGCTGGCGATGCGGGTGATCTTAACCCGGGTGGTGAGCGTGCCGGATGCCGGGGTGACCGGGCGATGCTGCACTGCATTACCGTCGAGGTTACGGAATTTAAGATCGGTTTTACTCGTCAATGCAGAGCCGAGATACGCCGCCAGCCAGCCGCACGGTTGCAGGCCGGTCTCGAGCAGGACACTGAACGGCATTTCCGGCTGGCGTCCCGCCTGGAAATACCAGGCGTCGGTCGGCACATCATACTCAGCTGTGACCGTCGCGCCCTCAACCAGTTTGAACGGCTCACCTGTGACGGCGATGATGCGGTCAAGAAACTGGAACGGCGGCCCGGGCAGGCGGGCAATTTTGCGCTCCTCATCGAAAACCCGGTACGGCTCGCCGAAGGCTTCGGAAGGCTTGCCGGTGGAAAATGCGAGGATTTTCTCGTAGTCATAGAGAACTCTGGGGCTGGAGGCTGGGGGCTGGAGGCTGGACCACAAGCCTTCGACTTTCTCGCGGCTCAAGCCAGACAGGCGGATCGACATGTTGGGGATCTCGACGATCGGCTTGCCATCGGCAAACATCAGCGCGTCGACAATTGCAAAGGGCTCCGGACCGTAGCCGAGCTCCTTGATGCTCACCTGGTAGGTCACGGTCCTGGTTGTATCAATGACCTGGCCGCGACATTTCAGGCCGCTGTCGATCCCGGGAACCGGCTCGCACCAGGTCTCACCGGCTTCGCCGACCCAGCCCATGCGCAACAGGTAAATGCGCAAGGTGTGCATGCAGCACTCATACATCAATGTGCCGGGCATGACGTTGTCATCACAGAAATGACAGGTCAGAAACCAGTCGTCCGCATGGATGTCCATATCGGCACGAATCTGGCCGAGACCGTAGCGACCGCCCTGCGGATCAAGTTCAATCACCCGGTCGACAAGTTTCAGGTGACCGCCCGGCAGGGTGTAGGGCTTTTTCAGGTTCAGACGGGCAAATAACTCGCCGAAGGCAGCACCAAGATCTCCGGCATAGATCGCATCAACCTGGGCTGCATCGTAGGATTCTACGGCCAGCGGCGCCAGGTCACGCCAGTCATCGGGCCTGATACCGGGCTGAGGTACCAGATCGAGCCTGGTGTGGACGATCCCCTTGCCGGCAGCCAGCTCCTGTTCGTTAAAGAAGCCGGCGCAACCGTTCTGCATCGACAACAGCGGTGCGCCATTGACGGTGCCCTCGAAGTTGAAGCGAAACAGATAGGTCTGGCCCTGACGGAAAAAATGATCGATCCTGATATCGTAGCGAATCACATCGCCGGGCACGGGCAAACCACGGTGGAAGGTGACGACCGCATCCAGCAGTCGGTATACCGCCTTGCCCTTGCTGATGAAATCGATCCCCAGATAGCCGGAGAGGAAGAGATCGGCCTGGCCGGCCTCGACAGCGATACAGGTCGGGATACGGCCGCCATCGAGATACCAGCGATCGGATGTGACATCGTGCTCAGTGACCACCCGGCCGCTGGTCATCGAACGTGGTTCGCCCTCGACCGATATGATGCGGTCAACCAGCATCAGCGGCTCGTCGGGCAGGCGCACCCGGGTCGGATAGGTATCGACTTCGGCGAACTCCGGTCCCAGCATCCGGGCGATAGAACCGATAGCAAATTCCATGCACATCTCACGGTTGAATAGCGGGGGCTGGGGGCTGGGGGCTGGGGGCTCGTTAGGGACTGTCACCGCATGGGGGCTGTCCCCTTTGCTGGCGATAAAGCTGGCGACCAACGGCTCGAGATTCGGAAGCGCCTCGCCATTGGCAACCATCTGCTGCAACAGTGCCATCTGCAGGTTGAGATTTTCGGTGAGTGCCTTTTCCATGGTGTTGGCAAAGGTCAGGTAAGTTTCATGACTTCTGGCATTCGACGCTGCCGTTTCAGTCATCTGTGCCAGCAGTGGATCAGCAATGGCACCCGTCGCTTCTCGCGGTGCAGCAGAATCTTCCGGGGTGCCGAGCTTTGCGTGCTCCACGCTTGTCTGCCGCAGCCTCGCCGGCGACGACTGATCATGCGTCCCGTGTTCCGGCATCGCCACCGCAATCGGCTTTTTGACCGGCAAGGCCGCCGGAGCAAACGAAGCACCGCCGATAGTTGTATGAATGCGCGGCCCGGACGACTTCTCGGCAATGGCAATAGTGTCCGGATAAAGCACAGAGAGATCCACCGGCAGCCGTTCCGCCAGACAGTTGGCCAGCAGACGCAGGAGCAGTGACGTAGCCTTCTGTCCGGGATAACAGGCGGCTTTGGCCAGATGCGGCTTGCCTTCCAGGATGCTGCCGATCATGCGGCTGCAGGAATTACCCGGACCCATCTCGAGAAAAATCCGCACGCCGTCGGCATAGGCCCGCTCGATGACTCTGGTGTAATCAATTGTGTCCAGCGCCTGAGCGAGGATGACATCGGCGGCGCTGTCGCTAGTGACCTGGTAACTCTCACCAAGGGCACAGCTGTAGAAGGCGATATCCTCTGGCGCCGTCACCGGGAAAACATGCAGGTCGCGGTAGGCTTTTGCCACCGGTTCGGCGACTTGGCAATGCACTGTCGTCACGCCGCGCAGCGGAAAGAAATGGCCTTTGACTTCCCGGACCAGCGCCGCAACCTGTGATCGATCGCCACCAACCACACATTCCCGGCGCGTATTGACAATCAGCAGGTAGACCTTTTGCTTGCCGACCAGCGCCTGCCTCACTTGTGCAGCAGGGACATCGACAATACCGAGGACCCAGTCGACCTTTTCACCCTTGCTCAAACCCCAGACCTTGCGAGCAGCCTTGCACTCACCGGCGAGTTCTTCGCTAAACAGAGTTGACTCACTAAGCCGTTGCGACATACCGTCGCGGTCTTTCCAGGCACCGAAGGAGAAGAGTCCTGCCGACTCACCGAGGCTGTAGCCGCTCACCGCCTGTGCTTCGATACCGAAGCTGCGCACCAGGTCGCTGATCGCGGTGCCGAGTGCAACCTGGCCAATAACCAGGGCATTGTGGTTATCGTGAAGTGTCTCTGCCAGCTCGGCTTTCCAGAAATGTTCCGGTAGAAACTGGCGGGCAAGGTACTGACTGTGGGCATCCTGATTACTGTAGATTGCCGGCCAGCGAGCAGAGAGATCGCGACCCATCCCGGGAAAGTGGTTGCCGGAACCGGGGAAGATGAACGCCACCTTGCTCTGCGGAGCCAGCGGTTCAGGAGCAAAGAAAAGACGATCGCGGATGTCGGCTGACAGCGTCGCACCATTACCGCCAAGCGCCTGTGATGGATTGCTTTGTAAAGACAGCAAGGCATGCTCGAGTTGATCGAGCAACACCGAACGGTTCGACGCCACCATGGCCAGGCAGAGCTTTTTGTTCTGGTCGAGCGCTGCTTCTCGAAACCACTGCAGTGCCAACTGCTCAATCCCGCCGTCAGGAGCCATGGCAACAAAATCCTGCAGTTTGGCGATCCTGGTGAGCAAGCCATCGATGTCGTCTGCTTCGAGAGCAAAAACTCCCTCATCAAGTGCACCCAGAGGACTCTCGGTCAATGCTGCTTCGGCTCTGCCGGTCCTGTCCTCCATGCTCTCGAGCAGGACATGGGAGCAGGTTCCATCAACCCCGAAACCGCTGACCAGTGCCCGTCGCGGCCCCTCGGCCCGGTTACGCAACCAGAACTGGGCTGCCTCGGGAGCAATAAAGCTGCGCTTGCCCCGCACCCATTCGTAGCGCATTGTCTGCAGATTACGCAGCGGCGGCAATACCTGATGCTGCAGACAGAGGGTCGCCTTGATCAGCGACGCCAATCCGGCCGCAGCACCGGTGTGACCGATATCTGCCTTGGCACTGCCGATGTAGCATGGATTCTGCGTCTGCCTGGAACCAAAGAACGCGCCGAGGGCGTTGGCCTCAAGTTCATCCTCCGTCGCCAGACCACTGCCGTTGGTTTCGAGGTAGCTGACCGATTCCGGAGCGGTGTTCGCCTCCTGAGTGGCACGCTCAACGGAGCGGGTGTAGGCACTGCTGTCGGGCATTGCCGACTCGACCAGACCGCCGGTTGCTGTACCTATGCCCCTGATAATTGCATAGATCCGGTCACCGTCCTGCTTGGCATCGTCGAGGCGTTTAAGGATAACTGCCGCTGCGCCTTCACCGGCCACAGTACCATCGGCGTGTTTGTCAAAGGGACGCACCGTACCGCTCCTGGAAAACGGCCGGGTCGCGTGCTGGCCAAGCACTGCACGCAGGTCTCCGGCCATATCGGCAGCACCGACAATCGCCCGGTTGATGGAACCCTCCTGCAGGGCACGCACGCCAACTTCAAGAGCTCTCAAGCCGGAGTTCTCTTCACTGGACAGGGTAAAACTGGGGCCACCAATCCGGAACGCCTTGGCGACCCGGCTGGCGACGACGCTGCCGAGCGCACCCATGACCCGGTTGGCGCTCAGGGCCGGTCCGGCCGACTCGCGCAAATCGGCAATCCATGCCTTGAGTTCCTCTGCAGACAGATCACGGCCAAGCTGCTGTGCCCACTGCCGGGCAAATTTCTGAATCCCCCAGCGAAAGCTGAAATTGGTCGCGTTGAGGTCGAGACCGGCACCGATGAAGACCCCGGTAAAGAGCAACTCCTCATGCTTCAGCCCGGCATCTTGCAGCGCTTCGTCGGCGACCTTGAGCATCAACAACTGACGGGGAAGCATCTCCTCGATCTCTTTTGGCGGGATGCGAAAGGAGCCGGGGGCTGCATACACATCGTCAATAAAAAATCCTCTGAAGTCGGTTTTATGCAGACCATTTTCCTGGAACCAGCGGCTCTGTCCTGCACCCCACCAGTGGGCGGGACGCTCGGGTTGCACCTCGGGCTCCCCGCCAAGCATCCGGCTGCGCAGAGCTGCGAGCGAATCCCAGCAACCGAAATGAGCACCGATGCCGACAATAGCGACCGGCTGACTCTTCTTCTTGAATGACGGATGATAGGCAACGCAACTTTTAGGCGGTTTTTGCGGGATCCATTCCTCGATCAGCAAGTGGGCGTTGATACCGCCAAATCCGAAGGCACTGACCGCCGCTCGCCGCGGTTGTCCCTTCTTACGGGATTTCCAGGGCTTCGCGTGCTGCAGGATGCGAAACGGACTGGTTTTCAGATCGATGCCGTTGGCCGGCCTCGAAAAATTGGCGGTCGGCGGCAGGGTGCGTGTCTTCATCGCCAGCAGGGTTTTCATCAGGGCGGCGGAACCGGCTGCGGTCAGCAAGTGGCCAATGTTCGATTTCACCGAACCGATCACGCACTGCCCCGGCTGCCAGCCATCGTCACCCCAGAGGCTTTTCAGGCTGCTGAATTCGACCACATCTCCCACAGGGGTTCCGGTGGCATGACACTCGATCATATCAACATCAGACGGTTCCCAGCCGGCCTGCTCATAGGCAGAGCGCATCGCCCGCAGCTGTCCCTCGGAAGCCGGTGCCAGCAGGCTTCCGCCAAGGTCGTTGCAAAGACCGATGCCGCGAATCACGGCATAGATATGGTCACCGGCACAGACCGCATCTTCGGTCCGCTTCAGCAAGAACATACCGCTCCCTTCGCCGACCACCAGACCATCGCCGTTGGCATCGAAAGGGGAACAGCTCCCCGAAGGTGACAGAGCATGCAGCTGGGAAAAACCCATTTGGGTATAGAGCGAGTCGGGGCGCGACAGGCCGCCGGTCAGCATGGCATCAGCCCGTCCTGTCAGCAGTTCGTCGGCTGCCAGCTTGATGGCGTACAGCGATGAAGCACAGGCGGCATCCAGGGTGTAGCAGGTGCCACCGAGGCCGAGGGCTTTGGCCAGAAGTCCGGCGGGCAGACCGGCTACGTAGCGATTCAGCGGCGCGACTGACGGCAGCGCCGATGTGTGCTCCGCGCCGAGCAGTTTCTCTTCGAAAGTGCGGCCGAGATAATCCCGGGCCATGGTTGAGGAGTATTCACTGGGCAAGGCCAGATTACCGATGATGACGCCGACCCGATCGCGATTGAGCTGGTCGATGCGGCCATCACTGAAAGCCTGGTAACCGGTGCGCAGCAGCAGGCGAAACATCGGGTCGAGACCTGTCAGGAAATCTGCGTTGATGTCAAGGCCCTCAATTGATGACGGATCGGTCTCATCATCGATAAAACAGCCTTTTTTCGAATAGATTTTGTCCGCGCAGCCGACCGTCGGATCGAAAGCTTCGTCAGGATCGAGCAGCCAGCGCCCCTGCGGTGGCTGACGCGAGGTGTCAACATTGCCGGTAATCGTTTCCCAGAAACGGTCGAGGGTCGGTGACATGGGAAACACGCCGCCGACCCCGACAATTGCTACCGATTTGCCGTGCTTCATGCTCAGGCAGCTCCCTGCAGTTTATTGCGCTGAAAACTCGCATTCAGCGAGGCATCAATCACACATTCGTAATCTTCGATACGGGCGATCAGAGTACCGCTGACCGGGTCGACAAAGTCGATTTCCGCTGCCGCCCTGCTGGCACTCTGACTGGTCACACGCACCCTGATCTCCACGCCGGATTCAGGGAATTTGTTCTGGTACTGACGGTAGCGGCCGGCAAAAACAGGCAAAGAGCCGGAGTGGTAGCGCTCGAAGCTCCAGAGGATCATCATCTGGAAGCTGCTGTCCAAGGCCAGCGGATCGGCCAGCCATGAGCTGCGCAACGGCTGGTTGATCCATTCCGCAGGGCTCGGTGCCGGGCGGACCACCGAGGTGATACCATCTGCGGAGCAGCCGACAACTTCGCGTATACCGTGAAAGTCCGGGCCGTGGAAAAGCCGGTCCGGCTGGTAGATCTCCTCAACGGAGCGGCTATAAGCCGGCAGATCCAGACGCGCCATGGCCAGCTTGCTTTCCGGCAGCTTGGCCGCCAGCACCATTCGCGCGCGTGAATGGACGAACTGCTGACCACCGGCCGTTATTCCGGAAAGCTCCACCGGCACGACATGGACTCCACCGCTTTTGAACGCTTTGCCGGTCATGACCTGCAGCGTATGTGTCTGCCCCTGCTCAAGGGTGATGCCTTTAAGAACGCGCAGATCATTGAACCCGTGGAATCGCAATCCCGGATTATTATGGATCGCAGCGTGCGCCATCCATTCGATGATAACGGCCATCGGCAGAACCGCCTTGCCGTCGATCACATGGGATTTGAGAAACGGATACTGCTCTATGGAAATTTCCAGATCAAACGCCTTGGAGACATAGATATTTTCATGGGCCTGGGTCGGGCTTTCACTCGCTGCGGTTTCCCGACCGCCGAGGATGACCAGCTCCACCGGTCCACCGCATGGCGTGGCCATTTCCTCGATAAGGTAATCAGCACCGGCCTTGAGGTCGATGACGGCAA
>Ga0214472_10003714_pt1 | contig 16139 bp, 14 predicted proteins | sample RVTome_6_FD_207662 | JGI IMG/M metagenome (GOLD analysis project Ga0214472, IMG submission 207662) | Soil microbial communities from uranium-contaminated site in the Upper Colorado River Basin, Wyoming, United States - RVT140D175 | ecosystem: Environmental > Terrestrial > Soil > Contaminated >... | reverse complement strand
GACGGTGCCGAGATTGGTGCGCCGCCACTCGCCGAGCGCCCAGCGCCGTGAGACGAGCTTCTCGAGGCGGACGGACTGGAAGAAGAAGGGGCTGTTGTCGCGCGGGGGGGCGATGTTGCTCGGAAATGCGCGCCACAGGTCCGCCGGGGCGGCGGCCGTGATCAGGCGCGTCAGGTCGTTGGGCGGGCGGGTGCGGGGCGTGTAGAGCAGCTCGAGCCCGAGGCGCCGGGCAAAGTCCTCGGCCCGCTCCACCTCCGCGGGCGAGAAGGGGCTCTTCTTCAGCAGCACGGTGGCGCTGGTGAGGGGCATCCCCTCGTGGGGGCCGCGCACGACGATGAAGTGGCGCCCCGGCTCGTCCGCCCCGCGCAGCCTGAGCACCTCGCGACCCAGCGAGACGAGGCGCAGCAGCTGGTCCGGCGGGGTCTGGTTCCAGCGCGTCATGCTGAGGATCCCGTCGGGGGCGAGGCGCTCGAGGTAGTCGGAGAAGGCCTCGACCGTGTAGAGGTTGTTCTCGCTGAGGGCGAAGGCCCCGGCCGCGGTCGCCGCCCAGGTATCGACCATCGTGGCGACGATCAGGTCGTGCTGCTCGCGCGAGCGGCGCAGGAAGCTGCGGCCGTCGTCGACCACCAGCCGCACGCCGGGTTGCTGGTAGAGCCGGCCCGAGAAGCTCAGGAAGGGCTCCGAGCTCATCACGTCCCGCGCCACCAGCGGGTTGAGCTCCACCGCGGTCACGTCCCTGGCGCCGTGGAGACGCGCGATGATCACGTCGACACCGCCGCCGGGGCCGATGATGAGCACCTTGTCGCGGCCCCCGAGGTGATACGCGAGGCCCTCGACGCGGTCGCGCAGCTCGGGGTGCCGCGTGACGTCGGTTCCGTCGCGGTAGATCACCGTGGCCGCGTCGGAGTCGATGAAGATCAGCTGGCGCTCGGGATCTTCGGGCTGCACCACCGTCACGCGCGAGAAGGAGTTCCAGCGGGAGAACAGCATTCCCTGCTCCGAGAGCCCCTTGGACTCGCTGAGCGCGAGCATCCCGGTCGCGCGGTTCAAGGGCACGAGCGCCAGGGCGAGGGCGACCAGCGGGAGCAGGAAGCGCTTCCCGCTCAGCAGCAGGCCGCCCACGAGCGCGAGCACCGCGACCGCCAGCACCGTGTCGATCGCGCCGAGCAGGCCCAGCGTGGGCACCAGCAGCAGGCAGCCGGCGGCGGCTCCGGCCAGGTCGAATAGATAGAGACGGCTGATCTGCCCGGCCCAGGCGGTGATGGCCAGCGTGATGACGCAACCCGAGAAGAAGAACGGCAGCGCGGCTGCCCCGTAGATCCACGCGAGCGAGGCGAGCGTCCCGAGGCCAGGTGCGGCAGGGTTGAGCGGGTGCTTCAGGATCACGCCCAGCCCGACGATCGTGGCTCCGGCGAAGAGAGCACTGAAGACGGCGAGCAGCCGTGCGGTGCGCGCCTCGTCGAGGCGCGGCCTCACGACGTACAGGAAGACACCGCTCGCCCCGGAGCCGAAGAGCGCCAGCGAGATCGCCAGGAAGGCGAAGTGGTAGAACATGGTGGCCGAGAAGAGCCGGGTGAGCGTGAGCTCCAGCACCAGCGTGGCGAGGCTCACCAATGCCACACCCAGGAATCGGACAGAGAATCGCGTGCTCAAGGGAACGGCGATTCTACTCTGCGCGAGGGCGATTCCTGGGGCGCAGCCGCGCGCGGTCCTCCCGAGACGATCGACGTCACACCTCCGAAGCCGAGGCATTCCTGCGAATCACGCAGCTCTCGCCGCGCGGGAGCCGAAGCGCTCGAACTCTGTCCGGACAGAGTCAACCTGGAGCGAGCCTGACTGCGGCCGGCGTGATTGCAGGTGTTTGGGGCTGGAGCTAGCCTTGTCGCCACGTGAGAGCCCCCTCCAAGAGGACCAGCCTGAGGGCGGTGGGTGTCGTCGCCCTGCTGGCCGCCGCCTGGTTCTCGCCGCGCGTCGTTCCCTACAACATGGACGAGTTCGTCCACTACCACGCGCTCGGCTGCGCGACCGCCGCGCACGCGCAGGCGCTCCCCAGCATCCGCGACGGCTGCGGCTACTACGACCTGCGGCTGCCGTTCACGAGCACGCCGCTGCCGCTGCGCTCTTACTACTACATCGGCAGCGTCCCGGCGCTGCCCTTCTACCCGTTCTGGAGGCTCGTCGACGACCCCGTGGCGGCGAGGCTCGCGGGTGCTTTCTGTTTCCTCGTCTGCGCGTTCCTGGCGGGACGGCTCCTGCGCGTCGGAGCGTCCGCGATCATGACCGCGAGCCTCGTCTTCCCCGTGTGGCTCGTCACGTTCCTGGTCGACGAGGGCCCGGTGGGATTGTCGGCGGCGCTGCTGCTGCTGGCGCTCGTCGCTGTCCGGCGGGCGCTGCAGGCGCCTTCCGCAAGGAACTCGGCAGCGTGGGCCGCCGCGGCCGGCCTCGCGCTCTTCCTCGGGCTCTGGACGAAGCTCGTCTTCGCCTGGTGGCTCCCGACCGTCGCGGTCTTCGTGCTGGAGGAGGCTCGCCGGCAGGGCCGGTCCGTCGCGGCTGTGGCGCGGCGCCGGCTCCCGGCGCTCGTGGCCGGGGCCGCGTTCCTGGTCATGCCCACGGCGCTCCTGCTCGCGAGCGTCGACCGCGACGGGCGGCCCTACGCGGCCGCGCTGCGGCAGGGAGGCCTCTCGACCGAGCCGGAGGACGTGGAGGCGGTGGCGGTCCGGCTCGTTCAGTACGTCACGGACGGCTCGCTCGTCGCCCCGCGCAACCTGGTCCTGCCCGGCTCCCGACTCGACGTGTGGCCGCTTCTCCTGGGCGCCTTCCTGCTGGTCCTGGGCTGGCGCCGGACACAGCGGCGGCGCGAGCTCGCGACGTGGGCGATCCTGTCGCTGGTGACGTTCGGATTCGTCGCGTCGAGCGGCTACAGCCGGTGGCCGCACCACTTCGCGTTCCCGCTGCTGCCGCTGGTGCTCGCTCTCGCCCTCGCCACGGAAGGCCTCGCCAGGCGGGAGCGGCTCGCCGCCTTCGCCCTGGTGGCGGTCTTCTGGGTGTCGCTCGGCGCACGGCTGCCGTCGGCGCGGACGCCCGCCGAGTCCTCGGCGGACAAGGACAGGCTGCTCGCCTTCGTCCGGGAGCGGGGGCTCGACCGCGAGAGCCTCCAGGTGCATGCGAGCTGGGGCACCTACTACATCGCCCAGCTGTTCGGCGACCCGGCCCGGATGGTGGCCTACGCCCGGAGGGTGGTCGACGATCCGGCACGGCTGCGACAGATGGCGGATCTGGCCCGCGAGCAGGGGCGACCCCTGCTGCTCCTGAGCTCCCGCCGCTGGGACCGGCTCCACACCCCCGCGGTCGAGGCTGCTTTCGGCCGCCCGCTGCACACCTGGCAGTTCGGCTCCTGGTGGGCGGTCGAGTACCACCCGCCGCCGTCCGATTGACCCCGTACGCGGCCCGGAGGCCCCGGCAATCTCCGGCCTACCCTTTCGTGGTTGCGAGGCGTAGACTCGATGGAGTGAGACCTGCTGGGGCGTTGCTGTTCTCGGCGTTCCTGGCCGCGCCGGCCGCGGCCGAAGTGACGGTGCGGGTCGTCCCCGCGACGGAGGCGACCGCGTCGCACGTGGAGCTCACGGCCCGGGCCGCGCCGCTCGCCGAAGTGCTCGACCGGCTGGGCCGCCAGATCGGGATGAAGGTGGTCTACGAGGGCGCCTCGCCGCGCCAGCTCGTGACCCTGAGCCTGCAGGGCCGCTCGCCGGCCGAGACCGTGCTGGGTCTGCTCGAAGGCCAGGGCCTCAACTTCGCGCTCGTGTCCGACCCGTCGGGCACACGGGTCGTGACCCTGCTCGTGGCCGGCACCGCCCCGGCCACGGGATCGGCCACGGCGGCATCGGCGAGCAGTCGAGCGACGCCGAGCACGACGTTTCGGCGTCCTCTCTCGCCGCCGCCGGGCTCGGGCCCGGACACCATGGAAGAGGAAGCCGAGGAGCCCGAGGACGACGAGGCGTTCGACGATCCGGCCGCTCCGCCGGAGGCGCCCGAAGCCGCCGGCCAGGGTGACCCCGCGGCCACGAACCCGGTGCCGGTGCCGCAGGGCCCCGGCGCGCAGCCGAACCCTCCCCGGCAGTCGTTCCCGGTGTCGCCCTTCGCGCCGCAGGCGACACCCTACACGCCGCAGCCCTTCCCGCCGCTGCCTCCGGGCGTTCCCGGCGGACCGACGGCACCCGCGACGCCCCCGGCACAGCCCCAGACCCCGACGCAGCCGCCCCCCGACTAGTTGCGGGCATCGATCGGCTACGGCTGGGGGAAGGGTCGTGAGGTCAGCGCTCTTCGAGACCTACCTGGCGGTGCGACCCCCGGGCACGGGGAACCCTGCTGCCGCATCCACCAGCAGCAGCACCCAGTCGTTGCCCCGACCGCTCGACGGCGGGGCGAACGTCTGAACGCCCCAGCTGTCCTGCTCCTTCAGCGGATAGAAGGTGCCGTAGCGCGGGTCGTACCAGTACTGCTGCTGACGCTCGCTCCGGATGATGCTCTTGTCGAGCGTGAAGCCCTCGCCGCGCGGCGAGTAGACGAGGGCGAACGAGCCGTCGCTCGCCCGCGCCGCCCGGATCCTGGCGCCGCCCGTCGTGGGGCCGTTCAGGACGATGCGCTGGTCCGGGACGAGTCGCGTGAACGGCAGCGACTCGAACAGGCGCCGCACGTGACCCATCTGGAGCGCGCCTGGATGATCGAGCGCTTCGGGCCAAGGGACGTTCGCGCCGATGTTGCTGCCCGGCCCACCGAAGAGATCGCGGCGCGCGGCGTCATCGGGCCCTGCGACGCCCTGCTCGAACATCTGCCAGACGTTGTTGTTGCCGTACGTGTGACCGCACGCGCCGGCGAGCAGCGACCAGTAGGCCGCCTGGCGCACGTCGTAGTCGTCGAACCGCTCCATCCCTCCCGCGCCCCGGTTGTAGAAGCCGACGGGGATTCCCTCGTAGCGGGGCTCGCCATCCAGGGTGGGCTTCGCGGGCGTGAGCGCGTAGTCGTGCTCGACGAAGAGCCCGTTGTCGTGGTCGCGCGCGGCGTGGGACGACTGGAACATGTTGAAGTCGAGCCACGGGGCCTGATGGAGCTGGAGCGACGAAAAGCCCGGTCCAGTCGGATGGAACGTCTTCAGGTGAGCGCCAGCATCGCCTTGCGTCAGCCCGGCCGCCATTGCGTCGATGATCGCGCGTTCCCCCGCGTTGGTGATCGACCGGTCTCCGCCGAGGATCCAGATGATGGCTCTGTCCTTGTACCTGTTGCCGAGGTAGCGGCCATACTGCCGCGCGCTGGCCGGGGTGAAGACCGACTGGCCCGACGCCCAGTAGCTGCCCCAGGTCGGCAGCATCCCGACGAACAGACCGAGCTCCTCCGCCTTGTTCACGACGTAGTCCACGTGCCGGAAGTAGGCCTCGTTGGGTCGCGCCGGGTCGCCATCGAGCAAGGGGAGGTCGCCATACGGATTCGGAACGGTGAGCCCGCCGAGCTGCGCCAGGACCACCGCCTGAATCACCGTGAAGCCCTTGTGCGCGCGACTCGTCAGGTACTGAGCCGCCTTCTCGCGGTTCAGGCGATGGAACAGCTCCCAGGCGGTGTCGCCCAGGTAGAAGAAGGGCCTGCCGTCCTGGTACTGGATGTAGCGCCGGTTCTCGTGAACGGTCAGCCGCGCGGCGACCTCGGCGAACGCATGCGCGGGAGAAACCAGCAGCGAACCTGCGATGCAGCACGTGGCCATGCGGGTGTTTCGCGTCACAGCCGGTCAGGGACGAGTAGTGGTCGTCGAGCCCGACGGCCTCGACGTGCCCGGCTGGGCGCTGCCTGGGCGCGGTCCAGCCGGAGCTTGGCGCCCGACGATGCGCGGCTGACCGGCCACGAACAGCCACTCGTTGTATTTCGTGCGGCCGTTGAAGATGCGCAGGCTCTTGTCCGTGCTGGTGCTGGCCACGCCCTGGAAGCCACCGATCGCCTGCCCCGGCCGGGAAAAAGCCGACGGCCGCGTCGTGGTGGTCGTCGTGGTGGTCGTCGCCCCACCGGGCCTGGACCCGGTGCTTGGAAGGCCGGGGACGCCTGCCAGCACCGCGTCGCCCGGGCGCAGCAGGCGCCAGCGGCCGTGCTTCGTCATCGGGTCCTTGTAGGCGCGGCGCAGGAAGCGCTGCTGCACCAGCACCTCCATCGAAGGCGGCAGCGCGTTGCCGTGGCGGCGCTGGTAGCGGGCGATCGCGTCGGCGATCTGGCCGCCGCGGGAGATCAGCTCCTCTTCCGCGTCGTTGCGCATGACGTAGCGCCAGGACGGCATCGCTGCGCCCAGCAGGATCATCATGACCGCGATCGCGGCGAGGAGCGCCACGAGCGAGTAGCCGGCCTCGCCGCGACGGCCGCTCACGGTGCCTTCGCCTTCTTCGCGCGGTAGCGCTCCAGCACCCGCCGCACGTACGCGCGCGTCTCGCGATAGGGCGGCACGCCGCCGTGGCGCGCGACGGCGCCCTGGCCTGCGTTGTAGGCGGCGAGCGCACGGGTGAGGTCGCCGCCGTAGAGCCGCACCAGCGCCTCGAGGTGGCGCACGCCGGCGTCCACGTTCTGCTCCGGATCGAGCGCGTCCTCGACGCCGAGCGACGCCGCCGTGCGCGGCATGAGCTGCATCAGGCCCTGCGCCCCCTTGGGCGAGACGGCCGCGGGCCGGAACGCCGACTCGACCGAGACCACGGCCAGCACGAGCGCCGGGTCGAGCCCGTGCCGGCGGGCCGCCTGCTCGACGAGGCTCACGAGATCGGAGCCGGCGGGAGCGCTCTCAACCTCGTCGAGCACCTCGTCCGGCACGAACCCGCGCACCGCGAAAGGCGGCAGGTGCACTTCCCCGCCGCCCTTCAACACCAGCACCATCAGCTCGGCTTCGGTGCGGTGGGCGTCGAGCTTCAGCGTCTGCCCGCTCGCGAGGAGAGCGATCTCGGCGCGGGCCGGCGTGGGCGCGGTCACGAGCGCCGCGAGCACGAGCCCGAGCGGGAGCCGATGCGTCATCCTCCGCCTCAGTCGACGAACACCGTCGTGGTACCCGTGATGCCGTTGGCCGTGGTCGCGGTCACGGTGACCGTCTTCTGCCCGAGCCCGATCGGGGCCTGCGTGCGCATCGTGTCGGTCACCTGGCCGTTGGAGTTCGTGAACAGCAGCGCGCCGCCGCTGTCGAGCGTCTCCTCGATCAGCGAGCCGTCGATCGAGAAGGACACCGGGACGTTCTGCACCGGGTTGCCGAACTCGTCGAAGACGGTCGCGACGATGCGGCAGTTGCGCTGCGACGTGATCCGCTGCGGGTCGCAGGTGACGTTGACGCGGGTCGGCAGCGCGTTGCCGATCGCGATCTCGACGGTGGGGTTCGTGGCCCCGGCCTGCCCCGAGATGGCCGTCACGGTCGCGCGGCCCGAGCGCGAGTCCGAGACGAAGTTGACGCGCGCGGCGCCCCGCACCGTCTTGCCGGACGCGTCGATGCGGCCGAGTGTCGTGAAGAAGAACACCTCGGTGCCGTCCGGTACGAACGTCCCGGCCGGCTCGGTGACGACGGCCGTGACGACCGAGATGCCGCCGTTCGCGATCACGAACGTCGGGTTGGCCTGCAGGAAGATCGTCGAGCCGTTGGGCGCCGTGAGCGGCGCCTCCTCGCAGCTCGCGAGCGAGATGAACGCGAGCGCCACGGCCGCGAGCTTCAGCCTCGACATGAGTCCCCTCCGTGCGCCGCTCATGGCGCCACCACCAGTCGGCCGGGAGCCGGCAGCGTCGGCCTCTCGCTCCCGCTTGCGTGAACGAGGTTGAGCGACTCGACGACCAGCGACCCCGAGCCGGGCTTCAGCCCGCGCAGCGTGAGCGCCGCCACCGCACCCGACCCCGTCACCCCGGAGGCGCGCGAGAACTTCACGCGCGCCCGGCCCACCTCGATCGCGCGCTCGGCGGCGACCGGGACGCCGTCGAGGCTCAAGAGCGAGCCGGCGGCCACGTCGGTCACCTCAGCGAGCGCCGCGTCCCACGCGACGGTCAGCTCGACGCCCATGATGTCGCGCCCCCCCACCACCACGATCGCGACCGCCCCGGTCTGCCCCACCTGCAGCACGACCTCGGGAGGGCTCAGGATCGCGCCAGTCGGACGCGTGTCCGGGGCCGACCCCGAGGACGAGACGGCCGAGCCCTCCGATCCGGCACCGGGCGGCAGCGCCGCCGCAGGTGCGGGAGTCGGGATGGCCGGCTCGATCGCTGCGGGCGGCGCGGGCGCGGCGAGCGGACGTGCGCCCGCTGGCGCGGCCACACCTGAGGCCTGCGGCGGCGCGGCTTCCGGGGCGGCCGGGGCGGGTTCGGGTCCGAAGAGCGCGGGGTGAACGCCCTCGACCCTGGGCACCTCCTGCGTGCCGACGCGCAGGGGCACCATGTCCTCCTCGGTGACCTTGGGCGCGCGGACGATCCGCGGCGTGATCGAGATCAGCACCTCCGTCTCGTCCACCGAGCGCCGGTTGTCCCCGAACAGCTTCCCGATCACAGGGATGTTGTTGATGCCGATGGCGCCCGAGAAAGACCTCGCGTCGCGCCCCTGGAGCAGCCCACCGATCAGCCCCGTCTCGCCGTCGCGCAGCCTGAGCGTGGAGATCACGTTCCGCGTCAGGAAGGTCGGCACGTTGATCGGGTTGCCTTCGCTGCCCACGTTGCGGTCGTCGCCCAGCAGGCTGAACTCCGCCGTCATCTGGAGCGTGATGTCGCCGCTCGCGGCCACGCGGGGCTCGAGCGTCAGGTTCACGCCCACGTTGCGGTACTGGAAACTGGTCGCCGGCAGGTAACCCTGGTTCGTGCCGCCGCTCAGGCCGACGGTGTAGCTCGTCACCGGGATCGGCACCTCGGTGCCGATCTTGAGCTCCGCCTTCTTTCCTTCCGCCGCGCGCAGCCGGGGCGAGGCCAGGATCCGCACGTTCGAGTCGGTCTGCAGGAAGCGGGCGAACACGGTCGAGGGGATGGTCACCACCCAGTCGGCCCGGTTGAGCGACGACAGCAAATGGGCGCGGATGTTGAGCAGCCCCGCGGTCACCTCGTTCTCGGCTCCCGTCGGCGAGAGCGTCGCGGCAGCCGTGTAGTTCGAGAGATCGAGGCCCCAGCGCTTCAAGTTGTTTCGGTTGATCTCGAGAATGCGCACCTCGACCAGCACCTCGCCGCGGGCTTTGTCGTTGGACTCGATGATGCGCTCGGCCATGGCGATCTGGTGGAGCGTGCCGAGCACGCTGATCGCCCCGAGCCCCGGGTTCGGGGCCACGGTCTGCATCTTCGCGAGGGTCTTGATCAGGTTCACCGTTTCGTTGAGCTCGGCGTTCTGCAAGTAGAAGGTCCGGAGCAGCAGCTCGTCGTAGGAGGTCCGCTTCTGGCGCGACTCGGGCACGATGATGATCGTGTTCTGGTCGAGCACCTTGTAGAAGAGGCGGTTCACGAAGGTGATGCGGTCGAGCGCCTCCTGGAAGGTGATCCCGCTCAGGTTCACCGTGGCCTTCTTGTCGCGGAAGCCCTCGTCGAACAGCACGTTGACACCCGCGATCCGCCCCAGGCTCTCCAGGATCTTCTGCAGGCTGCCGTCCTCGAAGCGCATCGTGATCGGCACGGGGCTGCGCGGCGACAGCACCGGCAGCGGCACGCGCGCCACGGCCTGCGCGCGCGCCTTCGTCTGCTCGAAGGCGGCGCGCTCCTCCTGCTCCTCCTGCCGCTTGCGGATGCGGTCGCGCACGAGCTTCAGATCGTCCGATGCCGAGCGGTTGGCGGGATCGTAGTTGCTCGCGATCTCGAGCTCCTCGGCGGCCTTCTCGAAGTCGCTCGCGGCGAGGGCCTCGCGGGCCTTGTCGTAGTGGAAGCGGCTCGCCTGGATCCGCGCGTTCTCGAGCGCGATCTTGTAGCCGATGTTCTTCTTGTCCTTCTCGAGCGCCTTCGTGTAGCGCGCCACCGCGAGGTCCCATTCGCCGCGCGCGACCGCGTCTTCCGCCTGACGGTAGGCCCAGTGCGCCGCGCAGCCGGTGGTCGCCACGAGCGTGACCAGGGCCACGGCCAGCAGCGTCCGCCTCGGGGCTCTCGTCATTCCGCCTCCCACCGCCTTCACCACTCGTTGTACGGCGTGCCCGCGAGCGACGGGGCCTCTGAGGTGCTCTTGACGTCGTAGACCCCCGGCGTCTCGGACGGATTGTCCGGGTCGGGCTCGGAGTAGACCGGGTTCCAGTCCGTGTCCTGCGTGATCGGGTCCGTGGGGAGCTTGCGGAGGTACCCCTCCTCCACCAGCACCTCGAGCGAGCTCGGGTACTGGCCCTTGTCGACGTAGTACTGGTCGATCAGGTCGCGCAGGCGGTAGAGGTTCTCCTTGAGCACCGCCTCGCGCGACTGGATGATCGCCACGCGGTAGTTCGGCAGCGCGATCGCGGCGAGGATCGCCACGATCGAGACCACCGTGATCAGCTCGATCAGGGTGAAGCCGGCCTGCCGGCGAGCCTCACCAGGTGTTGTAGGTCGTGCCATCGAGCGCCTTCGCCGTGCTCTTCGAGTAGACGTCGTAAACGTTCTCGCCGCACCAGGACGTGCTGTCGGGGTCGTCCTGGTAGCAGCGCATGCCCCATTCGGCCGTGTGCGTCATCGGATCGACCGGTATCCGCCTCAGGAACTTGAGCTTGCGGTCGAGGGCGCCCACCCGGTTCACGCCCTTCACGAGCTTCTCCAGCTCTTCCGGGCAGCCTTCGCTGCCGACTTTGACGTCGGTGCCGCCGATCTGGCCCTGCTCCACCGCTTGTCTATACCGGTCGATGCCGTTCCGCATTTCGCGCAGCGCCCGCCTGAGCTCGATTTCCTTCTGCCGCTTCACCGCCACGCGGCCGAGCGGCAGGATCGCCGAGGCCAGGATCATCACGATCGTGGCCGTGGCCACGAGCTCCAGGTAGGTGACGCCGCGCGAGCGCCTAGCGTCCACGGCGCCTCGCGTTTCTCGCCTGAGGCGACTGGCGCATGTAGGTGCTGAGCTCCACCTGCAGCGCCCCCCCGGACTCGGCGTCCGCGCGCAGCGAGACGCGGTCGACCGTCAGGAAGCGCGGGGAACGCTCGACCCCACGCAGGAATCCCACGAGCTCGGCGTACGAGCCCTCGAGCGGCAGCGTGACCGCGACCCGCTCGAGCGGGGCCTTGTCCACGTCGTCGCGCCGCAGCGTCCGCGAGGCCGGCTGCAGCCCCCCCGCGCGGGCCAGCTCCTCGATCGCCGTGAGCGCCTTCAGCAGGTCCTGCTTCTCGCTGCCGGCGAGCGTCGTGTAGAAGCGCTCGAGGTCGGCGCGATTGGCGCGGATCGCCGCGGCGCGCTCGCGCAGGGCGTCCGCCCGCTCCCGCTCGCGGGCGAGCTCGGCGCGTGCGACCACCGCCCGCTCGGCGGCGCTCTTCTGCCGCAGCGAGCGCGGCAGCGTCCAGGCCAGCAGCACGCCGAGGTTGAGGGCGAGCAGCACCAGGAACACCGGCAGCAGCGTCGTGCGCCAGAAGGGCCGGCTCACCGCTTGCCCCCCGCCCCCGGCACGTAGTCCACGCTGCACGAGATCTCGACGCCCTCGCGACTCTCGTTCCAGCCGTTCAAGAACGCGCCCTCGAAGTCGCCGTGGCTCTGCAGCGACTCCAGCAGCGCCAGCGCGTCGCCGCTGGCACGGCCCTGCGCGCTGAGCGTGAGCGAAGCACCCGAGGCCGCGTCCGACGGCGAGACCGAGACGAGGCGCACGCCCGGCGGCAGCGCGGCTTCGAGCGCGGCGAAGAGACCGGTCCACGAGAAGGCGCGGCGGTCGACGAGCGTCTTCACGGTCGCCCACTCCGCGATCGCGTCGGCGGACGCCGCGAGGTCGCGCAGGCTCGCCGCCTCCGCGCCCAGCCGCTGCGCTTCGGCCTCGAGCGATGCCAGCTCGCTCGAGACGTCGCGTGCGCGGCCCGGCATCAGCTCCCAGGCGACCGTCGCGTGCCGCGCGGTCGCGAACAGCAGCGCGAGCGTCCCGAGGCCCAGCAGCAGCGTGGGCAGCCGCTCGTTGCGGAACGGCTGGCGCGAGAGGTTGAGCGGGACGCTCACGCCACCCTCCGCAGCACGCAGGCGGCCGCGCCCGCGACCGCCTGCGCCGCCTCGCCGTCCTCGGCGTCGCCGAGCGCCGCCCACGGCTGCACCAGGCGCGGGTACACCCCCAGGGCCGTGGCGAGCGCTTCGCTCGCCGTGCCCGGGTCGAGAGCCGCCGAGCGCAGGCTGACCTCGTCGAAGCCGCGCCCGCCGAGCTGCTCGCGGTGGAAGCGCAGCGTCTGCTCCGCGTGGCGCGCCACGGCGTCGAGGCCGTCCTCGCGCGGCAGCGTGCGCAGCAGGATCGGCCGGCCGCCGCGCCGGATCTGGAACGAGACGTAGCCGTGGTCCCAGTTCACGAGCAGCGCTTCGGCGCCGGCCTCGTCCGGGCCGGCGAGCGAAGCGAGCGCCAGCCCGGCGGGCTCCACGAGCCCGGCATGGAAGTCGAGCGACGCGAGCGCTTCCTCGTAGGGCCGCACCACCTCGTCGCGCGCGACGGCCACCAGCAGCTCCTCGCCGCTCACGGCGCGCCAGGCGAGCCGCGCGCTGCGCACGTCGAAGTCGGCCGGCAGCGCCTTGTGCAGCCGGAAGCGCACCGTCTCCTCGAGCTCGGCGCGCCGGCCGCGCAGCCCCGAGGCGGGCACGAGCGTGAGGCGAACCGCCGGGTCCGGGATCACGAGCGAGACCGGCCCACCCGCGAGCGCGCCCGCCCGCTCGAGCCCCGCGCGCAGCGCCGCGCGCAGCGCCGCGGGATCGAGCACGTTGGGCTTGCTGAGCGAGGCCTCGACGACGCCCGGCTCGAGCTCGACCGAGGCCGCGGCCGCGAGCGCGAGCCGCGTGCCGTCGCGCCCGAGCCGCACCACCGCGACCGCGCGCGGCCGCACCTCCACCGCCACGAGCGGCAACGGCGGCTCGAGGAGCGTGCGCGAGAGCCAGAGCGAGGCGCGCCGCAGCGGAGCCGCGGGGCCGCCCTGGGCCCCGCTCACGCCACCTCCACGAAGGTCACCTTGTTGATTTCCTGGAGTGTCGTGCGCCCGACCAGCGCCTTGTTGAGCGCCGACTCGCGCAGGAAGACCATGCCCTCCTCGCGCGCGGCCCGCTTGATGTCGGCGCTCGAGCGGCGTTCCAGGATCAGCTCGCGGATGCTGTCGGTCACGTCGAGCAGCTCGCAGATCGCGGTGCGGCCCTTGAAGCCGGTGCCGCCGCACTCCATGCAGCCCGCGCCCTCGAAGAAGGGCACGTCCGCGTACAGCTTCGGGTCGAGCCCCGACTCGACCAGGAGCTCGTGCGAGGCGCGCAGCTCCCGCTTGCAGTGCGCGCAGATGGTGCGCACCAGCCGCTGCGCCTGCACGCAGTTGAGCGCCGAGACGAAGTTGTAGGGCTCGATCTTCATGTTGAGGAAGCGGCCGAGCACGTCGATCACGTTGTTGGCATGGACGGTCGTGAACACCAGGTGCCCGGTGAGCGCGGACTGGATCGCGATGTCCGCCGTCTCGGGGTCGCGGATCTCGCCCACCATCACCTTGTCGGGGTCGTGGCGCAGGATCGAACGCAGGCCGCGCGCGAAGGTGAGGCCCTTCTTCTCGTTGACCGGGATCTGCGTGATGCCCTTGAGCTGGTACTCGACCGGGTCCTCGATCGTGATGATCTTGTCTTCCTCGGTCCGGATCTCGGAGAGCGCTGCGTACAGCGTCGTGGTCTTGCCCGAGCCGGTGGGGCCGGTCACCAGCACCATCCCGTACGGCTCGCGGATGAAGCGGCGGAAGTGCGCGAGCTCCTTGTCGTCGAAGCCCAGCACGTCGAGCCGCAGCGAGGCGAACTGCTTCGACAGGCTCTCCTTGTCGAGGATGCGGATCACGGCGTCCTCGCCGTGGACCGAGGGCATGATCGAGACGCGGAAGTCGATCGAGCGGCCGGCGATCTTGACCCGGAAGCGGCCGTCCTGCGGCACCCGCTTCTCGGCGATGTCGAGCTCGGACATCACCTTGATGCGGCTGATGATGGCGGCGTGGTGCTCCTTGGCGATCGGCTTCATCGCCGGCTGCAGGACGCCGTCGATGCGGTACTTGATCACCACCTCGTTGTCGCGCGTCTCGATGTGGATGTCGGAGGCGCGCCGGTTGAGCGCGTCGAACACCGCCGAGTCGACGAGCCGGATGATCGGCGACTGGTCGGCCTGGATCTTGTCGATCGACAGCACCTCGTCGCCGTTGTCCTCCTCGCGGACGAGCTGGATCTTGAACGACTCCGAGGCCTGCTCCAGCACCCGCTGCGTGCCCTGGCTGCGCTTGAGCGCCTCCTGGATCGCCGAGGGCGTGCCGACCGCGGGCTGCACCTGCGTCTGCAGCACCAGGCTCAGCTCGTCGACCACCGGCAGCGCCGTCGGGTCGGCCATCACCAGCACCAGCCGGTCGCCCTCGCGCCGATACGGCAGGAACGCGTAACGGAACATCAGCTCGACCGGCACCGACTTCAGCAGCTCGGGGTCGGGCGCGAACGAGGCGACGTCCACGTACTCGAGCCCGTAGCGGAGAGCCAGCGAGCGCGCGGCCTCCTCCTCGGAGGAGGCGAGCGCCCAGGCGGCGGCGGCCGCCGCGGCGGCGCTGCGCGTGTCGCTCACCGCGGGCCTCCCTGCACCGCCGAGATCGCCTGGAACATCGGCAGGTAGAAGGCGAGCAGCATCGCCGCCACCACCACCGCCATCACCACCAGCAGCACGGGCTCGACCAGCGTCAGCACGGTGGCCATGCGCGTGTCGAGCTCCTCGTCGTAGAAGTCGGCGATCGCGTTCAGCATGTCGCCGAGCGCTCCCGTCTGCTCGCCCACCTTCACCATCTCGAGCGGCAGCGCCTCGAGCATGCCGGTCGAGTCGAGCGCGATCGTCAGGCTGGCGCCCTCGCGGATGCGCCCCGTGGCGCCGCCCACAGCCTGCGCCATCGCGCGGTTGCCGATCGAGGCGGCCGCCACGTCGAGCGCGTTGACGAGCGGCAGGCCGCCCGCGAGCAGCGTCGAGAGCGTGCGCATCAGCTGGCTGGTCGCGTACATCCGCATCAGCCCGCCGAAGTACGGCAGCGACAGCAGCCAGCGGTCCAGCGACAGCCCGAAGCCCGCGCGCCGCGACCAGTACACGACCCCCAGGACCGCCGCCGCCAGGCCCGCCGTGATCGGCAGCAGGTTCCCGCGCAGCGTCGTGGCCACCGCCAGCAGCATGCGCGTCGCGAGCGGCAGCTCGGCCCCGAGACCCTCGTAGAAGCTCTTGAAGTTCGGGATCACGAACACCAGCATCACCACGAGCAGCCCCGCCATCATCGTGAGCAGCACCGCCGGATATACAGCCGCCGAGACCGCTTTCTTCCGCAGCGTCTGGTTGAGGCGCAGGTGCTGCGAGAAACGGCGCAGCACCGAGTCGAGGTTGCCCGAACGCTCGCCGGCCACGAGGCTCGCCGCGAAGATCGGGGGGTAGAGCTCGCCCTCCTGGCGGAAGGCGTCGGACAGCGCAGTCCCCGACTTGACCTTCTCACGCACCGTGGTGAGCGACTGGCGCAGCAGCGGGTCCCGCTGCCGCTCGAGCATCACGTCGAGCGACTGGAAGAGCGGCAGCCCCGCCTTCAGCAGCGCGGCGAGCTCCTGGGAGAAGACCAGCAGCATGCCCGGGTCGATGCGCTTCCTGCGCATGCGCAGCGCGTCGAGTGAGAAGCCGCGGCGCAGCGAGAGGAGATAAAGGCCCTGCTGCTCGAGCTCGGTGCGCAGCGCCCGTTCGTCCGGCGCCTCGAACCTGCGCTCGACCACCTCGCCCGACGGTGTGCCGACCCTGCAGACGTACTCCATTCCGGACTAGGGTCCACTGTAGCAGGAAGGGGTGCTATCCATCAAGTCTTAAAGGACTTACAAGATGGGAATGCGGCCGGAGCGCGAAACGGGGTCAACGGGGGCCAACGGACACGCGGGAAACGGACCACAAGGGGTAGTGGGGGGCTGAAACAGGCGTCAAACGGGGGGGGAAGAGAGAAACGGGCAGGGAGACAGCGAGGACAACGGGGCTGGGAGAGGACAACGAGCC
>Ga0214472_10003713_pt1 | contig 16140 bp, 12 predicted proteins | sample RVTome_6_FD_207662 | JGI IMG/M metagenome (GOLD analysis project Ga0214472, IMG submission 207662) | Soil microbial communities from uranium-contaminated site in the Upper Colorado River Basin, Wyoming, United States - RVT140D175 | ecosystem: Environmental > Terrestrial > Soil > Contaminated >... | reverse complement strand
CAGCTCCAGGAGCACGGGGGCGGCCATCGTGACGCAAATGATGTAGGTCGGGATGGTCGGGAGCCCGAAGCCGAGAACGATGGAAGCGAGCATCGTCAGCACCGCCGCGGCGAGCACCGAGCCCCCGGAAAGCGCCAGGATGGCACCCGATAACTTGAGCCCCAATCCCGTCTGCGTGACCACGCCGACGATGATGCCCACCACCGCGCAGGCGACGGCCACCGGCACCGTATTCGCCACGCCCCGCTCGAGGGCGCCCGCCAGGTCCGCGATCCCGACTCCCCGGCGCCGAAAAACCTCCGCCCTGGAAGACCCGCCCCGCTTTCGTAAATCGGCCAGGGACCCGATCACGCTCACCGCGACGGTAAAGAGAATGGAATAGACGGCGGCGTAGGTCGGTGTGTAGCCGGAGAACAACAAGTAGACGAGAGCCGCCACCGGAAGCAAGAGATACCCGCGCCGAAAGAGAAGAGGGCCGAGACGAGGCAGCTCGTCTCGAGACAGCCCGCGCTGGCCTTCCCGCGCAGCACGGAAATGGATCATCGCGCCGGCCGCAAAGAAATAGAGGAAGGCCGGGATGACCGCGGCGGAGGCGATCCGCCCGTAAGGAATCGCCAGCATGTCGGCCATCAGAAAGGCTGCGACGCCCATGATGGGCGGCATGAGCTGCCCTCCCATGGAGGCCGTCGCTTCCACCGCCGCCGCGTACGCGGGAGAGAAACCGCTCCGTTTCATCAGCGGGATCGTGAAGCTACCCACCGTCACCACGTTCGCGATGGCGCTCCCATTGATCGTGCCGAGCAAGGCGCTCGAGATCACGGAGACCTTCGCGACACCTCCTCGCGTCCTTCCCGCGACCGCGAGGGCCGTTTCATTGAAGAAGTCCATGAGGCCGGTCCTCTCCAGAAACGCGCCGAACAACACGAAGAGCACGATGTACGTTGAGGAGACTCCGAGCGCGACGCCGAAGATCCCTTCGGTCGTGAGGCTCGTGTATTCCAAGATCTCGGTGAGCGAGTAGCCTCGGTGCCCGAAGCGACCGGGAATGTACGCCCCGAAGTAGCCATAGAGGAGGAACGCAGCGGAGAGAATCGAGAGAACCGGGCCGAGAAGGCGGCGACTGGCTTCGAGGACCAGCAAGAGAATTCCAGCCGCCGCCATCAAATCCCACGCCGTCGGCACCCCGGGCCGGAGGGCGATGGATTGATGGAAGGCGACGAAGTATCCGCCCACGACCAGCGAGACCCAGGCCAAGCCGCGGGAAAGGTGGTGTCGCTTTCCTTCCTCCCGTTTGGATAAGAAGAAGGCGAGCGCCAGCATTCCGGCGAGGTGCACCGCTCGGTGCTGGTACGCGACGAGTTCCCCGAAGCGAGAGGAATAGAGATGAAAGAGACCGAGCCCAATGGCGAGCCCCGAGACGACTCGTGAACGACGCCCGTTAGGGTTGGCGTTCGGTCGATCCGCTCCCGGCTTCATCCTCTTCCTGCTCGCGGAAAAAGCGCTCGGCGCCGGGATGGAGCGGGATGGTGACGTCGCGCCAGCGTGCGAGGGAGAGACGCCCCGCGGCCTGGTGAGTCGCTTCCAATTCGGACTGCCGTTGGTAGAGAAGCTTCGTGAGCTCGTACACGAGATCTTCCTCTAGTCCTTCGTGACACACGAGCAGATTGGAGACGCCGATGGTGGGAAGATCGTCCGGCATCGACCGATAGGTTCCCCCGGGAATGCGGGTCGGAAAGTAGTTGGGATCGAGTCCTTGGATGACTTCAGCTTTGTCCGCGTCGATGGGCACGAGCTTCGCGCCAACCGACGCGTCCAAGTCCATGATCGCGCTGACCGGATAGCTGGCATTGACGAAGCCGGCATCGATGGTTTGGTTCTTGAGCTGCTGGACGATCTCGGAGAAGGATAGATAATCGGCCTGGATATCGGCGTAGCTGAGCCCGTATGCTTCGAGGACGCGCTGCGCGTTGAAGTCGGTGCCACTCCCCGGTGCACCCACGCCGACCCTCTTGCCGCGCAGGTCGGCGACCGTCTCGATCGGACTCTCGCGATAGGTCACGAGCTGCACGACGTTGTCGTAGAAAGGGACCATCGCACGGAGATGTTGATAAGGCTCTGGGTGCACGTCGGTCCCGTGATGGTAGGCCTGGTAAGCCACGTCCGCCATGGTGAAGGCGATATCCGCCTGCCCGCGCTCCACCGCGCCGCAGTTGAAGAGCGAGCCCGCGGTGGACTGCGCCGAGACGTTGATACCGGGAAGGTTCTCCGAATAGATCCGAGCGATCGTGCCGCCGAGCGGGAAGTAGATGCCTCCCGTCCCGCCCGTAGCGATCGTCAAATGCCGCACCGGAGGGCCGCTGGGGGAACACGCCTCGCCGAGAACGCAAGCCAGCGCGACACCGATGACTTTCTGCAAGCCAGGACGTCTGCTGGGTGGATTCACGACTCAGGGTGCTATGGTTCCTCAGGCAACCAACGGAAGTCAACGCCGGGTCAGTCCTGTTAGTATAACGGACCAGAGGGATCGGCAGGCTGCTGAAAATCGAGTCAGCCTGCGCGAGCGCAGCGTTCGACTTCGCCAAGGCTTCGTCGGGACCCGCCGTCAGCCTTCGTTCGCCACAGCGGCCTCCGTGGGCGAACTTCGGCTAGACCTCGCCGAAGCTTCAGCGAAGGCGGGAAGCCCGAAGGGCGTAGGCGGGAGCCCGGCGCGAATCGTCCGCATTCGGGCTCCTTCGAAGAAATCAGATGTTCCGGGGCGACCACGGAGGGCTGCTCACCGGATAATGCGCCGCCAAAAGCACAGGCCGTGGGGGTGGCCGCCTTCGTCCGCATTCCGAACGAAGAGAACTTCGGCGGACCAGCCGAAGCTTCCAGCGAAGGCTGGGGGCCCCACGGCATTAAGGAAGTAATTGACGAGAGGATATCGCCATGCCGATGGACGGTCCACTGCCCGCGCTTCCGCTTTCAGAATGGGTCGAAACGAAGACCACGCTTCACATCTTGACCCAGATCGTGGGGAAGATTCGCCTTGGGCTCAGCCCGAAGCTCAATCACTGGTGGCACGCGCCTCTCTATGTTACGGCGCGCGGATTGACGACCAGTGCCATACCGTACGGCAACACGTCTTTCGACATGGAGCTCGACCTCGCGGACCATCAGCTCGTCATCCGTTCGAGCGACGGCGAGGTAAGAAAGGTGAAGCTCGAGAACCACACCATCGCGCAATTCTATCGCGAGCTATTCTTCTCTCTGGGGAGCCTCGGTATCGATGCTCCGATCCTGGCGAAACCGTTCGATCCGTCCAAAGTCAAGAGCCGGGAGCCCTTCGCGAGCGACGAAACGCACGCCACCTACGAAGGGAGCTACGCGCATCGTTTCTGGCGAGTTCTGGTATCGGTGGATGGCGTCTTCAAACAATTCCGCGGGCGCTTCATCGGTAAATGTAGTCCGGTTCATTTTTTCTGGCACAGCTTCGACCTCGCCGTCACGCGCTTTTCGGGACGGCCGGCTCCGGTGAACGAGAACGCCGACCCGGTCACCAGGGAAGCGTATTCACATGAAGTGATCAGCGCGGGCTTCTGGCCGGGCGACGACAACGTGCCGGAGCCGGCCTTCTACACCTACGCGCACCCGGAGCCCGCCGGGCTCGCCGAGGAGACGCTGCGGCCAGAGGCCGCTTGGTGGGAGACGCAGAGTGGCAGCTCGATGGCTCTCTATCGCTACGAAGATTTCCGCACGGCGCGGGATCCCGAAGCCGATCTCCTGGACTTCATGCAGAGCGCCTACGACGCCGGCGCCAAGCTCTCCCAGTGGCCGCGAGAGACCCTCGAGCGGAGACGGTGAGCGCCGAGGCGCTGTCTCGAAGAGCAAAAAGAATCGATCGGCGCACGAAGCCGTTATAATGCTTCCGTGAAGCGGATCCTTTCCACGCTCCTGCTTTGCAGCATGGTGGGCGCTTGCGCCGGTCGCGGCCCACGACCTACCGCTCCCCCGAGCGTGCCAGCGCCACCCCCCGCTCCCGGTACGATTCAAGAGGGGCTCGCGTCCTGGTATGGACTCGACGAAGCGGGTCGTCCCACCGCCAGCGGAGAGCCAATGGATCCGGAGGCGTTTACCGCCGCGCACCTGACCTTCCCTTTTGGCACGCTCCTTCGCGTCACGGACGGGGACAGCGGCCGCAGCGTGATGGTCGTGGTCAACGACCGGGGGCCCTTCGTGGACAACCGAATCCTGGACCTGTCCTACGGCGCCGCCCGAGCGCTGGATATGGTGCGTCGGGGCGTGGCACCGGTCCGCATCGAAGTGATTCAGGTCGATCGCAGCCGGCTCGCGACGAGGTGGCGGGTGCAGGTGGGCTCGTTCGAGAACGAGAGTCACGCCGAGGAGCTCGCCTACTCGATTCGTAGCCAGGGATACGATCCGGTCGAGGTTTCCATGTTCCGCCGGAACGATCGTCAATACTATCGAGTCTGGGTCGGCGAGTATATCGGGCGTTCCGAGGCGGAGGACCTGGCCGAGAGATTACGACGCGAGGGACGAGAGACCGTCATCATGCAGACGCCCTTCGGCTCGGCTCGCTGAACGCGGCTCGTTTGCTCACCGGGACGTCTCAAGGAAAGGAGACGATGAAGCTACTTGCCTTTCAGGGATACCGCTACGCCGCCAAAGCCGGGGAGCCTGACCAACTCGTCGCTCCCCCTTTCGATCAGATCGATCCCGTCCTTCGTGATCGGCTGCACGCGCGATCGCCGAACCAGTTCTCGCACCTGACGCGTCCGGTCGCCGAGGGCGATGGCGATGCTCACCACCATGCCCGCGCGCTGCACGAAGATTGGCTCGCCCGCGGGATCGTCGTACGCGACGCCGAACCTTCGCTCTACCCGTACGTGATCGAGCTGGCCGAGGGTGGTCTGCGCCGTGGGTTGTGCGGCCTGGTGGGAGTCGGACCGTCTTCGGCGGGAGATCTGCGGCCCCACGAGGAGACGGTGGACAAACCGCTGGACGAGCGCCTGGCCCTCCTCGAGACGTTGCGCATCGACCTCGAGCCGGTGATGTACCTGGCCGAGGACGCCGGGGAGCTCGAGAACCTCATCGCGGAAGGGACTCGCTCGGCGTCCGCGCTGGTGAGGGCCCGCGACGCGACGGGGAACGTCCACAGCCTCTACCGCATCGAAGAAGCCAATCGTATCGAGCGCTATCAGACACTACTCGGCGATCGCTTCGCCGCCATCGCCGACGGTCACCACCGCACCAAGGCGGCGCAGCTCTTCGCCCGCAAACACGCGGCGCCGGAAGGGACCGCCGCCTGCGCCAAGATGGCCGTTCTCATCAGCCTGGCGTCCGAGCACCTTCGCATCGATCCGATCCATCGCGGAGTCTCGGTCCCCCTCGATCGAACCGGGGTCGCCGAGCTCGCGGCTGGGCGGATCGCATGGCAGGGAAAAGGGGGTGGCGATCTCGCGAAAGCGGTCGCGGAGTCGCCCCAACCGTCTCTCGGCGTCTGGTTTCAAGGCTCGACGCCGGAGATCTGGAAGTTGGATCCGAAACAAATATCGGCAACTGCTCCGCGCGGCGGCTCCACGTTGCCGGTCGTCCTTCTTCACGATCCGCTGCTCCGCGTCGCCGGCCTCGAGCGACGGAGCGCCACCGACGGGACCATCCGGTACGTCGACGATCCGGAGCGTTTGTTCGAGATGATCGAAACCGGTGAGTGCCAAGCCGGATTCTGGCTTCCTCCCATGAGTGCGGCGGACTTCGCGGCCGCCACCGCCAGCGGCGAGGTCCTGCCCCCCAAGTCCACCCGCTTCCTGCCCAAATTGATCTCGGGGCTCGTCTGGGCGGGCCACGACGCAGCGGTCCGGTAAACGATCGTTCATGAAGAACAGCGGAACGAGCGAGGCTCCCTACGGAAGCTGGAAGTCGCCCATCACTTCGGATGCCATCGTGGCGACCACGATCAGCGTCGGCGGAACCTCATTCGACGGAGAGGACATTTACTGGCTCGAGAACCGACCGCAGGAAGGAGGCCGTGCGGTCATCGTGCGTCTCGCTCCGGACGGGCGCCGGGAAGACGTGAACCCTCCTCCTTTCAACGCGCGATCACGCGTTCACGAGTACGGCGGCGGCGCTTACACGGTGAAGGACGGAGTGGTCTATTTCACGAACTTCGTCGACCAGCGTATCTATCGTCAAAGGGTCGGATCTCGAATGCCCGAGCCGATGACGCCGGAAAGCAAAGAGGCATCGATACGGTACACCGATCTCGCGGTAGCCCCGCGCGGCACATGGTTGGTCTCCGTGCGGGAGGAGCACGGCGCGGGGGGAAGAGAACCCGTGAACACGCTCGTTTCCGTGGACGTCGGGGACGTTAGTGAAAGGCATCCCGGCATGGTGATCGCCGAGGGCCACGATTTCTACGCCTCGCCGCGCTTCGACGCGGACGGCTCACACCTCACGTGGATCAGTTGGGACCATCCCAACATGCCCTGGGACGGCTCGGAGCTCTGGGTTGCGGAAGTCGGGGCACGAGGCGATCTGATCGACGCGAAGCGGGTTGCCGGTGGCCGCGCGGAGTCCATCTTCCAACCGGAATGGTCGCCCGATGGCGTCCTGTACTTCATCTCCGACCGAACCGGCTGGTGGAATCTCTGTCGCCTCGAGGACAGCCGTGTGGAAGCGATTTGTCCTCGGGAGGCGGAGTTCGGTCTACCTCAATGGGTATTCGGACTGAGGACGTATGACTTTCTGTCACCCACGACCATCGTGTGCACGTACCAAGAAGGCGACCGCACCCATCTCGCGAGGCTCGCGATCGATACCGGGCGACTCGATCCCGTCGAGACACCACACACAGAGATCGAAGGGATCCGAGTGCACGGCGAGCACGCACTCTACCAGGGAGGCGCGCCAGACAGACAGACGGAGCTGGTGCGGATCGATCTCGCTACCGGAGAGACCGAGGCGTTGCGCCGTTCCAGCACGCTCGAGATCGAAGAGGCATTTCTCTCCATCCCGGAGCCCCTCGAGTTCCTCACCGAAAACGGTCTGACCGCTCATGCCTTCTTCTATCCTCCCAAGAACGATCGCTTCCGGGCGCCGGACGGCGAAAAACCCCCTCTTCTCGTCCTCAGCCATGGTGGCCCCACCTCGGCGACCGACACCACGCTCAGTCCCTCCGTCCAGTACTGGACCAGTCGCGGCATCGCGGTGGTAGATGTCAACTATGGCGGCAGCACAGGCTATGGTCGAGCCTATCGCGAGCGACTCAATGGAGAGTGGGGCGTCGTGGACGTGGACGACTCGGTCCACGCCGCGAAGCACCTGATCGATGCCGGGCGCGTGGATCCCGGCCGCATCGCGATCCGCGGCGGTAGCGCGGGCGGCTACACGACACTCGCCGCGCTCACGTTCAGGGATCTCTTCAAAGCCGGAGCGTCTTACTACGGGATTTGCGATCTGGAAGTCCTGGCCCGCGACACGCACAAGTTCGAATCGCGGTATCTCGACTCCCTCATCGGTCCCTACCCTCAGACAATCGACCTCTACAAGAGCCGTTCACCGATCCATTTCGTCGACCGGCTCTCCTGTCCCATCATCTTTTTTCAGGGACTGGATGATAAGGTCGTGCCGCCCAACCAGGCGGAGCTCATGTTCGAAGCGGTCCGCAAGGCGGGCTTCCCGACTGCCTATCTGACCTTCGAAGGGGAAGGTCACGGTTTCCGCAAGGCAGAGAACATCAAAAGAGCTCTGGACGGTGAGCTCTATTTCTACGGCAAGGTCTTTGGTTTTTCGCCCGCCGATGCCATCGAACCGATGAGAATCGAAAACCTGTCGGCTCGTGAGGCGTGACGTCGAAGCGCCCAAAAAGAGCTCCCGATAACGAAAGGCGGGGCGAGCGTGCCCACCCCGCCCTTCACGCTGCCTGGGAAGCAGCCTAGGAATGAGTGACTCAGGCTGAGCTCCAACGGCTTTGAAAGCCAGGCTTGGAACCGTCCACCGGGTGGCTTTCGCCTTCGCGCGCCGCCCGCAACGACAATCCAAGACCGATAACGGGTCGAACCTGAGTGGAAGCGATCTGGTGTGCGACCTTCAAGAGCAACCGAGCTCGCGTGATCCGTGCGGCCGGTCTCAGGCTCTTGAAGGCTTTGTATCGCCAGGTGGAGTCACGAAGTGTCTCCTTTCGGGTCGTTCGGCAGGCGCTGACGAGCTGCCTTCTGAGCTGATCCATTAGTTACACCCGGGTCGGGGGAATGTCAATAGAAAACGTGGACTCCCTCCTTCGAAATCAAGCCCTCAACAACTTGAAAGCGTGGCCCCACTCGTTCCTCCGGAATCCCGGAATGCACCAGAGAATGCACAGCGGCTCGATGGCGCGGGCCGCCGGGGCTCCTCCCATGTCTTCCGTCTCCCAACCGAACTGGGTCAGGATGGAGGTCACTTCCTTCCTGGCGCTTTCGTCGTTGCCGGCGATGAACATCGACGGTTTGCTTCCAGCAAACTTCGGGTCGACCATCAGCGCATTGCCAACACAGGAGAAAGCTTTCACGAAACGCGCCCTGGGCTCCTTCTTCTGGAGTCTTTCCATCAGCGACTCGTCGAGATCGGTAAAAAAGCGCAGCACTCCGTCTTCGGGCGGCTCGTCAGCAATGGGATTCGTCGTATCGATGACGATCTTCCCCGCCAGGTTCTTCGAGCCCGCGAAGTCGAGCGCGGACTCGGCCGCGCCACCCTTGACCGCGAGGACGACGGCCTCGCCGAACTCCGCCGCGTCCGAAAAGCTACCGGCCCGAACGCCTTTGCCCGCACCGGCGAGCCAGTCCGAGAGCTTCTCGGGGCTTCGTGTTCCCATCATCACTTCGTAACCATGCTTCACGAATCCCGCGGCGAGAACCTGGCCCACCATGCCCGAGCCCAGTACGCCAATCTTGGATAGCGCCATTTCATAGCCTCCCTAGAAAGAGGGTCAGCCTGCAATCTAGTCACGAGGTCCGCCGATCGCCAAACGGGGTTCGGGCGCGATCAGTTCAGAACGGTGAGACGGGCAACGGTGACGAGCTCGTCCTCGGTGGACGTTCTCGGTCTCACCCTCACCATTTGATCGCGACGGGTATTGAAGAAACCCATCGCGATCTCGAAAGAGCTCGATGACCAGTCCTCGGGAACGGTCACGTCGTGCGCGTCGGCGATGAATCGGCCCGGTTGCCAGAATCTCAATCGATAGAGACGCTGCAGAGAGCTGGGGGCGAGAGTCTCCCCTTCCCCGCGCCTCGCTCCCTCGCCGGGCCTTACCTGCAGTACCAACCTCCAGGTCGGGGGTAGTTGCTCCAGAACCTGGAAATAGTACGTGATGCGGAAGCTCTCGCCGCGACGGACCTCGGTACGAGAAAGATCGTAGCCGATGAGAGCGAGGCTTTCGTGAAAGACCGCATCCAGAGGATTCTCGACCGGCGGCCTCGAATCGAGCACGGAAGCCTCGACCTGATCGCGATGGTGTCGCCGATAGGCCTCGTCGAGGCTTGCCCGCCACTCCCGAAGCTCCCGACGCCGACGCTCGACGTCCTCGCCCATCGCGTCGGCGAGGTTTGTGGTCTCCTGGGGATCTGTGGAAAGGTCGAAGAGCTCGTCCGGCTGGTTATCATAGTGATAGATGAATTTCTCCCAGCCCGAAAGCCGCCCCAGACACCGGTTCTCGTGGAAGCAGGTGAACGAGAGCGAGCGCTCCGCGGGTAGGGACAAGATCGAGCTTCCCGGATAGGCATCCTCAGAGATCTCGAAGCCCAGCAGATCGGCCGCGCTCGGCAAGACATCCAGGAGGCTCGCGGGACCCGCGACGCGTCTCGGCTCATCGACTCTCCCCGGGGCGTGCACGAGAAAAGGAACCCGCATGACCTCATCGTAGAGAACGTCGTCGTGCTTGGAACGCCGATGCTCGCCAAACGCCTCACCATGATCTCCCACGATGAGAAAAACGGTCTTCTCGTATAGACCCAGCTCCTGATATTGAGTGATGAGATTTTTGAGGAAAAAATCCTGGTAGTGGACCGCATTGAGATAGAGATTGTGAGTTTCCCTCCCGGTGAAGGCCACCCTCCCGTACCGTGTCGGAGCCAGATACTGATGATGCGGTGTGATCGTCAAGTACGTGGCGAAGAAGGGCTCGCCGCGATGGCTCTCCAGCCAGCGCCGGCTCGGGGCGAGCATGATGTCGTCTTCGAAGCCGAAGTAGTTCGCCCTTTCGAAACCGCGGCTCCTCATCGACTCCCCGGGATAGAAATCCTGGAAGCCGAAGTTCTCGACGAGCTGCCGGCGATCCTGGAAGAACTCGCTCGCCGGCTGGAAGAAAACGCTGCGATAGCCGTGGGGCTCCAGAAGATCGGGCAGACACGTCGAAGGAATGAGCCCGGGAAGGGCTTCGGCGATGGGGCGTATGGGCCGCGGTTCGATACCACACACGATCGAGACCAGAGCCTTGGATGTGTGGGGGATGGTGGAGTAGGCGCGATCGACGAGCAGGCTGCTCTTGGCCAACTCGTGCAGATAAGGCGTGGTCGGCATCGCTTCGTTGTAGGGCGTAACCGAGGAGGCGCCTGTCGACTCCAGAACGACCAAGACCAAATTCTTTGCCTCGCGGTCTGGCCGCGCGACGAGGAAGGCGTTGACCGGGCCGGTCGCGATGTCAGCGCTGCTCGCGGCCTCCACGTCTTCGTCCCGCTCGACGGCGGTTACGAGCACCTGGAGTACCGGATCTCGCGAAAACGAGATGCCGAGCGGGCTCGCCGCGGGGATCAGTGCGAGTAGCGCAACGCCGAGCGCTGCCGGCAACAGCAGGAGCCCGAGCCAGCGCTTCGGCTCGGAAACGGTGGGATTCGAAAGCAGTTGGAGGCGATCCGCCGCGAGTACCAGTAGCCCGGGCGCGAAGAGCACATATCCGCAAACGACCGCGAAGGCCCCCAGAGACACCTCGCTCGCCAGAACCGGCCTCAGCTCCGTGAAGTCGGTCAAGGCGAGCGCGATCAGGTCGTAGCCCAATGACGCGCCGGTCACTTTGAAATATTGATGCGCGGCGACCACGATCACGACATAGCCAAGCGCGGCGACGTGGAGAAGGACGAGCGTCGCCCAGCGCCTGGGACCGCGACGCGCAATCGAGAGCAGACCAATCCAGCAGAGCCCGAAGGCAAGGCTGAAGAGGAAGCTGGAACGAAGAAGGGCGACACGCTCCGACCAGCCCGCCGTTCCGAGCTGGTCGATGTGCTGGAGCTTCAGGACGACGTTGCAGAGGGTGAGCGGGACGAGAAGGCCGAGAGAGTAGATCCAGTCGCGGACGCTCAACAAGCGCTAGCGATCCTAAACGACTTCAGTTGCCGCTTCCAATCGCCTTCTTGATGGCTTTGACGATCCTGCCGTTCTCGCCGACGATGAAGACCTCCTCGAGACCGCCCTCCGCGTCGAAGTCGCGGAGCGCGCTGATGAGCGCCTCGGTCGCTCCCAGCCGGTGAGCGGAGGCGGGAATGGCGACCGAGCGCAAGCGGCTCCCGGCGGCGCAGCGGAGGGCCGCCAGCGTGGATCGCTTGATGCCTTCCGGATCGTCCGGGTCGAAGACATCAGAGGCCCGCGCTACCGGAGCGTGAATGACGTACTTACAGCGCAGATCCCCACCGGTCGTGAGGATGGCCTCTCCAACACGGATGGGACCACGGGAGGTCGCTTCCGCTTCTACTTCGAACCCGGCTCGCTCGACGAGATCGTCATGGGCGAGAAGAGGCGGTTCGCCCGTTTCGGAAGATCTTGCCCCGACGGGATGGACAACCGCATCCACGTCGACCTGGGTGATGTCCCCGCGCACAGCTACGATCTTCATGAATCTCACTCCCTTCCAGCTAAGTGTAATGTTCCGTGACTACCTGAGAAGACGGCGCCGCCTTCCCGAAGCCGCGCCTAGCTATGTGGGAAGAATGGTCACACTGTATACAAAGCACCCGGAATGTCAAGCGGAAAGCTCGAGCAGCATCAGGGCCTTCGGGGGAAAAGCGTTAGCGCGGAAGCAGCACGGTGAGAGCGTCGCGCCGGATCTCCAGATGTACCGGAACCCGGCCGGCCGGTTCGCCATCGAGCTGAAGGTGCTGTCCGTCCTCCCCCTCTACGTCGAGGCGGGACACCTTGAGACGCACGACGTCCTTGAAGCGCAGGTGGAAGCCGCCCGCGACGCCGACCAGATAGCGAAGATAGTCCCAGCCGCGGCGACCCTGGAACACGACGACATCGAGCAGTGGCTCTTCCAGCCGGGCACCGGGGGTGATGACGTAACCGGGACCGTAGATGCGGACCTTGCCGGCCACGAGCCCCGTGCCGCGGATCTCCTGCCCATCCGCCCGTACCGTGATCGACGAAAACGGGTAGTTCGCGAGCAGGCGAAAGCCAAGAAGCCAGAAGGCCGACTTCCCGAAACGCTTCTTGAAGGCAGGATCGAGCCGATGGACGACTTCGCCATCGATTCCGATGCCCGCCATCAACAGGAACGGACGATCTCCCGCCATCCCCACCGGAACCCGCGATGGCCGGCCCTCACGCAGGACCCGGCAAGCCTTCTCGAGACTACCGCGAGGAATGCCCGTGGCCCGCGCGAAGACGTTCACCGTGCCACCGGGAAGAACACCGAGCGGTGTCTTCGACCCCAGCATGCCCGCCGCGATCTCGTTGATGGTGCCGTCTCCTCCCCAACCGATCACGAGCGCGGCGTCTTGTCGCAGGGCTTCCCGCGCCAACTCCGTCGCGTGACCCGGCGAAACGGTCGGCGCGGCGCGAGCGTCGATCTCTAGCTCTCGAAGCGTCTTCAGCAACGAAGGAAGACGGCGCTCTTTCGATGGACCCGGTCCCGATTCGGGATTGTAGATGAGAGTCGCCTGGTCCATTCGCGCTAGCTGGGAGTCACCGTCACGCCAAACTCGTCGCGCAGGACGCCCCAGTCGAGGACGTCGGCATCGATTGCGATCTCCCAGCGGATGCGGTTCCCGGAATCCCTGAACGTCGAAGGAGCCCCGAGCGGAATCGGTAGCTCGACTTCGAAACGATGGCTGCCGTTGGGAGCGACGGAGAGGGACTCGATGACGATCCGGCGCTGCTCGTGCAACAGTTCTCGCTCGCGACCCTTCTGCGTGATCTTCTCGTCGAAGCAGCGAAGCTCCACCGAGAGGCGCGCCAGCTTGGTCGACCGCTTGGCTTGCAGGACCAGCTCGAGATGGAAGGCCTGCCCGGGGCGGGCTCGATCGTCCCGCAAACCGAGATCGAAACGACGGAATGGCTGCCGATCCCACCGGTAGAGCCCCCCCAGCAGCGCGCGTAGCAGATTGCCGATGACGATGACCCAACCGATGCCCAGAATCCACCCGCCGCCGCTCGTTCGGTAGAAACGGGCCAGGTAGAAGTAGATGAACGCCAACAGGACCGCCAACAAGATGGACATCAGCTGCTGGCGTTTACCCTGCGCGATCAAAGAGGTCCAAATCATGCAAGATACTATAGTCTACGTTCCGCTTAGACGCGGGACAAACTAGCCCCGATCCGAAATCAGCCGTCGTTGCCCATCGTTCGAGGCCCGGTGCAACGATTTTCCTACACCGAGAAATTTCGGATCGGGGCTAGAATGCCCGTCCATGGAGATCCGGGGAGAGCTGTCCGGGCCGATCGAGTTCGTCGCGGTGGGACATCTGGCGGTCGACTTGCGAAAAAGGGAACGGACCCTCGGAGGTGCCGCGGCCTACGGCTGCCTCGCCGCGGCCCGGCTGGGTCGCGCGAGTGCCATGGTCACCGCGGTCGGTGAGGACTTCGACCTCTTCGAGCCGCTTGAGGGAATCGAGATTCACTACCACCCGTCGCGAGAGAGCACGACGTTCAAGAACGAATATCGGAGTGAGCACCGGCATCAACACATTCTGGGCCGCGCTCGCCCTCTCACTGAAGCAGACTTGGCTCCGTTGCGATCGAGACTTGCCGACGACGCCATGGTCCTCTATTGTCCCATTGCTCGAGAAGTCGAAGCGCCACTGGTGCCGTTCGAGCCGGGAGGGGCTTGCGGTGTGGCGCCGCAAGGCTTCTTCCGGTGCTGGGATGATGACGGCGCCATTCGCACGTGTTCGTGGGAAGGAGCGGCGACGGCGCTCGCGGACGCGACTTTCATTTCGTTGAGCGTCGCCGACGCGCCGCGTCCCCGAGAGCTTGCGGCCGAGCTCGCTCGCGGGGACCGCATTCTCGCCCTCACCGAAGGCGAGCGCGGCGCGCGCGTCTACACGGGTGGACGATGCTTCCACGTCCCCGCCTGGGAACGCCCCGAGCTCGAGCCGACCGGCGCCGGGGACGTCTTCGCGGCGAGTTTCCTGGTTGCCCTGGGAGAAGGACGGGAGCCTCTCGAGGCCGCGCAGTTCGCCGTCTGTGCCGCCTCGTTTGCGGTCGAGGCCAAAGGAGTCACCGGTGTCTTCCAAAGCCGCGCGGACGTAGAGCGCCGACTCGCGGACTACCGGGCTCGTCATCGTCCCCGGGAGATCGAACCTTGAAAGACCAGGAGCTCGAGTCCTATTGCCGGGAGATCGAGGCCTTCTTCTTTCGATGGAAGGGCCGGCCCGGATCCTTGTCGCCGGAAGACTTCGCGCGCATCAAGCACTGGTTTGCGGAGGGAGTCTCGCTGCAGGCGGTCCTTTCGGGAATCGACAATGCCTTTCAATCACAGCGTTCCGGTCGGGAGGGCGAGGAGGTCAACAGCCTCGCCTACTGCGAGTCTTTCGTGAAAAGAGCCTCCCAGCAGCGCAAGCTGGACCACGGGTAATCGACGAGAGAACATCTTGCTGTCCCATATCCTAACCGCCGAGCAGGAGAAGCTCCTCGCCAAGGAGCGCAAGTTTCTGCGCGATCTGCGCGTTGCGTTGACCGATCTGGAAGCCGAGGCCGAGGATCTGGCCACCTTCGAGAGCTCGATCCAACAGCTCGACGAGCTCTTTCTCCTGGTGGTCGTTGGAGAGTTCAATGCCGGAAAGAGCGTCTTCATCAACGCGCTTCTGGGCGAGCCCATCCTGAAGGAGGGAGTCACTCCGACCACCCAGCGCATCTGCCTGCTCAAGTACGGCGAGAAGGTCGAGCTACTAGAAAATGGCTCCATCGACGTCGTCACCGCGCCGGTCGAGCTTCTTCGAGAGATCAACATCGTCGACACGCCCGGCACCAACGCCATCCAGCGCGAGCACGAGGCGATCACTCGTGACTTCGTCCCGCGCTCGGACATGGTTCTCTTCGTCACCTCGGCGGATCGTCCTTACACGGAAAGCGAACGGATCTTCTTGGAAAGCATCCGTGACTGGGGCAAGAAAATCGTCGTGGTCATCAACAAGATCGACATTCTGGAAAGTGAAGACGAAAGAGAACGCGTCGTGGAGTTCGTCTCCGATAACCTGCTGTCCCTCTTGAAGGTGAAGCCAGAGATATTCCCGGTGTCCTCTCGCCAGGCGCTGCGTCGCAAGGCGGGAGGCGATGCCGCCCCGAGCCAGGCGGGCCGTTTCGAAGAGTTGGAGCGCTTCATCCTCGCTACCTTGGACGAGAAGGAGCGGGTCCGGCTCAAGCTTCTCAATCCCATCGGCGTGGCCGGCCGGCTGGTCCAGAAGTATCTCGGCCTGGTGGACGACCAATTGGAGCTTCTCACCGGTGACTTGAAAGCGTTGGAAGAGATCGAGCGGCAGCTCGCCGTCTACAAGGAAGATCTGGGGCGGGACTTTCGCTTTCGGTTGGCGGACATCGAGAACGCCCTCCTCGACTTCGAGACGCGAGGGATGGATTTCTTCGAGGAAACGATGCGCCTGCCGCGAGTCTTCGACCTGATGAACAAGGCCAAGGTCAAGAGCGACTTCGAACGCAAGGTGGTCGGAGATCTTCCCCAGGTGATCGAACAGCGCGTGAACGACGTGACCGACTGGATGATCGCGGCCGAGCTACGGCAGTGGCAGGCCGTCACGGATTACCTCGAGTCGCGCAACACTCAGAGATCCGGTCGCTTGGTCGGTAAACTCGGAAAATTCGAGTATGACCGAAAGCGGCTGCTCGATACGGTCGGGCGGACGGCACGCCAGGCCATCGCGAGCTACGACCAAGATCGGGAAT
>Ga0214472_10003712_pt1 | contig 16141 bp, 17 predicted proteins | sample RVTome_6_FD_207662 | JGI IMG/M metagenome (GOLD analysis project Ga0214472, IMG submission 207662) | Soil microbial communities from uranium-contaminated site in the Upper Colorado River Basin, Wyoming, United States - RVT140D175 | ecosystem: Environmental > Terrestrial > Soil > Contaminated >... | reverse complement strand
ATGCGAGCGGGGGTAAGCGCACTGCGGCCGACAACGCCACGATCCGCTCGGTATTCATCATCGGGCCCGACAAGAAGGTCAAGGCGATGCTCGTCTACCCGATGAGCGCCGGCCGCAATTTCGACGAGGTGCTGCGTCTGCTCGATTCTTTGCAGCTCAATGCCCGGCATAACGTCGCGACGCCCGTGAACTGGAAGCCCGGCCAGGACGTGATCATCCCGACCTCGGTGTCCGACGAGGAAGCGAAGAAGAAGTATCCGCAGGGGTTCAAGACGCTGAAACCCTACCTACGGCTGGTGTCGCAGCCGAAGTAGTGCTGGGAAGCGCTCGGCAGCCGGTTTACCTGCGCCTGCCGCTACGCCCCAGCCAATGCGTCACTAGGGCGATCAAGCCCACGAGTGGCGTGCTCTGCGCGGAAGGCGCGGCATGCGCGGGTGGCGGCGGCTCGCCGCGCCGTTCCGCGTTGATCTCGCGCAGGCCTCCGGGGAGCGCTTCGGCCCCGAACGATGCAAGTTCATTATCCTTCAGCTGCACGTCTCGGCCTCGAGTTCCGCCAGCTTGGTGCACGCGAGGAACAGGAACAGGTCCAATTCGAGCAGCTCGGGCGCCGGGGACACGCCGGCGCTGCGCAATGCCGAGCACTGGCCATGCACTGCGTCGCCAATGTCGCGCAGGTCCGCGGGCCGGAGCACGGGCGTTGGCTGCTGGTCTTCGTCGAAGGGCGCCCAACCGGCGTCGACTTTCTGCACGTGGGCAACCTGCTCCGCAGGCCAGGCGGCGAGATAATCGCGCACCGCGTCTACCACATCGGGAACTTCCCGGGCCCCTGCCAGGAGGCATACGAATCGATCCGTCTTGGCTGGCGATGCGAAAGCGTATTCGGCAATGTGCAATGCATTCTCCCGATACGAGCGACATGGCCTGCACGAGCATTCAACTCCCATTCCGTGGCGCGCGCTGTAAACGTCTGCAAGGCGCTCGGGCGCGCATTGCGATGCGCAAGGGTTCGCGGCGTCCGGCGGAGCGCAAATATCTGTTAGAGTTTTGCGCACCCTGACGCGCGCGAGAGGGAGCGAGATGGTGAAGGACAAGATTGTGCTGGTGACGGGCGCAGGGGGCGGCATCGGGCGCGATTTCGCGCTCGCCTTCGCCGCACAGGGTGCAAAGGTCGTGGTCAACGACCTCGGCACGTCGGTGGCGGGCGAGGGCGCGAGCGCCGGCCCGGCGCAGAAGGTGGCCGACGAGATCAGGGCGCACGGCGGCGAGGCCGTGGCGAGCGCCGACAGCGTCGCCGACTGGGAATCCGCGCAGCGCATCGTCAAGGCCGCGATCGACGCCTATGGGTGCATCGACTGCGTGGTGAACAACGCCGGCATCCTGCGCGACCGCTTCTTCTTCAACATGTCGGTGGAGGAGTGGCGCTCGGTGATCGACGTGCACCTCAACGGCTCCTTCTACGTGTCGCGCGCCGCGGCGCCCTATTTCAAGGGCCAGAACTCGGGCTGCTACGTGCACATGACCTCGACCTCGGGCCTGATCGGCAACCTCGGACAGGCCAACTACTCGGCCGCCAAGCTCGGCATCGTCGGGCTTTCCAAGTCCATCGCGCTGGACATGGCGAGATACGGGGTGCGCTCCAACTGCATTGCGCCTTTTGCCTGGAGCCGCATGATCGGCTCGATTCCCACCGAAACGCCCGAGCAGAAGGCGCGCGTCGAGAAGATGAAGGTGATGGAGACCGCCAAGATCGCGCCGCTGGCCGTGTTCCTGGCGAGCGAGGCCGCGCGGGAAGTGTCCGGCCAGGTCTTCGCCGTGCGCGCCAACGAGCTGTTCCTCATGTCGCAGAGCCGGCCCGTGCGCTCGGTGCATCGCGCCGGCGGCTGGACGCCGCAGGACATCGCCGCGCACGGCATGCCGGCGCTGCGGCAGAGCTTCTTTGCCCTCGACCGCACCCAGGACGTGTTCACGTGGGATCCCCTGTAGCCGACCCGAGCCACGCGGCGCTGCGCGAGGGCCTGCGCGCCCTGTGCGCGCAGTTCGACTCCGCCTACTGGCAGAAGGTGGACGAGGCGCGCGCCTATCCCGAGGCCTTCGTCGACGCGCTCACGCGGGCCGGCTGGCTGGCCGCGCTCATTCCCGAGCAGTACGGCGGCTCGGGACTGTCCCTCACCGCGGCGACCGTGATCATGGAGGAGGTCTCGCGCTCCGGCGGCAACCCGGGCTGCTGCCACGGCCAGATGTACAACATGAACACGCTGCTCAGGAACGGCTCCGAGGCGCAGAAGAAGAAATACCTGCCGAAGATCGCCGCAGGCGAGCTGCGCATGCAGGCGATGGGCGTAACCGAGCCGACCGCCGGCACCGACACGACGAAGATCAAGACGGTGGCGGTGAAGAAGGGCGATCGCTACGTGGTCAACGGGCAGAAGGTCTGGACCTCGCGCCTGCAGCACTCGGACCTGATGATCCTGCTCGCGCGCACCACGCCGCTTGCCGAGGTGAAGAAGAAGTCCGACGGCATGTCGGTGTTCCTCGTGGAAAAGAAGGAGGCGCTCGGCAAGGGGCTGACCATGCGCCCGATCCGGAACATGGTGAACCACGAGACCAACGAGGTATTCTTCGACAACCTCGAGATCCCGGCCGAGAACCTGATCGGCGAGGAGGGCAGGGGCTTCCGCTACATCCTCGACGGCTTGAACGCGGAGCGCATCCTCATCGCCGCGGAATGCATCGGCGACGGCCACTGGTTTGTCGAGCGCGCGACGAAGTACGCCAAGGAGCGCGTGGTGTTCGACCGCCCGATCGGGCAGAACCAGGGCGTGCAGTTTCCGATCGCCGAGGCCTACATGGAGATCGAGGCGGCGAACCTCATGCGCTACAAGGCAGCGGCGCTCTACGACGCGAAGCAGCACTGCGGCGCCGAGGCCAACATGGCCAAGCACCTCGCCGCCAAGGCGTCCTGGGAGGCGGCCAACGTCTGCCTGCAGACCCACGGCGGCTTCGGCTTCGCCGCCGAGTACGACGTCGAGCGCAAGTTCCGCGAGTCGCGCCTTTATCTGGTGGCGCCGATTTCCACCAACCTGATCCTGTCCTACGTCGCCGAGCACGTGCTCGGGCTGCCGCGATCGTTCTAGGGCCCGACGTCGCCGTCGGCTAGAATCGCGCGGGCCATGCGCATCCTGGTTTCCAACGACGACGGCTACTTCTCCCCCGGTATCGCGCTGCTGGCGGAGCGGCTCGCCGCGCTCGGCGAGGTCACGGTGTTCGCCCCGGAACGCGACCGCTCCGGCGCCTCGAACTCGCTGACCCTGGACCGGCCGCTGCAGGTGCGTCGCGCGCCCAACGGCTTTTTCTTCGTCAACGGCACGCCCACCGACTGCGTGCACCTGGCGGTCACCGGGGTGCTCGACGTCCTGCCCGACGTCGTGGTCTCCGGGGTCAACCTCGGCGCGAACATGGGCGACGACACGATCTATTCCGGCACCGTGGCGGCGGCCACCGAAGGCTTCCTCCTCGGCATCCCGTCGCTCGCCGTGTCGCTGGCGAGCAAGGAGGGACGCTTCGTCGCCACCGCGGTGGAGGTCGCGCGGCAGCTGGTGGAGCGCTTCCGGCGCGCGCCGCTCGGCCAGCCGGTGCTGCTCAACGTGAACGTGCCCGACGTGGCCATGCAGGCGCTCGGCGCGCTCGAAGTGACGCGGCTGGGCCGGCGGCACAAGGCCGAGCCGGTGGTGAAGATGCGCACGCCGCGCGGCGAGCAGGCATACTGGATCGGCGCCGCGGGCGAAGCCGCGGATGCCGGCCCCGGCACCGACTTCCACGCCGTGGCGAACGGCCGCGTGTCGGTGACGCCGTTGCAGGTGGATCTCTCGCATCACGCGCAGCTCGCGCCGCTGCGCGCCTGGCTCGCGGCATGAACGCGCGCAGGCCGCGCGACTCCGTCGGCATCGGCATGACCTCGCAGCGCACGCGCCTGCGCATGGTCGAGCGCCTGCGCGAAAAGGGCATCCGCGACGAGCGCGTGCTCGCGGCCATGGGCGCGGTGCCGCGGCACCTGTTCGTCGACGAGGCGCTGGCGAGCCGCGCCTACGAGGACAGCGCGCTGCCGATCGGCTTCAGCCAGACGATTTCGCAGCCGTACGTGGTGGCGCGCATGCTCGAGTCGCTGATCGGCGACACCGGGATGCCGGAGCGCGTGCTGGAAGTCGGCACCGGCTGCGGCTACCAGGCGGCGGTGCTGGCGCGGCTCGCGCGCGAGGTGTTCTCGGTGGAGCGCATTCGCGCGCTGCTGGAGCGCGCGCGCGCGAATCTTCGCGGCCTGCGGCTGTCGAACCTGCGGCTGACCCATGGCGACGGCAATCTCGGGCTGGAGGAAGCGGCGCCTTTCGACGCGATCGTCGTGGCCGCGGCCGCGCGCGCGGTGCCGCAGGCCCTCTTACGGCAATTGGCGCAGGGTGGCAGAATGGTGCTGCCGCTGAAGACGGCGCAGGCGTCGCGCGGCGCGCAGCGTCTGGCGGTGTACGAGCGGGGCGCCCGCGGCGTCACGGAAACGATGCTCGACGAGGTGCTTTTCGTGCCTCTCGAGACGGGAAAATTATGACGACACTCGAATCGCGATGCCGCGCGCTGCTGCTGGGCGCGGCGCTTGCAGCCCTGGCCGGCTGCGCTTCCGAATCCGTGCAGGCGCCGGTGTCGGACTTCCGGCCGCCGGCCGCGCCCTTGCCGGCGCCCGAAGCCGCGCCGCCCCCGGCGGCCGCGGCGAGCGTGCCGCCCGGGCACTATATGATCAAGCGCGGCGACACGCTCTACAGCATCGCGCTCGAGCACGGCGCGGACTATCGCGACGTGGCGCGCTGGAACCAGCTCGAGGATCCCACCAAGATCTCGGTCGGCCAGGTGCTGCGCGTGACGCCTCCCGAAGGCGAGCCGCCCGTGCAGGTCGGCGCCGCGCGCGGGCGCGCGCCTGTGCAGGCACGCCCGCTCGACGGGGCGGGCACGGCGCAGCAGGGCCGGGGCGACGGCAGCACCAAGGTCGCGCCCAAGGCGCTGCGGCTGCCCTACTCGGAGGAGAACCTGGCTCTGCTGTCGAAGGGAGAGGCGGCCGCCGCAGCGCCGGCGTCCAAGCCCGTCGCCGTGGCGCCCGCCCCGGTGAAGCCCGAACCTCCCAAGGCTGCGGCCGTCGAGCGCGATCCCGACTCGCTCGACTTCATCTGGCCGGCGCGGGGCGGCCTGCTCGCCAAGTTCGCCGAGCCCAACAGCAAGGGCGTGGACATCGGCGGCAAGCCCGGCGATCCGGTGGTGGCCGCGGCGGCCGGACAGGTGCTGTACACGGGCACGGGCATTCGCGGCTTCGGCAAGCTGATCGTCATCCGCCACGACAACGGCTTCAGCAGCGTGTACGCGCACAACCGGGAGATCCTGGTGAAGGAAGGCCAGGCGGTGTCGCGCGGCCAGCGCATCGCCGAAATGGGCGACAGCGACGCCGACCGGCCGAAGCTGCACTTCGAGATCCGCAAGTCGGGCAAGCCCGTCGACCCCCTGCGCTACCTGCCGGGCGAGCGCCCTTCCTGAGCGGGCCTATCTCGCCGGCGGCGCGGCGCGCGTCCTGCCACGCGCCGCGCGCAAGTGCTCGGCCAGATCGGCCACCGACAGCGCGTAGAACACGCTGCGGTTGTAGCGCGTCAGCACGTAGAAATTCTGCAAGCCGATGCGAAAATCTGCGGGCCGCTCGGGCGTCTCCAGCCGCAGCAGCACGGCGCGGGTCTCGGCGGGCAGGGGCGCGCCGCGCACCTCCACGCCGGCCTTGCCCAGCTCCTCGAGCGTGTGCCGCGGCAGCGGATTGCCGGCGACGAGCGCCTCGTAGCCCGCGCCGGTCACGCGCGCGCCGCGCTGCACCGGCGCGCCGCGCTGCCAGCCGTGCTGCTTGAGGAAGTTGGCGACGCTGCCGATGGCGTCGGCGGCGTTGCTGCGCAGGTCGATGGCGCCGTCGCCGTCGAAATCCACGGCATAGCGCAGATGGCTTCCGGGCATGAACTGCGGGATGCCGATCGCGCCCGCATACGAGCCCTTCACCGAGAAAACGTCGAGCTCCAGCTCGCGCGCGAAGAGCAGGTAGTTCTCCAGCTCGTCGCGGAAGAACGGCGCGCGCGGCGGATAGTCGAAGGCGAGCGTCGCCAGCGCGTCGATCACGCGCCAGCGGCCGGTGTTGCGGCCGTAGAAGGTCTCGATGCCGATGATGGCGACGACGATCTCCTCGGGCACGCCGTAGGCGCGGCGCGCCCGCGCCAGCGGCTTGCGGTGCTCCTGCCAGAACTCGAACCCGGCGCGCACGTGGCGCTCGTTGACGAAGAGGGCCCGGTAGGCTTCCCAGGAGTCCGCCTGCCGCGGCTGCGCGCGCATGGCGGTGAGCACGGCCTCCTCGCGCCGCGCGCGCGAGAACACGAGGCGCAGCTCCTCGGCGTCGAACGCGTGGCGCTCGACCAGCTCGTGGATGAAGCGCGCGACGTCCGTGCGCAGCGCGAAGCTTGCGGGCGCCTCCTCCTCCTCCTCCTCGGCGCGCGCGGTCGCCGCCAGCAGCACGAGCAGCAGGACCAGCAGGCGGCGCATCGCGCTCATTGGGCAACCTCTCGCGCGAGCTGCAGGTCGCGCACGCGGCGCACGAGCTCGGCGGTGCGGCTGCGCGCCGCCGCGCGCCCGTAGCGCGCGCCGATGTAGAGCGCGGCGATGGCGCGGATCGACGCCGCCGCCTCCGGCAGGCGCAGCGCGGCGCGCTCGGCGTAATCGCGCGGACCTTCATGGGGAGCGCGCGCCACGCCGCGCGCCCCGAGCTTGCGGCAGAAGGCCTGCCAGGCGCGCTGCACCGGGTCGCGGCGCGTCAGGCGGCGCAGCGACCACGCGAGCAGCAGGAGCGTGAACACGCCCAGGATCGATGCCATGGCGGCGGTGAGCTGGCGCCAGTCGGCGTCGCGCATGCCGACGCGCGACATCAGGTCGCGCTGGCGCTCGACGCCGTAACCGAGCACCCACACGTTCCAGCGGTGCGCGAGCGCCTCCCAGTTGCTGCGCAGCCCCCGCAGCCATTCGAGCTGCGGCCGCATGAGCAGCGGCACCGGGTCACCCGCACGCACCGAGCGCGCCAGCCCCGCCTCCACGCGGCCGGGAACCGCGGCCGCGGTCGGATCGGCGCGCACCCAGCCGCGCCCGGGCAGGTGCACCTCGGCCCAGGCGTGCGCGTCGGACTGGCGCACGGTGATGATGCGGTCCACGTAGTTCACCTCGCCGCCCTGGTAGCCGGTCACCACGCGCGCCGGCACGCCCGCGGCGCGCATGAGGAACACGAACGCCGACGCGAAATGCTCGCAGAAGCCTTCGCGCGTGTCGAACAGGAACTCGTCCACCGTATCGCGCCCGAGCAGCGGCGGCTCGAGCGTGTAGCCGAGCCGGCTGTCGCGGAAGAACTCGACCGCGCGCAGCAGCACTTGCAGGTCGCTTTGCGCCGCGCCGCGCCATTGCGCGGCGAGAGCGCGCGCGCGCACGTTGCCGCCCTCGGGCAGCGCCAGCGCGCGGCGCAGGCTGTGCGGGCGCTCGAGCGGCTCGGGTTCGGCGCGCGCGAGCGAGGCCGCGTCGTAGCGCAGGCGCGAGCGCACCGGCGAGGTGGCCACCAGCATGCCGTCGTTGGTGTAGCGCGCGCGCGCCGGCAGTCGCGCGACGCTTTCCAGCGCGAACATCCACGTGCGGTTGTGCGGCTCCAGCGTCACCACGTAGTCGTAGCGTTCGCTGCCGCGCGGCGCCTCGAATTTCTGCAGCCACCCCGGGCCCATACGCCAGGTGCGGCCGTCGAAATCCCACAGCACCGGCCCGCGCCAATAGCGATCGCGCGGCGGCGGCGGCTCGCCTTCGAACTCGGCGCGAAAGGCGATGGCGTCGGACTGCGCGAGCTGCGACAGGTTGCCCGGGCTCATGGTGTCCGAGAGCCCCGTCACGCCGGAGTAGGCGTCCTGCGGCAAGCCCCACAGGGGGCCCTGCACGCGCGGGAACAGCAGGAACAGGATCAGCGCCGCGGGCGCCGCGTGGGCGAGCAGCAGGCCCGCGCTGCGCAGGTTCGCGGCCGCCGGCCGCTGCGGCGCGCTCAGGCCGACCAGCGTGCCGGTGACCGCGAGCAGCGCGAGCACCATGAGCAGCGCCGTCGGGATGCTCTGCGTGTAGAGCAGGTTGGTCATGACCAGGAAGTAGCACAGGAAGGCCGCCACGGCGGCGTCGCGGTGCGTGCGCATCTCGGCGAGCTTCAGGCCCGAGAAAAGGACCAGCAGCACGATGCCCGAGGTGCGCCCGAACAGCGTGCGGTACTCGAGATACACCGCGCCGATGGCGAGCAGCGCCAGAGCGAGCACCAGCCAGCGCGGGGGCAGCGCCGAGCGCTCGAGCGCGATGTGCGCGCGCCACGCGTACAGGCCCAGAACGAGAAGCGTCAGCCACCAGGGCATGCGCAGCGCGTGCGGCGCCGCGACGAGCACGAGCGAGGCGAGCAGCCCGGCGAGATCGCGCGGCGCGATCGCGCGCCGCTCAGGCGCCAAGGGGTGGGGCGAGGTCATGCGATGCCGTGCAGCGCGAGCGCCTGCAGGCAGGCCGCGCGGTGGGCGTCGCCGCGATCGGGCGCGATGACGCGTGCGGGCAGCCGCAGCCCGTAGCGCGCGCCGCCCTGCTCGGCCGCAAGCACCCAGCCGGCGAGCCGCGACAGGCGCTGCTCGGTGTCCAGGCCCGGGGCAAGCCGCCCCCAGTCGAGCCACAGCTCGATGCCTGCCGCGCCCGCGAACTGCTTGGTCAGCATGTCGTCGGAGCGCGCCACGGCCTTCCATGCCACGTGGCGCGGCGAATCCTGCAGCTGGTAGGCGCGCAAGCCCGAAAAATCCTCGCTGCCGAGCGCCTGCGCGCGCGCCGCGCCGGCTTCGGCGTCGGGCGTCGGCACGGGCAGCGGCGCACGGTCCGGCCGCGGATACACCAGGCAACGCGCCTCGGGCTCGACGTAGCTCCACGCGCGGAACAGCCCGAGCGGAAAGCGCGTCTCCAGCGTGACGCGGGTCAGCGGCAGCCAGCCGCGTCTTGCGGCCGGCACGGCGAGCACCGCCTCGGCGACTGCGCCCGGCGGCAGATCGAGGACCCCTTGCGCGCCGCTCGCCTGGTGGCGCACCAGAATCGCCGGCCGGTCGAAGCGCGCGCGGTTATCGAGGTACAGGCGGAACTGCGCCGCCTCGCCGGCGAACACCGGCTCGGCGCGGCCGGCGCTCACCGTGAGGCGCGCCAGGTTGCGCGTGGTGTGCACCATGCCGACGAGGCCCAGGCCGGCGAGCAGAAACGTCAGCGCGAAGCCCAGCTGCAGCGCGTAATTGATCGCGCCGACGAGCAGGATGCCGACCGTCGCGCCGTAGAGCCACCCCAGGCGCGTCGGCAGGATGTAGACGCGGCGCTGGCCGAGCGTGATGGCGCCGCGCTCGGGCGGGCGGTAGCCGTAGAACCAGTCGCGCAGGCGCGCATCGCCGAGCAGGGCGCGGATCATGTCAGCGGGTGGCGCCCTTGTAGCCCCAGTGCACCTTCCACGCCGCCAGCACCGCGCGCGGATAGTCGGGCTTGCCGAGGCTGCCGTTGTAGCGGCCGAGGGCGCGGAAGTAATCGCCGTTCTCCCGGTCAAGATAGTGCCGCAGGATCACGCAGCCGTAGCGCAGATTGGTGCGCAGGTGGAACAGGTTGTCGCGCTTCGACCCGATCAGCTTGATCCAGAAAGGCATCACCTGCATGTAGCCGCGCGCGCCGGCGCGCGACACGGCGTACTTGCGGAAGCGGCTCTCCACCTCGATGATGCCGAGCACCAGCTGCGGGTCGAGGCCCGCGCGCAGCGCCTCGAAGTGCGCCGTGCGCAGCAGCTCGAAGCGCTGCTTGCGCTCGGGAATGCGCTTTTCCAGGCGGCGCGACATCTCGAACAGCCACTGGTGCGCGTCCTCGCGCTGGCGGAACGCCAGCTCCGGCACCGAGCGGTCGGCGAGCGCGGCCGAGAGGCTGTGGCGCACGCTGTCGGCGAGCTCCTCGTAGACTTGCGCGCCCGCGACGGCCGCCGAGGCGTAGTGCAGCGCCGCGGCAAGCAGCGCCGCTTGCATGCAGGTGCGCGTCATGCCGCCGCTAGCCGCTCCTTGAGGAACGCCGCGAGCCCGGCGAGCGGCACGCTGCGCGCCTGCGCGTCGCGCCGCGCCTTGTACTCGGCGTCGCCGGCCGCCAGCCCGCGCTCCGAAAGCACGATGCGATGCGGAATGCCGATCAGGTCCATGTCCGCGAACAGCACGCCCGGGCGCTCGTCGCGATCGTCCATCAGCACCTCGATGCCGGCGTCCTGCAGCTGCGCATACAGGCGGTCCGCGGCGGTCCGCACCTTGTCGCTCTTGGCGTAGGCGATGGGCACGAGGCAGACCGCGAACGGCGCCAGCGCCGCCGGCAGCGTGATGCCGCGTTCGTCATGGTGCTGCTCGATCGCCGCCGCGACCACGCGCGTGACGCCGATGCCGTAGCAACCCATCTCCAGCGGCCGCGATTCGCCCTTGGCGTCGAGCACCGAGGCGCCGAGCGCCTCGGAATACTTGGTGCGCAGCTGGAAGATATGGCCGACCTCGATCCCGCGCTGGATGCGCAGGCTGCCCTTGCCGTCGGGGCTGGGATCGCCCTGCATGACGTTTCTGATGTCGGCGACGAGCGATGGTTCCGGCAGGTCCCGGCCCCAGTTCACGCCCGCGAGGTGAAATCCCTCCTCGTTGGCGCCGCAGACGAGGTCGCTCATCGCCGCCACGCTGCGGTCCGCGACCACGCGCACCTGCGCCGCGGCGCCCACCGGCCCGACGTAGCCGGGCGGCGAGCCGAGGGCGCGGCGCATCTCGGCCTCGAGGGCGAAGCGGAACGCGCCGATCGCCTTCTGCGCTTTCACTTCGTTCAGCTCGTGATCGCCCCGCAGGAGCAGCAGCACGAACTGCTCGTCGTGCATCACCGCGATCGCCTTGACCGTGCGCGCAAGCGGCAGCCCGAGCAGATCGGCCACCTCCTCGCAGCGCGTCTTGCCGGGCGTCGGCACCTTGCGCATCGGCTCCGCGGGCGCGCGCCGCGCCGGCGCCGGCGCCAGCGCCTCCGCCAGGTCGACGTTCGCGGCGTAGTCGGACCCGGTGCTGTAGGCGATCGCGTCCTCGCCGGAGTCCGCCAGCACCTGGAATTCGTGCGAGCCGGTGCCGCCGATGGCGCCGGTGTCGGCCGCCACGGCGCGAAAGCGCAGGCCGAGGCGGGTGAAAATGCGCGTGTAGGTGTCGTACATGTTGCGGTACTCGCGCTCCAGGTCCGCCTGGTCGACGTGGAACGAGTAGCCGTCCTTCATCACGAACTCGCGCCCGCGCATGACGCCGAAGCGGGGACGGCGCTCGTCGCGAAACTTGATCTGGATCTGGTAGAAGTGCAGCGGCAGCTGCCGGTAGCTCTTCAGCTCGGCGCGCGCCAGGTCCGTGATCACCTCTTCCGAGGTGGGCTGGATGACGAAATCGCGCTCGTGCCGGTCCTTGAAGCGCAGCAGCTCGGGCCCGTAGTCCTGCCAGCGCCCGGATTCCTGCCACAGCTCCGCGGGCTGCACCGCGGGCATGGAAAGCTCGATGGCGCCGGCGCGGTTCATCTCCTCGCGCACCACGGACTCGACCTTGCGCAGCGCGCGCACGCCCAGCGGCAGCCAGGTGTAGATGCCGGCGGCCAGGCGCCGTATGTAGCCGGCGCGGATCATCAGCCGGTGGCTGACGAGCTCCGCATCGGCGGGTGCCTCCTTGATCGTGCCGAGATGGAATCGCGATGTGCGCATGGGTCGCTCGCCGCGTTGTGTTTGCGGTTCGCCTGTGGAAAAATGCGAGTGGATTCTAACTTAGGTGGTGTGGCCATGCTCGACCGGGACGGGTATCGCCCGAACGTCGGCATCATCCTCGCCAACGGCCGCAACGAGGTGTTCTGGGGCAAGCGCGTCAACCAGCACGCTTGGCAGTTTCCCCAGGGCGGCATCAAGCACGGCGAGACGCCGGAGCGGGCGATGTACCGCGAACTCGATGAGGAGATCGGCCTCAAGGCGGATCACGTCCGCATCCTCGGGCGCACGCGCCACTGGCTGCGCTACGAGGTGCCCGAGAAATGGGTGCGCCGCGACTGGCGCGGCACCTACCGCGGGCAGAAGCAGATCTGGTACCTGCTGCGCATGGTGGGCCGCGATTGCGACGTCAAGCTGCGCGGCAGCGACAAGCCGGAGTTCGACGCCTGGCGCTGGCACGACTACTGGGTGCCGCTGGAGGCCGTCATCGAGTTCAAGCGCGAGGTGTACCGCCAGGCGCTGGCCGAGCTGCATCGCTATCTCGGGGCGGACCGGCGCCGGCAGGCGCGCCGCGAGGCCGCCGAGACGCGCTGAGCGGTGCGCCTCGCAAGGAGGTGTCATGGAAAGGCAGTACCAGGGACTACCGATCCGCGAACTGGGGGCGGGCGCCGGGTTCCGCCGGCCGCAACAGGCGCAGCCGGCGCGCGTGACGCGCGAATCGCCCGCGCTCGAGGTGATGACCGACCTCACGCGCGTCAGCCCCGCCACCATCCGCGCGCAGGCGCCGATCGAGGGCGCCAACGAGTACATGCGCTCGCGCGGCGTGCGGCTGCTGCTGGTGACCGACGAGCGCGACACGGTGCTCGGGGTGGTCACGGCGGCCGATATCCTCGGTGAGAGGACCACGCGCGCCGCGGTCGAGCGCGGCGGCAAGCGCGACGAGCTGACGGTGGCCGACGTCATGACGCCGGCCGAGCTGGTCGAGGTGATCGAGTTCGCCGCAGTGCAGGGCGCGCGCGTCGGGCACGTCATGGAAACCCTGCGCCGGGCGGGCCGCCAGCACGCGCTGGTGGTGGACTATGATCAGATCGCGCCGCGCTCCGCGCTCGAGCGGCCGGTGCGGCGCGTCATGGTGCGCGGCATCTTCTCGCTCTCGCAGGTGGCGCGGCAGCTGGGCGTGGCGGCGCCGCAGGCGGGCGAAGTGGCGCGCACCTTCGCCGAGATCGAGGCGGCCCTGGGCCATTGAGGGCAAGCGGCGCGAAATAGCGCAGGTAAATTGCGGGAATTGTAAAAATTGATTTGATTGATGGGTGGCCCGGCGCTAACTTGGCTGCGCCAAGTACGGCGAGACCTGCACAAGGAGGCAGCGATGAAAGCACTCAAAGGCACCAAGACCCACGACAACCTGAAGTACGCGTTCGCCGGCGAATCGCAGGCCAACCGGCGCTACCTGTACTTCGCTGCGAAGGCGGACGTCGAAGGCCAGAACGACGTCTCGGCATTGTTCCGCTCGACTGCCGAGGGCGAGACCGGGCACGCGCACGGCCACCTGGAATACCTGGAGCAGGTCGGCGATCCCGCCACCAACCTGCCGATCGGACGCACCCGCGAGAACCTCAAGTCGGCGGTGGCGGGCGAGACCCACGAGTACACCGACATGTACCCGGGGATGGCCAAGGACGCGCGCAACGAGGGCTTCACCGAAATCGCGGACTGGTTCGAGACGCTGGCCAAGGCCGAGCGTTCGCACGCCAACCGCTTCCAGAAGGCGCTCGACGCCCTCGCCGACTGATGATGGCCCGCATCGAGCGCGCGAGCCTGTGGTCGCTCGAGGCCTACGCGCGCGAACGCAACGCGTTCCGCGCGCGCGTCATCGCGCACAAGAAGCACCGCACGGTCCAGCTCGGGGAGCATGTCACTTTGATCTTCGAGGACGAGCTCACCGTCCGCTACCAGATCCAGGAGATGCTGCGCATCGAGCGCATCTTCGAGGAGGACGGCGTCCGGCACGAGCTGGACGTCTATAACCCACTGGTGCCGGACGGGACCAATCTCAAGGCGACCATGATGATCGAGTACCCCGACGTCGCCGAGCGCGAGCGCGAGCTGGCGCGGCTCAAGGGCATCGAGGACCGCACCTGGGTGCAGGTGGCGGGCTTCGGGCGCGTGTACGCCATCGCCGACGAGGACCTCGAGCGCGAGAACGAGGAGAAAACCTCGGCGGTGCATTTCCTGCGCTTCGAGCTGGAGGCGCAGATGTGCAAGGCGCTGCGCCAAGGCGTCGGCCTGACGATCGGCGTCGACCACCCGCACTACCAGGCGAGCGTCGAGGCGGCAGCGGAAGTGCGCTCGGCCCTCGCCGCCGATCTCGCCTGAAGGGCGCCGCCCGACTGCTGCCGGTGCTGCTCGTCGCGGCGTGCGCTGCCGCGACGGAGTCGGGCTGGGAGCGCCGGCAGGCCGAGCGCAAGTGGCGCGAGGTCGAAGCCGCGCTGCCCGCCTACCCCAGGAAGGAAGACCTGCTTCCGTTCTTCGTCAGCGCGGCGAGCAGCTTCGAGTTCTACATCGACGGCGCGTCGCTCGCCGTGGCCGAAGACGGCGTCGTGCGCTACGTGCTCGTGGCGCGCAGCTCCCAGGGCGCGGAGAGCGTCAGCTTCGAGGGCATGCGCTGCAGCACCTCCGAGGTCCGCATCTACGCCACCGGCACGGGGGACGGCGGCTGGACGCGCAGCGCGAGCCCCTGGCGGCCGATCGCGGCGCGCACGGTGCAGCGCTGGCACAACGCGTTGCGCGACGAGTATTTCTGCCCGTTGGGCACGCCGATCTACAGCCCGGCGGAGGGCGTCGCCGCGCTCAGGCAGGGCGGGCACCCGCGACGCGCGCCCAGCGGCGACTAGCCCGCCAGGAGCAGCACCATGTTGTTGCGGTGGATCAGCTCCGGCCCGTCCATGTAGCCCAGGATGGACTCGATCTCGCGGGAGGGCCGCCGCATGATGCGCCGCGTTTCCTGCGAAGAGTAGTTCACCAGGCCTCGCGCCACTTCGCGCCCCTCGGGGTCGAGGCAGCCGACCACGGTGCCGCGCTCGAATTCGCCCTGCACCGCGGTCACGCCGACCGGCAGCAGGCTCTTGCCGTCGCGGCTGAGCGCACGCACCGCGCCCGCGTCGAGCGCCAGGCGGCCGCCGAGCGTGAGGTGATCGGCGAGCCACTGCTTGCGCGCGGCGAGCGGCGTGGTCTGCGCGAGCAGCAGGGTGCCGATGCGCTCGCCGCGCGCCAGGCGCAGCAGCACGTCGGGCTCGTGCCCCGAGGCGATCACGGTGTGGGCACCGCTACGCGCCGCGCGCTGGGCGGCGAGCACCTTGGTGATCATGCCGCCGCGGGCGAGCGCCGTGCCGGTGCCGCCGGCCATCGCCTCCAGGCGCGCCTCCCCGGCGTTGGCCTGCTCCACCAGGCGCGCGCCGGGATTGCGCCGCGGGTCCGCCTCGAACAGTCCCGGCTGATCGGTGAGGATCACCAGTGCGTCGGCTTCCACCAGGTTGGCGACCAGCGCGCCGAGCGTATCGTTGTCGCCGACCTTGATCTCGTCCGTGACCACGGTGTCGTTCTCGTTGATGACGGGGATCACGCCCAGCTCGAGCAAAGTCGCCAGCGTGAAGCGCGCGTTCAGGTAGCGCTGGCGGTCGGCCATGTCGGCATGGGTCAGCAGCACCTGGGCGGTAGCGAGGCCGTGCTCGCGAAAGCACGACTCGTAGCACTGTGCGAGGCCCATCTGGCCGACGGCTGCCGCCGCCTGCAGCTCGTGCAGCGTGTGCGGGCGCTTCGCCCAGCCCAGGCGCAGCAGGCCCTCGGCGATCGCGCCCGAGGACACCAGCACGCAGCGCCGGCCGAGCGTGCGCAGCTGGGCGATCTGCGCCGCCCAGCGCGCGATCGCGGCGCCATCCAGCCCGCGGCCGTCGTTGGTGACGAGCGAGCTGCCGACCTTGACGACCAGGGTGCGGGCGGCGGCGATGGGACTGATCATGGTCCTAGGCGGCGCGCCGCGCGCGCGCGACTTTGGGCGCCGCCGCGAGAAACCGGTACACCGCATTGCACAGATCGCGACAGCCGGCGCCGCTCAAGGCGCTGACCTTGAACCAGGGCCCCTTCCAGCGCAGCGCGCGCAGGATGCGCGCGATGCGCTCGTCCGCATCCGACGCCAGGTCGGCCTTGTTGAATACCAGCCAGCGCGGCTTGCGGTATAGGGCCGCGTCGTACTTCTTCAGTTCCAGCGCCAGCGCGCGC
>Ga0214472_10003711_pt1 | contig 16143 bp, 13 predicted proteins | sample RVTome_6_FD_207662 | JGI IMG/M metagenome (GOLD analysis project Ga0214472, IMG submission 207662) | Soil microbial communities from uranium-contaminated site in the Upper Colorado River Basin, Wyoming, United States - RVT140D175 | ecosystem: Environmental > Terrestrial > Soil > Contaminated >... | reverse complement strand
TCGGCCAGAGACACCACACAAACCGCCGGTTCTTCGGGAGCGTTCGGATCGGGTTCGATCGGGTCGAACTCGTAGCCGGGGTCGGTTGCCTTGGCGCCGGAGCCGTTCACGACGTCCGGGGAGTTGACCTCCACGTTGCCGAGCGGGATAGCGTCGGCGCGCACGAGAGCCACGTTGACGCCGAGGTCGGGGCGCAGAATGCACCCGCCGCCGAGGACGGTGAAGTCCACCTCACCCTGGGCGTCGCTCACCCCGCTGATCACGGGATGGGCCTGGCCCGGGCACCAGCAGATCAGGGCATCGGCCACGGCGTTGACCTGCAGCTCGACCTGAGCGCCGTTCACGGGACCAAGTTGCCCGACGACGGTGACGGTATAGGTCTCGAGCGGCTGTCCCACCGTCTCCGGGACGATGCTCAGAACTTCCGGAACGTCACTGAGTTCCGGATCCGGGATGTTTGCGAAAGCAGCCGTGGTGACGAACATGAATGCCGCCGCCAAGAGCAAGCTCACACGAAAGAAGCGAGCCATCGATGCACCTCCAAAATAGAGATAGAGCTAGTAGTCAACTGACCCGCAGGCTGCCCCGCGGGCGGCCCCCTTCCGGGGCCGACTTCTGAGGGAAGCTCCAGGCTGAAAGGGAGTTTATGGAGTCTTCAACGAGTTGTCAAGAAAACATTAAGCAGCGATCCGTACCGTACCAGCTAACTCATTGCTGCTTATAAAGTTATCAACAAAATAATGGAGTTGACTTCGACTTTGCAACCGGCGATGGTGGGCGAAACAGGACTCGAACCTGTGACCCCTTGCGTGTAAGGCAAGTGCTCTAGCCAACTGAGCTATTCGCCCCGTCCGGTTGCGTCAGGCCGGCGGCGGCCGCTTCCCGGTCCGGCCGGCGGCCAGCCCGTAGGGGACCAGCACGCAGTAACCGAGGACCAGCAGGATGGGCGCGGCGGTGATCGACCCCCGGCTCAGGAGGAAGAACCCCAGGAGGATGGCGGCCAGCGCCGCTCCCAGCGCGGAGTAGTTGCGCGGACCGAAGTTCAAATCCGACTCCGAGACCGTGGGGGCCGGGGCCGGGCGTCGTCTGCGGGGGGTCTCCTTGGTCTTTCGTTTCACTCTGCCTCTCCGCTAGGGCTAGGAGCCTGTTGCACCACTGGTCTCGGTCGCGCCGGCAGGCACTTGCGAGCAGATCGAGGAACGACGCGATGCCGTGGGCGTCCCGCGCTCCCAACGCGACCAGATCCAGTTCTTCAACCGGCTCCTTAAGGGGCCGCTTCCTGGCGGGCCCGCTGTTCCTCGCGCACCAGCCTGCGGTTTTCCTGGTGCTCCGGATAGGTCCTCGCAAACCGGTGCGTTCCGTCACCGCGGGCCACGAAATACAGGTCGCGACAGCCCGGCTCCGGCCACAGCACCGCGACCAGTGCCGCCCGGCCGGGATTCCCGATCGGTCCGGGCGGCAATCCCGCATGAAGGTACGTATTATACGGGGAGGGGTGTTCGAGGTCATCATAGAGCGTCCGCGTCTTGCGCTCCCCCATCCCGTAGAGGACGGTGGGATCGGCCTGCAACGGCCGGTCCGCGGCCAGCCGGTTGAGGTACACGGCGGCGATCCGGGCCCGTTCCTCGGCCACCCGGGCCTCCGCCTCGACGATGGACGCCAGCGTGACCACCTCGGCCACCGTCATTTCCAGACTGTCCGCCCGGGCGGCAAGCCCTTCCGCCCACACCGACCAGAATTCGTCCACCATCCTGCGGGCGACCAGTTCGGGGGGACCTCCCGGGAGCACGCGGTAGGTGCTGGGAAACAGAAACCCCTCGGCCCGGGGGAGGGGCACCCCCACCGACGCGCAGAACCCGGAATCCTCGACCACGGAACGAAAGGAGTCGGGCCCCCCGGCCACGAACGGCCCCACCACATCGGAGACCTCGCCGATCCAGAGACCCTCGCGGACGGTCACCGTGGTGTCCCTCATGTCGCCGGAGATGAGGCGCCCGAGGATCTGCCAGGCCCACTCCCCGGAGCTCGCCCGGTAGGGACCGGCCTGGATCGAGCGGGACTGTCTCCGGACGCGGGCGAGGAGGGCGAAGGCATCGGGGTGGCGCACCAGCCCCAGACGGTGGAGATCCTCGGCGATCTCGGAGAGAGTCTCCCCGGGGACGACGTAGAAGGTCACGGGGCGGGGGTCGGTAGGCGAGACCGGCGACCACAGGGCCACCAGGAACGCGATCCCTCCGGCAAGGAAGGCGGCGGCGGCGAGGGCCGGTTTACGCAACGCCGCCTCCGGGCTCGCCGTCCAGATGTTCCTGGAGCAGGAGCGCCGCCGTCATCGCATCCACCCGTCCGGGCTCGGGGCGCCGTTCCCCGCGTTCCCGCAACAGATCCCGCGCCTTCTCCGAACTCAACCGCTCGTCGCGATACAGGACGCGAAACCCCTCAGCGGAGAGCCCCGCCCCGAGCTTCCTCGCCGCCCGCGCAGACTCCCCGGGTTCTCCGGAGAGATGCAGGGGGAGCCCGATCAAGATGACGGCCGCGCCCTCCCGGCGGGCCAGGGCCGCCACCTGGACGAGGGCGTCCCGGGGGCCGCGCACGACGAGGGTGGGCAGGGACCGGGCCAACACGCCGCCGGGGTCGCTGATGGCGACCCCGACCCGCTGCGTACCCCAATCGACGGCGAGGATCCGGCTCACCCGGAGTTCTCCTCCTCGCCCCCCCCGGCGTTTTTCTCTTTGACCAGGCGCACCAGGGTGCCGTCGGTGACGTCGAAGGTGACCTCGTCCATCATGGATCGCATGATGAAGATCCCGCGCCCCCGGGTGCTCAACAGATCGGGAGGCGTGGGATCGTCGCTCAGATCGGGCACATACCCCACCCCGTGATCGTGAACGGTCACCACGAGCCGGTCCTCCTCGATCTCGAACACGATGTCGATCGGCTTGGTGGGATCGGTCTCGTGCCCGTGCTGAATGGCGTTGGTGCTGGCCTCGATCACGGAGATGGCGATGGCGTCGCGGTCGACATCATCGAACTCCATCTGCTCGGTGATTCCCTCGATCACCTTGTCCACCACACCGAGGAGATCGAGCCGGCTGGGAAGCTGGAGTCCGATGCGGAGGGCGGCGTTGTTGGAGGATGCCATCGGGGGACTCAGAAGCTGGCCAAGGCGGACGCCTCGTCCTCGTAGGCCTGGAAGATCGTGTTGAGCTTGGTGACCATGAAGATCTGATCGATGCGTTGGTTGACCCCGATCAGGGCCATGCCCCCCCCGTTGCTCTTGATCGTGGTGTGGCCCGAGATCAGGATCCCCAGACCCGTGGAGTTGACCCACGAAACCTTGTTCAAATCCAGAATCACCTTGTTCCGGCCCTCGGCGACCAGGTCCTTGATGACCTTTTTAAACGTGTCCGCGTCCGGACCCCCCATGATCTTCCCCTCCACCCGAAGCAGGGTCACCGCGTCTCGGTCGTCACGAACTACTTTCATAGATCCTCCCGTGAGCCCAATGCAATCCAGTCCGGCGGCACCTCGAGGAGGGCCGCCGCCTTCATCATATCGGGAGCGACCGCGCTGGTGAAGGCCACCAGTTCCCCCGTCCCCGGGTGGGCGAACCCGAGCACGGCGGCGTGGAGGGCCTGGCGGGACAGGGCGCCCAGAGCGCCAGCCACCCGGCTCCGGGCCGGCGCGCGCAACCCCGCGGCCCTCCGGGATCGCCCCCCGTATTCGGGGTCTCCGAACACCGGGTGGCCGCGGTGCTTGAGATGCGCCCGGATCTGATGGGTCCGTCCGGTCTCCAGGCGCAGGGCCACCGCGCTGACCTCGGGACCGGTCCCGGTGACGCGGTACCGGGTGACCGCGTTCTTTCCCCCCCGGCCCACCACCCTCATGCGGCGGCGGTCGGCCCCGCTCCTGGCCAGAGGGGCGTCGATGGACCCTCGGGGCGGACGCAGCTCTCCCCAGACCAGGGCAAGATACACGCGATGGAACTCCCGGGCGGCGAGACCTCGCGAGAGAACCCGGTGGGCGGAGTCGGTCTTGGCCACCACCAGCAGACCGGAGGTGCCCTTGTCCAGGCGGTGCACGATGCCCGGCCGGAACGGCGCACCCACCGCGCTCAAGGACATGCCCCGGCCTAGGAGGGCATTGACCAGAGTGCCCGAGGGCCTCCCCGCCCCGGGGTGTACGGTCATCCCGGCGGGCTTGTCCACGACCGCCACGAGCTCGTCCTCGAACACCACCGTGACCGGGATCGCCTCGGGGCGGGGAACCACGTCCGGCGGCGGAGGGATGGTGACGGTGACCGTCTCGCCCTCGCGGAGGGGGTGGCCGGCCTTGACGCGCTCCCCGTCCACATGGACGTGGCCCTTCTGGACCAGGCGCTTCACCTGGGAACGCGTCAACGTCTCCAGATGGCGCTCGACGAGACGGTCGAGCCGTTCGCCGGCCTCAGCCGTCGTCGCCCGGTGCCGCCAGGTGCGCATCGCGACCCCCCACGGTGGATTCTTCGCGGTCGGACCGGCCGAAGAGGACGGCGACCGCCAGCCATGCCACGCCGATCGTGACCGCGGAGTCGGCGGCGTTGAACACCGGCCACCGGTGTGCCCCCAGACCCACGTCGAGAAAGTCCACGACCTCGCCCCGCCGGACCCTGTCGATGAGGTTGCCCACCGCCCCTCCCAGGATAAGACCCAGGGGGACCATGATCCGGGGCCGCCCCCCACGCCACGCCGCCCGCACCACGATGGCGGCGGCGAGCACGGACACCGCGATCAGAAACCACCGGCTGCCCGGGAACAAACCGAACGCGGCTCCGCGGTTGTGGATGTAGGTCAGCCGCACCCAGTCCCCGGCCACGTCGACGCTCTGGTGGAGGTGCATGGCGCCGGTGACCACGGTCTTGCTGATCCGATCCACCGCGAGCACCGCCGCCGCGGTGAGCAGAAAGACCCCCCTGGAACGGGAGCCGGTCATGCGGGCGAGGGCCGGAGGGACACGCTCACGGGTGTGCCGTCCAGATCCCAGGCTTCCTCCCCGACCGCGGTGTCGAAGGACACCGCATCGGCAAGGACCTCGGCCCGGATGTACGACTCGTGTTCCCGGAGGGCCTCGCCGAGATCCCCGCCGGCGGCGAGGCCGAGGAGGACGCGGTCGGTCAGATCCAGCCCCCGGTCCTTGCGCAGATTCTGGAGCCGGTGCACCAGCTCGCGGACCAGTCCCTCGCGCCGGAGTTCGGGAGTGATATCCATGTCCAGGGCCACCCGCACGCCCCCCGCGCCGGACAGCGAAAACCCCGCCCTGGGGGCCTCCTCGACCTCCACCTCACCCGCGGTGATCGGAGTCTCTTCCATCCCTTCGGGCCGCACGATCCACCCCCCTCCGGGGAGGCCCTCCCGCACCGCCGCGTCATCGAGGGCCCGGATCGCGGCCGCCACCGCGTTCACCGCGCCTCCGAACCGGGGGCCCAGCACCCCGAACCTGGGCTTCAACCCCAGGGTCATGACCGCGGACGCATCGGAGAAAACCACCTCCTTGACGTTGATCTCGCCGGCCACGATCTCCGCAACCTCGGGGTCCACACCCTGGGAACCCGAACCCAGGATCATGAGTCGCGCGAGGGGCTGGCGGACCTTGAGCCCGGCCTCGGTGCGCGCGGCCCGGGCCGCCTCGGTGACATCGAGAGCCAGCTGCATCCGCTCCTCCAGCGCCTCGTCCCGCCGCCCCGCGGGCTCGGGGTATCGGCAGAGATGCACGCTGTCCGGGGCGCCCGGATCGTAGGGGACGACGAGGGCGCGGTGGAGGATCTCGGCCTGGAAGGGGGCGAAGGGGGCGATGAGACGGGACACCGTCGCCAGCACCTCGTGGAGAGTGGCGTAGGCCGCGTCCTTGTCCGGTCCCGGTTCGCCCTTCCAGAACCGGCGGCGGTTCCGGCGCACGTACCAGTTGGAGACCTCGTCCTGGATGAACGCGGAGAGCGTGCGCGCGGCCCGCGTGATCTGGTACCCGCGGAGAGCGGCGTCCATCGACACCGCGGTCGCATCGAGCCGGGAGAGGATCCACCGGTCGAGGACCGCACGCTCGGAGACGGGAGGCGCCTCGGGGGCCGGCGTCCAGCCGTCGACGTTGGCGTAGGTGGCGAAGAACGAGGCGACGTTGCGGAGCGTGCCGAACAGCTTGCGCGCGGTCTCGGTGACGCCTCCCCGGCTGAACCGGGTGGGCACCCAGGGGGGCGAGTTCCCGACCAGGTACCAGCGCAGGGCATCGGCCCCCTCGTGGCCCAGGATCTCCCAGGAGTCCACCGTGTTTCCCAGCCGCTTGGACATCTTGCGCCCCTCCTCGTCGAGGACCAGCTCGTTGGAGAGGACGGCCCGGTAGGGCGTGACTCCCCTCTCCATCACGCTGATGGCGAGGAGCGAGTAGAACCACCCGCGGCTCTGGTCGATGCCCTCGGAGATGAAGTCGGCGGGGAACGACTCCTCGAACACGTCGCGGTTCTCGAAGGGGTAGTGCCACTGGGCGAAGGGCATGGCTCCGGAGTCGAACCACACGTCGATCACCGGCTTCACCCGGACCATGGACCTCCCGCAGGCCTCGCACGGGAAGGTGACCGCGTCCACCGCGGGCCGGTGGAGGTCCAGGTCGTCGGGCACCTCGGCGCCGCACTCGGCGAGCTGGGCCCGGCTGCCGATGCAGACCGTGGCCCCGCACTCCGATGCCTCGCACGTCCACAGGGGGAACGGCGTCCCCCAGTAGCGGTCCCGGGAGATGGCCCAGTCCACGTTTCCCTCCAACCAGTTCCCGAACCGGTTCTTCCCGACCATTTCCGGAAACCAGCGCACGGAGGCGTTCTCGGAAATCATGGTGTCGCGCAGGGCGGTGGTCCGGAGATACCAGGAGTCCCGGGCGTAGTAGATGAGGGCCGAGTCGCAGCGCCAGCAAAACGGATAGTTGTGGGTGTAGTCGTGGACGGCGTAGAGGCTCCCCGTCCTCTTCAGATGGTCGATGATGGCCCCGTCGACATCCTTGACCCGCGCGCCGCCGAACTCCGGCACCTCGGCCGTGAAGTGCCCGGTCTCGTCCACGGTGTGATGCTTGGGCAGGTCCAGGCGGTCTCCCAGGGCATAGTCGTCGGCGCCGTACATGACCGCGGTGTGGACGACTCCGGTGCCGTCCTCGGTGGTGACGAAGTCGGCGTCGGCCACGTAGTAGGCCTTCTTCCCGGTGAGCGCGCCCAGATCGAGCCCGTCGAAGAGAGGGCGGTAGCTCCGACCCACGAGGTCGCGGCCCTTGACCGTGCGCACCACCCGCGACTCGCCGCGGAGGATCTCCGCGCGTTCTCCGGCCAGGACGTACCGCTCGGTCTTCCCCGTCCGGGGGTGGGTCTGCTCGACCTCGATGTAGTCGATGTCCCCGCCCACGGCCAGGGCGACGTTCCCGGGCAGCGTCCACGGCGTGGTCGTCCAGGCCAGGATGTAGGCGTCCTCCTCGTCGGCAAGGGCGAACTTGACGTACACCGCGGGCTCGGTGACCTCCTTGTACCCCTGGGAGACCTCGTGGTCGGAGAGCGCGGTCCCGCACCGCGGACAGTAGGGCACCACCTTGAACCCCGCGTAGACGAGACCCTTGTCCCAGAATCGCTTGATCAGGTACCACACCGTCTCGATGTAGTCGTTCTCGAGGGTCACGTAAGGGTGGTCGAGGTCGATCCAGAACCCGATGCGCTCGGTGATGCGGTTCCACTCGTCCTTGTACTTGAACACGCTCTGCCGGCACCGGGCGTTGAACTCGGCAAGGCCGTAGGCCTCGATCTCGTTTTTTCCTTCGATGCCGAGTTCCTTCTCGACTTCGATCTCCACGGGCAGGCCGTGGGTGTCCCATCCCCCCTTGCGGCGGACCTTGTACCCCTGCATGGTCCAGAACCGGCAGATCAGATCCTTGATGGTGCGGCCGAGCACGTGGTGCACGCCGGGCCGCCCGTTGGTGGTGGGGGGCCCCTCGAAGAACACGAAGGGGGGGGCGTCCGTACGCTCCTCCACCGAGCGCTCGAAGATCCGTTCGCGCCGCCAGAACTCGAGGATCGCCTCCTCGGCTCCCGCCTGTTCCATGCCGGTGTCGAGCACCGTGAACGGCCGCTTCGCCTCCGGCGTCATCTAGATCCGCTCCAGCACGCGGGTCACCAGCTTCTTGAGCGAAGGCTCGGCGGCCGCGGCCACGGCGAGGATGCGCTGGATCTCCACCCGCTCCAGGGCGTCGGGGAAACACTCATCGGTGATCACGGAAAGAGCGAGCACCCGCATCCCCCCGTGGACGGCCACGATGGTCTCGGGGATGAGGCTCATGCCCACCACGTCTCCGCCCACGGCCCGGAGCATCCGGTATTCGGCCCGGGTCTCGAGATTGGGTCCCGCCACCGCCACGAACACCCCGCGGCGGAGGGGGATCCGCTCCTCCAGGGCGATCTCCTCAACGATCTCCAGGAGGCGCGCGTCGTATGGCTCGCTCATATCCGGGAACCGCGGCCCCAGCGTCTCGTAGTTGGGCCCGATGAGCGGGTTGTCGCCCATGAGGTTGATGTGGTCGGTCACGGCCATGATGTCCCCGGCCCGGAACTGGGCATTCATCCCCCCCACCGCGTTGGACGCGATCAGCACCTCCGCCCCCAGGGCGCGCATCACCCGCACCGGAAACCCCACCTGTTCCATGGAGTAGCCCTCGTAGAAGTGGACGCGGCCGTTCATGGCCACCACCGGCGTGTCCTTGACCTTGCCCAGCATGAGTTCGCCGGCATGGCTCTCGGTGGTGGACGACACGAACCCCGGGATCGAATCGTAGGGGAGCTTGACCGCCCCGCGGAGGGCCCCCGAGACGTCTCCCAGACCGGTGCCGAGGATCAGACCGACCCGGGGAACGAGATCGCTCTCCCCGCGGACGTGCTCCACCGCGTCCTGGATGCGTTCGGGCAGTGGCTTTTCGCTCATCGAATCTCGCTCCCTCATTCCGCGGTTCCCTCCCGCGGTCCAAACAACGCCGTCCCCACCCGCACCGAGGTGGAACCCTCGTCGATGGCGACCTCCAGGTCATCGCTCATGCCCATCGACAGCTCGGGAAGGGCGCGGCTCAGGCGGTCCTGCAGACGGTCCCGCAGCTCCCGGAGGGCGGCGAAGTCGGGCCGGGCCCGCTCGGGGTCGTCGCTCGGCCGGGCGATGGTCATCAGTCCCTCGATCCTGAGATGCGGGCAGTTCCTTGCCCCCCGCGCCGCCTCTTCCCAATCCCCGGGATCGAACCCGGATTTGGTCTCCTCTCCCGAACAGTTGAATTGCAGGAGCACCGGCACCGTCCGTTCCGCCCGCGCCGCCTCGCGCTCGAGCGCGTCCAGGAGCCGCACCGAGTCCACCGCGTCCAGCCCGTCGAACCGCTCGATGGCGGACTTGACCTTGTTGCGCTGCAGGTGACCCACGAACCTCCACGAGATCCGGCCGGGAGGGACGGTCTCCGCCACCTCGAGGATCTTCGGAACCGCTTCCTGGATCTTGTTCTCGCCGAACTCGCGCTGTCCCAGCCGCGCCAGCTCGATCACGCGGCGGGCGGGGACCGTCTTCGACACGGCCACGAGCCGCACCGCGGCCGCGTCCCGCCCCGCCCGCTCGGCCGCCCTCCGGATACGCTCGCGCACCGCGTTCAGCCGGGCCTCCGCTCCCCCGGTCTCCGCCAAGCCGCCATTGCTGGACATAAGCCGGTAACTATACGGGAGGCCGGCGGGGGTGGGCAACGCGGCCGCGGACGGTGCCGGGGAGGGCCGCAGCCTCCTCCTCCGCCGCACCGTTCGCCGCCGCACCGTTCGCCGCCGCACCGTTGCCGGGCCGGCTTCCCGGTGCCACCATCCGCGGATGCCCGAGTTGCCCGATGTGACCGTCTATGTGGAGGCCCTCGACCGCCGCCTCACCGGATCGCGGCTCTCGGGCGTCCGCGTTGCCGGCCCCTCCCTCCTCCAAACCTTCGACCCCCCCCTCACCGCGGTGGCGGGCGCGCGCATCCTTGGGTTTCGCCGGGTGGGGAAGCGGATCGTCTTCGCGCTGGACGGCGAGCTGTTCCTTGTCGTCCACCTGATGATCGCGGGCCGGCTCCGGTGGAAGGAGCGGGGAGCGGCCATTCCGCGAAAGCTGGGGCTGGCCGCCTTCGACACCGCGGACGCCACCGTCCTCCTCACCGAGGCCGGCACCAAGAAGCGCGCCATGCTCCACCTGGTTCGCGGGGAGGACTCCCTCGCCGGGTTCGATCGCGGGGGGATCGACGTGTTCACGGCGGGCACGGAGGAGTTCTCGACCGCCCTCACCGCCGAGAACCATACCCTCAAGCGCGCGCTCACCGACCCCCGCATCCTCGACGGGATCGGAAACGCCTACTCCGACGAGATCCTCCACCGCGCGCGGCTCTCCCCCCTCAAGTGGACCCGGCGTCTCGACGGCGAGGAACTCGCACGGCTGCACGGCGCGGCCCGTGCCGTGCTCCGCGAGTGGATCGAACGCCTCCGCGAGGAGACCGGAGACGGCTTCCCCGAAGGGGTGACCGCGTTCCGGGAGGGCATGGCCGTCCACGGGAAGTACGGACGGCCGTGCCCGGCCTGCGGCTCCCCGGTGCAACGCATCGTCTACGCGAGCAACGAGACCAACTACTGCCCCCGGTGCCAGACCGGGGGAAAGCTCCTCGCCGACCGGGCGCTGTCCCGTCTCCTCCGGGGCGACTGGCCGGGGACGCTCGAGGAACTCGAGGCGCGAAAGGGCCCGTGAGTCGCTCGGTCACCGGGGGGTTCACGGCCGCCGCGATCCCTCCCATTGCATGACCCCGTCGTCCTGGGGATCCTCAATCGTCGAGGGTCCGGAGCAACGCCTCCACCCTCTCCCGCTCCACCTCCCCCCGCCAGTCCCCGCCCGTCTTCAGCGAGGATCCCACGATCAGCACGTCGGCGGCCTTGGCCAGGGCCCGGGCGTTCTCGGTATCGACTCCCGAACCGACCACCGTGCGCACGGGCAGATCGCGCACCGCGCGCACGTCGTCGAGGGAAGTGGCCCGCCCCGTGGCCGACCCCGTGATCACGATCCCGTCCACGTCGAAGAACACCGCCCCCTCGGCGGTCTCGCGCAGGCTCAGATCCGCGGTCACGGCGTGGGACGCGTGCTTCTTCTTGACGTCGGCCCACACCTCGACGTGGTTCGCGTCCAGCTCGGCGCGCCGCCGCAGGAGGGCGGGGGCGTCGGCGTCGATCCAGCCCTCATCGGCCACGTGGCCGTAGACGAACCCCTCGGCGCGGATGAAGTCGAGGTCGGCGGCCACCGCGATCTCCAGTGCGGCGCGATTGGCCCCGGCAAGGACCTGGATTCCCAGGGGGCCGGAGTAGACGCGGCGCACCTCGGCGGCGGCGCGCGCCATCGCCGCCACCGTGGCCGGACCGGGGCCGCGGTTCTCGTAGGGAACGTCGTGGGTGTTCTCGAGGATCATGCCGTCCACCCCGGCCCCGGCGTAGAGGCGGGCTTCGGCAAGGGCGCGCTCCACCACCGCGTCCAGATCGCCTTCCCACCGGGGGCTCCCCGGAAGGGGCCGCAGATGCAGGCACGCCACCAGCGCTGCCTCCCGCCCCGGACCCGGCTTCAGATCTCGTCGCATGGATCGAATCCGCTAATTGTCATCCGCATAGAACCTTAGCTCTATTGAATCCCGCCCGCACCGATCCAGTCAACTCCCAGTCAAGCGCCCCCGCCGACACTCCTCCCACGAGCCGGACACGGCTCAACGATGGACGGGTCGGGGTTCCGGGTGAAGGGACTGCCTGGCGACGATCACGCATCCGGGCCCCGACCCTCCTTTTTCTTGGTGACGGTACGTTTGCGATGCGCCCCCGGGTCGTACCGGGGGCGCTCCGCCGCCGGGGACGAAAGGCGGCCATGGTTCCGAAGATGCTGGCCATAGAGACTTGGTGGGTCTGGGGCGACACCGAAACGGGCACCCGGCCGGCCCCGGACAGGGGCGGGCCCCCCCGCCCGGCGTCCACGCCGGTCCGGTTCAAGGAACCCGCCGTTCCTGGCTCCCCCTATCAACGTCTGATACACTGGGGTATTCGCTCCGCCGACACCCAACCCCCGTTCATGAAACCGCCCCTGCTCGTCGCCGCCAAGCTCGCCCGGCCCCGGGTCGGTCGCATCCTCAGCCGGCATCGCCTTCTGGAAGCTCTGGATACCGGGGTCCGTTCCCACCCCGTGACTCTGGTCCGGGCCGGCGCCGGCTACGGCAAGACGACCCTCCTCGCCAGCTACGCCGATTCCTACGAGGAAGGCGTGGTGTGGTACAGCCTCGGTTCCGAGGACGCGGACGCCGGCGTTTTTCTGTGGCATCTCCTCGGCGCGCTCCAGCTCCAGAGCCGCCGGTACGGCCGGTCGCTGCGCACCGTGCTGCTGGAGGCGGAATCCGCGCGCGGATACGGCAACGCCGCCGCCGCCTTCCTCAACGATCTGTCCCGGATCAAAAAGCCGCTGCTCGTCGTCCTCGACGACTTCCACCTCGTCTCCGACAGCGTACCCGTGATCCGGTTTCTCTCCGCGGTTCTCGAGAATATGGACACTCCGGTGCGTTTCGTGATCGCGAGCCGGTCCGAACCGCCCCTTCCCCTGAGCCGTCTTCGCGCCCGCCGGCAGCTGGCGGAGATCGACTCCGGCGACCTCGCCTTCAGCCGCGACGAGTTGCGCACGCTGCTCGAGGACATCTACGACCGCAAGCTCAGCGAGCAGACCGTGGACCTGGTCTCGAGGACCACCGAGGGATGGGTGACCGCGGTGCAGCTGGTCATGGCCCTGGACAGCGGCCGGTCGGGTATCGAGCTGCCCACCGCCCTCCGCGGGGCCACCCGCGCGGGCTCCGCCATCCACGACTACCTGGCCGAGGAGATCCTGAGCCTCCAGGGCGAGGAGGACCGGCGATGGATGCTCACCACCTCGATCTTCGAGGAGATGGAACCGGAGATGCTCTCCGAGGTGCTCGGGGGGGAGGACTCCGAGACCCGGATCGATCGGCTCGTGCGCAAGAGCCTGATCCAGCCTTTCGACATCCCCCAGGGTCGTATCTATCGCTACCACGCTCTCCTCCGCGACTTCCTCCTGCGCCGGTTCCGGGCCGAGGTCCCCGCGGAGCGGCGCCGTGAACTCCACCGGGCCGCCGCCCGCGAGTTCGTTGCCCGCGACAATCTGGTGAGCGCGGCCCGGCAACTCGCCCTGTCGGGCGACTCGGCCGAGCTCGCCAGGTTCCTTCGCGACCACTCGCTGCGCATGCTCGACCAGGGCCACTACCAGGCGCTGTTGAGCTGGTTCGAGGAGTTGCCCTCGAGCCTCCTCGACGACGAACCCTGGCTGCGGCTCCGCCTCGGTGACGTCCGGCACTTCCTGGGGGACTGGCCCGGGGCGGAGCTCGAGTACGAGCGCGCCCAGACCGGGTTCCAGACCCGCGAGGAATCCCTTGGGGAGTCCTGGGCCATCCTCGGCCTGCTCCGGATCTGGAACCTCCGGGGCGACTCGGAGCGGGTGGTCCATGAGGGGCACAAAGTGCTCGAGAGCCTGCAACGGCTCAAGGGAAAGCGCCCCACCGACATCCTCATCCGGCTGCACCAGGTCGTCTCCGGAGCCCACTTCTACCAGGGCCAGTACGCCGACGCCCTCGCCCTCCTCGGCCGTCTCGAACGCTTGATCCGGGGGAACCCGGACCGCCAGGCCGCTCTCTGGAACAACCGGGGAGTGGTGTGGGCAAGCCAGGGCAGCTATCAGAAGGCGGCCCGGGCCTTCGAGCGCGGTCTGGAGCGCCCGGGCGCCCGCCGGTCCCCGCGCTCCTCCCTCCACCTGTGCAACCTGGCCTTGCTCCTCAACGAAATGGGCGACACCGAACGCGCACAGATGCTGTTCCGGGAGGCGATGGAACGGGCGCAGCTCTATCAGAACCGCAGCCAGATGGTCTCCTGCCAGATCGGTCTCGCTCATCTCTACTACCGGATGGGCAGCACCGAGAAGTGCCTCGATTTGATCCGGGACACCGAGACCACCAACGCCGATCTCAAGATCCCGCTGGTGGAGTCGGACACCCTCGCCCTGCGCGCGCGCATCCTGTGCGACAACGGACAGTACGGAGCCGCCCGCACCGCGCTCACCCAGGCGCTGGCTTCCTACGGAGCCTCGGGACGGGACGCCAACTGGCTGAGCTACCGCATCCAGGCCGCGGTGGTAGACCTCCGGGCGGGCCGGATCAAAGAGGCCTATCGTGCGCTCATGGACCTTCATCCTCTGGCTCTGGATCTGGAGGCGTTGTTCCCCCGCACCACGCTGCTGTTCCACCTGGGAGAAGCGGAGCAGCGGCTGGGGATGGAGGGCGCGATGGACCACCTCGCGGACGCGCTCGCCATGGGCCGTGAGTTCGGCTACGACGCGTTCTTCCGCGATCAGCTCCGCCGCAGCTTCGATCCCTTCCAGTTCATGCTCGTCCACGGGGAGGGCGCCGAGTACATCCGGGATCTCGCGATCGGGGCGGGACCGGCGATGGAGGCCGACATGCTCCGTCTGATCGGCGATCCACAACTGCCCGCGGCGTCGGCCCGGGCCGTGCTCGCGATGCTGGCCGAGATCGGCGGACCCACCTCCCACGCACGCCTCGACGAGTCGGCGTGGAAGGAGGAACCCGGTCTCCGCACCGCGATCCTGGAGGCGTTGCGCGAGATCGCGCTCCGCCACCCCGACATCCAACCCCGAATCGAGGCCGAAGCGGGAGGGCTGCACCTGCGCACTCTCGGCCGGATGTCGGTATCCACGCCCGCCGGTGAGGTGCCCCGGAACCGCTGGAAATCCCAGCGCGCGCTCTCCATCTTTGTTTATCTCGCTCTCCGCCGCGGCCGGGGGATCACCAAGGACCGTCTCATCGAGCTGTTCTGGCCCGGGAAAACGGCGGCGGCCGGTGAGCGGAACATCCACCCCACTCTCACCTACATGCGCAACGCGCTCAAGGACGCGGTGGACGGTCCGCTCCTCAACGTGATCGACGGGGTCTACGAGCTGCATCCGAACGTCTCCGTCACCGTGGACGCCCGGCGCTTCGAGAACGCGGTCAACGAAGCCAAGACCCTGAAGGCTCCCCGGGAAAAGCTCGCCGCCCTCCAGCAGGCCCTCGCCATGTACCGGGGGGATTTCCTCGCCGACTCCTATGAACCCTGGGTCGAGGATCTCCGCGCCGGATTCGCCGGCACCTACGAGAACGCCCTCGAGCAGACCGCGTTGCTGTACTCCGAACTGGAGAACCACGAGAAGGCCCTGGACACCTATCAGAAACTCCTGCAACGGAACCCGTTCCGGGAGGAGATTCATACTCGTCTGATGATGTGCTATCATTACATGGGTGATCGTCGCTCTTTGAAGCAGCAGTATCAGTCCCTCCGGCGGATCCTGCGCGAGGAACTCGAGGTGGAACCCCTCCCCGAGACCGCCTCGCTCTACGAGACGCTGATGGTCAGCACGTGAGAATCCCAATGCGCCGATCCCTGAGCCTCGCTCTCATCGCTCCCCTGGCCGCGGCCGTCTTCACGGCCGTCCCCACCGCCGCCGCCCCCTGGATGTGGGATCAGGACGAGAACGGTATCGACGACCGCCTCACCGAAGTGTTCCTCAACGGCATCAACGCAGCCTTCGAGGAGGCCGACCCCGACGGACGGCTCCGCTTCGAGGTGTCCCTGGTCGACGATGTGCTCACCTACGGCGGCTACGTGTTTTTCGACCATTTGCCGACCTCGGCCGACAGCCTCGCTCTCACCGGCCTCGGCGCCCAGGTCATCACGGTCTTCGAGAGCGTGCCCTACGTCCGCGTGCGCGCGCTCTACCCATCGATCGTCCTCATCGCGAGCCAGCCCTCGGTGCTCCGGGTGGAAGCGGTCTCGCTCATGTACCCGATGAATCTCCGCGGGGGCCGCGAGCTGGCCGTGCGGCGGGGAAAGGGCGCGCCCCGGGTGACGGTGGAGACCGCGGCCGGGCTCACCGGAGCCGGGGTGGTGGTGGCCGTCCTCGACACGGGCATCAACGACACCGCACAGGGCTCCTACCCCGGACATGCCGATCTCGCCGGACGGGTGGTGGG
>Ga0214472_10003710_pt1 | contig 16145 bp, 14 predicted proteins | sample RVTome_6_FD_207662 | JGI IMG/M metagenome (GOLD analysis project Ga0214472, IMG submission 207662) | Soil microbial communities from uranium-contaminated site in the Upper Colorado River Basin, Wyoming, United States - RVT140D175 | ecosystem: Environmental > Terrestrial > Soil > Contaminated >... | reverse complement strand
CCGCGAACAGGCCCATCACGCCGTAGATCGCCATCATCACGGGATTGCCTGCATTGAAGTGCGAAGCGGTGCCGTTCGCGGCCGCCCCGCCGATCCAGACGATTTCGAGCGTGATGCAGGCGACAACGATCGTCGAGAACGCGCGGTAGAGCGTGCTGCGCAGGGTTGCCGCCGGAAGAAAGCGGGCGAAGAAGGCGAGCGTCAGCAGGTAGACGGCCAGCGCGATTTCGAACTTCAGCGGCTTTTCCCAGACATTGACGCCGTTGAACAGCCGGTCGTCGATCAGCAGCGCCGCGAAGGTCGGCACGGTCAACAGCGCCATCAGCAGGCCGGCGGCGGTGAAGCGTGGCTCGTCGGTGCGCATGCGCTTGAGCCACTCGGCCGGGCGCGGCAGGGTTCTTGGCGACGACAATTCCGGACTGGTCGCAAGCAGGCTCATGGCGGGCTCCTTCAGGCGAGTGCCGATTCGGATTTCGGCGCGCCGCGCGCGAGGCGCAGCGCGAGGAAGGCCAGCAGTCCGGCCGGCCCGAACAGGAAGGTCAGGACCAGGCAGGGCACCACGAGGACGAAGCGCATGCCTTCGGCCCGCGCAATCCGCACCTGCCAGGCGCCGATGAACAGATCGAAGGCCAGATAATGAACCCAGCCGGCGAGCAGCAGTTCGCGGGTCTCGAACAGCTTTCCGACATTGGCGAGGCTATCGAAACCGCCTTCGGCCCGCGACCAGAACGCCAGGACCAGCGCCGAGTAGCCGACAGAAAGTGCCAGCGGGATGGCGTAGCCGGCGATCCGGTCCGACCATTTCGGCAGGAACGGGCTGGCAAGGAGGACCAGCCAGCCTGCAAGCGCAACCGGGTTGGCGATCTGGAACCATTGGTCGGGCGTCATCGCGAACTCCCATTGACAGTGTCAAGATCGCAGATAGGAACATATCTTGACACTGTCAAGGTGGTTTTTACATTGTAAAGATGCGGCTCGCTGCGTATCAGGCGGAAATGCCTGCTGAATCCGGAAAATCCGCGGCCGCGACAGACCGCTATCATCACGGCGATCTTCACGCCGCGTTGCTGGAAGCCGCCGAGGCCGAACTCGCCGAAAGGGGCATCGAAGGCTTCTCGCTGCGCGGCGTCGCCAAGCGCGCCGGCGTTTCGCATGCCGCCCCGGCCCATCATTTCGGCGAGGTTGCCGGCCTGCTCACCGCGCTCGCCGATGTCGGCTTCCGCCGGTTCATCGACTGCCAGAAACAGGAGATGGTGCAGGCCGCGCCGGATGCCGCTTCGCAGCTCGTTGCCGCCGGGCTTGGCTACATGAACTTCGCGCTCGACAATCCGGCGCTGTTTCGCCTGATCTTTTCGTCGCAGCGGCCGGACTACGAATACCCGGCCCTCCGCCAGTCGGCTTCCGAAGCCTTCACCATGCTGGTTGGCATGACCGCCGCCGTGACCGGCAAGGACGCTTTCGAGCATCCCGACGCGATGCGCGATGTCACGGCGGTCTGGGCGATCGCCCACGGCATCGCCGATCTGCTGGTCTCGGGCCGCCTCGGCTGGCTGGGCGGCCTGCCGCAGCAAGAGCGCGACCAGGTGGTCCGCGACATCATCGCCCGCATGATCCGCAAATAATTCTCAGGCGGCCGCGCGCTCCTCGTCGACCGCCTTTTCGACCGTTTCGGCCAGTTCCTTTTCGAGGCCGAGATGCGTGGCGAGCGTATCGAGATAGACGCGCTCGGCCGGCGTATCGATGACGATCGCCATTACCGAGGCCGCATAGATTTCCACGGCCTGTTCGCGCGTCGGCGCCAGTTCAACGATCTTTGCGAAATCGAGCGGCGCCATCATCTGGTCCATCAGGAAGGCCTTGGCTTCGGCGCCGTCGACCAGTTCGTTGAGCTTGCCGAAGATGCGTTTCTGCTCGTCGGCGTCGATATTGCCATCGGCCTTGGCCGAGGCGATCATCGCCGAAAGGAACGCCCTGGCGCGCTCCTGGGCGGCTTCGCCGTCGTGGCGGAACCGGTTTTCCTGCGGCGCGCCGCCGCCCTTGCCCTGCTGCCATTGCTGCCAGGCCTTGTAGGCAACGCCGCCGATCGCCGCCAATGCGCCGAGCCGCAGCGCTTTTCCGGAAATCCGCCGCCCAGCCCTGGTACCGAGCAGCACCGCCGCCAGCCCGACACCGGCGGCCTTGGTCAGGCCGGGATTCTTGGCAACCGCGTCGCGGACCTTGTCGACATTCTCCTTGCCGGCCATTTCCTCGGCCGCGCCCATGAATTGGTCGAGCAATTTCCTGGCGTCGAACATGCGTGGTTCCTCTCCGCGATTCGGTTGATCGATTCCGTCCCGGTCCGATCTGGCCGACAATCACGACGGAAACATGCCCGTCAACCTTCAGCGAGCCACGATCTCCGGACCCATCAGTGCGTAGGGCAGGATCGTCGACAGGATCGGCACATAGGTGACGATGATCAGAAACACGAACAGCACCATCACGAACGGCGCCGCCGCGCGCACCACCTGGACGAGACTCATGCCGGTGATGCCGGAAGTCACGAACAGGTTGAGGCCGATCGGCGGCGTGATCATGCCGATCTCCATGTTGACGACCATGATGATGCCGAGATGGATCGGGTCGACGCCGAGCGCGAGCGCGATCGGGAATACCACCGGCGCGACGATCAGCAGCAGGCCGGACGGCTCCATGAACTGGCCGCCGAGCAACAGCAGCAGGTTGACCGCGATCAGGAACGTGAACCAGGTGAAGCCGTAATCGAGCATCATGCCGGCAATCGCGTCGGGGATGCGCTCGGACGTCAACACATGCGCGAACAACAGCGCGTTGACGATGATGAACATCAGCATCAGCGTCGTTCGCGCCGCGTCGACAATCACCTTGCGGGTTTCGTCATGGATTGCGGCCGTAAGGAACGTGCGGGCGATGGCGCCGAGATTGCGCCCCCAGATCGGCAGGCTGGCGGCGAGATGACGCGGCAAATTCATGACGCTGCGCTCGGGGTCGCGCCACAGCCCGTAAGAGACGAGCGCGAGCAGCCCTAGGCCGAGCCCGTAGGGTGCGCGCGTCGCGCTGGTCACGCCCTCCCATCTCGCGGTGACGAAATAGCTCAGCATCATGAAGGCGAGGAAAATCCCGATAGCGTAGACCATTCCGGAAAAACCGCGCCGGGCCGCCTTCGAGTCGGAATCCAGGAACCACGCCTTGCCCTTGAGCGGCCCCATGTCGCGATAGATGAAAACCGCGACGAAATAGGAGTAGACCGCGGCGACGGCGGCCGCTTCCGTCGGCGTGAACGCGCCGCCATAGATGCCGCCGAGGATGACGATGATCAGGAACAGGCCGAGCGCGGCGTCCTTGCCGCTTTCGAGGAATTCGCCAACGCCGCGCCACGGCTCGGCCGGCAGGTTGCGCCGGATCGCCACGACATAGATGGCGGCCATCAGCATCAACCCGGCGACGATGCCGGGAATGACGCCGGCCAGGAACATGCGTCCGACCGACACGTTTGTCGCCGCCGCGTAGACGACCATGACGATCGACGGCGGGATCAGGATGCCGAGTGTGCCGGCATTGGCGATGATGCCGGCGGCGAAATCACGCGAATAGCCGACCTGGCGCATGCCGGCGATCGCGATCGTGCCGATGGCGACGACGGTGGCGGGCGACGATCCGGACAGCGCCGCAAACAGCATGCAGGCCAGCACCGAGGCCATCGCCAGACCGCCGCGGAACGAGCCGACCGCGGCGATCGCAAACCGGATGATTCGTTTCGCCACGCCTCCCGTCGACATGAAGGACGAAGCAAGGATGAAGAACGGGATCGCCAGCAATGTGTAGTTCTGCGAATTGTTGAACAGTTGCAGCGCCACCGACGACAGCGAATCGTTGGAAAAAAAGGCGATGACCATGACCGAGGCAAGGCCGAGCGAAACCGCGACCGGCACGCCCAGGAACAACAGGCCGAGTACGAGCAGGAACAGGACCAGCATTTCCATCGGGCTACTCCTGCAATATGCCGCGATTCTCGGCGACGAGTTCCTCGGCTTCGTGGCCGGCGATCACCAGTTCGCGCTCGCCGTTCCAGACGGCGATGAGCGCCTGCAACGCACGGAATGCCAGCAAGCTCAGGCCGACCGGGAGCATCAGATAGGCGATCCAGCGCTGCACGCGCTCCTGCAGGGGAAAGACCGAGCGCAGGAAATCCGGCCAGCGCAGGTCGTCGAGGCCGGTGCCCTGGTTGAACATGAAGGTCCAGTATCCGACCGCTCCGGTCTGGCGCCAGTTCGTGCTGACACCGGCGCCGAACAGTTTCAGCCAGACGCCGTTGATCAGGATCAACGCGTAAAACAGCACACAGGCGGCGCCGAACAGCGCCACGGCGCGAAATGCGCGCGCCGGAAGCAACCGGATCAGCGCGTCGACGCCCAGATGCGACGACTTCTTCACGCCGTAGCTCATGCCGAACAGGATCAGCCAGGCAAACAGGATGCGCTGGAATTCGAGTGCCCCGTTCCAGCCGGTATTGAAGCCGTAACGGGCGATGACCTGCATGAACGCGACCAGCGTGATGATCGCCAGCAGGATCGCGATGAAATTTTCCTCGAACCGGTCGATGGCCGCCGGCCAGCGCCGTTCCGCCAGCCAGTAGACGACCACCAGCGCCAGCAGCGCCAGATACGGCCAGTAGATGGCCATCGCTCCCCTCCCCGTTGGCCACACCCGCTCTTGCGCAGCACGCAGGCATCGCCCTCCCGGCGATGTCCCGATATGCCAGCAAGTAAAACAGGGGCGGCCGGTAATGGCCGCCCCTTGATCTTAGGGCTTAGTTGGTGGCGTTGGAAGCGACCGCGGCCTCGATCAAGTCCTTGCCGATATCGGCCTCGAACTTCGACCAAACCGGTTTCATTGCCGCTACCCAGGCCGCGCGCTGATCGGCATTGAGCTCGCGGATCGTGCCCTTGGCGTCGAGGATTTGCTGGCGGCATTTTTCTTCTTTTGCCGCAACCGCCGCGTTGCCGGCCGCCGTTACCTCATCGACGATCTTCAGGAACTGGTCGCGCACGCCCGCGTCGAGGCCGTCGAGCCATTCCTTGGAGGTGACCAGCAGGTAGGCGAGCAACTGATAGTTGGTCTCGGTGACGCCGTCCTGCACTTCGAAGAATTTTTGGGTGTAGATGTTGCACCACGAATTCTCCTGGCCGTCGACGACACCGGTCTGCAAGGCGCCATAGACTTCCTTGAACGCCAGTTTCTGGGCCGAGCCGCCCATCGCCTCGATCGTCGCCTGGGCAACGTCGGAGGTCTGGATGCGGAATTTCAGGCCCTTGGCGTCGGTCGGCAACAGCAGCGGCTTGCTGGCCGAAAACTGCTTCAGTCCCGACGACCAGTAGCCGAGGCCAGTGTAGCCGTTTGGCTCGATCACCTTGAGCAGGCCCTTGCCGGCATCCGAGACGACAAATGTGTCGACCGATTTCAGGCTTGCGAACAGGAACGGCAAATCGAACAGCCGGTACTTCAGCGTGTAGGCTTCGAACTTCGACAGCGACGGCGCCGCCAGTTGCACGTCTCCGAGGAGCATCGCCTCCATCACCTTGTCGTCGTCATAGAGCGTCGAATTGGCAAACACCTCCATGCAGGCCTTGCCATTCATCTCCTTGTTGACGCGGTCGGCGAGCAACTGCGCCGCATCGCCCTTCGGATGGCCGGATGCCGCCACGACATGGCTGAACTTGATGACGATTTCGCCGCTGTCGCAATTGGCGAGCGCCTGACCGGCGCCAAGCGCAAACGTCGCGGCGACTGCCGCGCCGAGAAAATACTTCATGCTGTCCTCCCATATGAATGAGTACCGGCCAAGCCGGGATATCCCGTTTCCAGCAACCATCGTGCCAAATTGACGAATGCCGAAACCGCCTGATTCTTCCTCCCCATTGTGTCCGCAATGCGAAGCGATGGGTGAAATTGGTGACATGGCGATCCGCGGACGGGTATGATTCCACCCAAATTCGCGTTTCTACAAGCCGTATCGGCGCATCTTTTCGTAAAGCGTCTTGCGCGAGATGCCGAGTTCTTCATAGACCGGCTTGATTCGCTGGCCGTGCCGGGCGAGCGCTGACGAAATCGCCGATCTCTCGAATTCGGACACCTGTTCGGCCAACCCCATGCCGGCGCCGGCGCCATTCGGCAAATTGGCGTCGTCGTCGAATCCGGGCCAAAGCCCGAGCACGAACCGGTCGGCGGCATTGCGCAGCTCGCGAATATTGCCGGGCCAGTCGCGCTGTTGCAGCCGCTGCAACAGCGCCGCCGGCAGTTCGGGCATTTCACGGCGATATTTGCCGGCGGCCTCGCGCGCCAGGTGAAAAAACACGGCGCCAATATCCTCGCGGTGATCGCGCAAGGGCGGGATCCGGATATGCACGACATTCAGGCGATAATACAGGTCCGGGCGGAATTTCCCGGCCTCGCTCAACGCCTTCAGGTCGGCCTTGGTCGCGGCGATGAAACGGACATCGATCGCCAGCGGCGTATTGGAGCCGAGCCGCGTCACCGCCCGCTCCTCGAATACGCGCAGCAGCTTCACCTGCAAATCGAGCGGCATCGACTCGATTTCGTCGAGCAGCAGCGTGCCGCCGCTGGCGTGCTCGATCCTCCCGATCCGGCGCTCGCCGGCGCCGGTAAACGCCCCGCGTTCGTGGCCGAACAGTTCCGATTCGATGATCTCGGCGGGCAGCGCGCCACAATTGATGGCGACGAACGGACCATTGCAGCGCGAGCTCTGGTGATGGATCGCACGCGAAACCACCTCCTTGCCGCTGCCGGTCTCGCCCTCGACGATCACGTCGGCGTCGGTGGCGGCGATCGCGCGCACCTGCGCCCGCAATTGCTCCATGGCGCGCGAAGGACCGACGATCAGATCGTCAAGCCGGTCGCCCCGCGATTGCGCCTCGCGCAATGCCCGGTTCTCGATCACGAGGCTGCGTTTTTCGGTAGCCCGCGAGACGGTCTCGGCGAGCCGCCCCGGCGTGAACGGCTTTTCCAGGAAATCATAGGCGCCGGCGCGCATCGCCTGCACGGCCAGCGCGACGTCGCCATGGCCGGTGATCAGCACCACCGGAATCGCCGGATCGATCTCGAGGACGCGGGCAAGAAAACCCATGCCGTCGAGACCCGGCATGCGGATATCGCTGACGACGGCGCCGTCGAAATTCCGGGTCAGAAGCCCAAGCGCCTCGACTGCCCCCGAAGCCGTTTCGACGCGGTAGCCTTCCAGTTCCAAACCCTGGGCCAGCGCGTGGCGCAAATCCGGATCGTCGTCGACGAGAAGGACATTGGCGGCCTCTGCCATCACAACGGCGCCCTATTCCGCCGCCGTCGCAACCGCCGGATTGACGGTCTGGCGGCCGCGCGCCAGGCATACGGTGAATTCGGCGCCGCCGCCTTCGCGGTCGGCCGCCACGAGCTTGCCACCGAAATCCTGGACGATGTTGTAGGCGATCGACAGGCCGAGACCGAGCCCGGAGCCAACCTCCTTGGTCGTGAAGAACGGATCGAACAGGCGCTCGCGAATCTCGGGCGCGATGCCGTTGCCGCGATCGGCAATCCGGATGCTGACCTGGTCTTCGCCGGCCGACCAATCGATCTCGATTTCCTTCGCGCCGGTTTCCAGGTTAGCGTCGATCGCGTTGCTCATCAGGTTGAGCAGCACCTGGCCAAGCCGGACCTGGCCGGCACGCACGGCCAGATCGCCGGGGATGTCGGCCACACGGATTGCGACACCGGCCTCGTCTGCTCGGTGGCTCGCCAGCAGCACTGCATCGCCGACCACGGCGGCCAACGCAATGTCGCGGATGTCGCTGCGCGGCTTGCGGGCGAAGGATTTCAAGGTTTTCGACAGTGAGGCCATGCGTTCGACCAGTGCCTCGATCCGGCCGAGATTGTCGCGCACCGATAGCAATTGGCTCTTTTCCAGGAAGCGCAACGCATTGGCCGCATAGGTGCGGATCGCGGCAAGCGGCTGGCTGTATTCATGCGACAGCGCCGCCGACATCTGGCCGATTGCCGCCAGCTTCGCCGATTGCACAAGCTCGGCCTGGGCGGTGCGCAGTTCGCGGGTCCGGTCGCGGACGCGGCGCTCGAGGCGCAATGCGGCGGCACGCTCGAACCGTCGCCGCCGCCGGATATCCTGAAGGCGGCTGATCAGCGCCAGCAATCCGATCAGGACCAGCGCCACCGAAAGCGCGGCGACGGTTGCGGCATTGCGCGCCGGCGCCGCGATCGAATCCGCCGGCTCGAGCACGTAGAGGCTCCAATCCATCAAAGCGATGTGCCGTCGGAACGGCAGAAAGCCACGCCCGTCGCCGCTTTCAGCAAGGATCGGCTGGCCGGGCGCGCTGTCGCGCAGCGCCGAACGGATCTCGGCTTCGCGACTGCGCGCCAGGAGATTGCCGGCAACGAACTGGCCGGCGCGGTTGACGGCGAAGATCGGATTGGCCGAGAGCGCCCAGGTCTGCTCGATCGATTCGAGCGGCGCGGCGACGACGAGGATCGCGCCGATCCTTGCGCCGTCGCGGATCGGCGAGGAAAATGCATAGGCGCGCCGTCCGTCGGCGCCGGAGATCGAGGCGCGGCCGAGGCGGCCTTGCATTGGCGCGGCCAGCAATTCGTTGTTGGCGACGGTCTGCTGCGCCAGGAACGCCCAGGCGGTGGCGACGGTTTCGCCTTCCGGCGTGAAAAAGCCGACATCGATGGCGCCGGACAGCGAAACGATGTCGTCCGCGATCGTCTCGGCCAGGGCCGAATTGGCCAGCGGATCGGTGGCGATGCGCTTGACGTCCTGCCGGCGCGCCGAAAGCGCCGGCAAATGCCGGTATTTCTCGAGCTGGCCGAGGATCGTCTGGACCTGGGCGTCGAGGGTCCGCTCGGCCGTTGCGGCGACCGCGATCGTCGCCCGCTGCCGCGCATAGTCGGCGGCGGTGCGAACGCCAAATGCCGCGACTGCCGCAAGAAGCGCAAACAGGCCCAAGGCGCGCAGACGGGTCATTCGCCGGAATGCCATGCGGTTTCGCATGGCGGCGAATGTAGCCGAAGACGGGAAAGCCTTCATCCTCAAAAGGCTTCCTTGGTTGGCGCTTGCCGGCAGGCTCAGCCCTGCAATTTCGCCGCGTTGCGGGCGAGCGCGGTGATGCCCGACCAGTCGGCCTTCGCGATTTTTTCGGCAGGCGCGAGCCACGAACCGCCGACGCAAAGGACGTTGGCCAGCGCCAGATAGCGCGGCGCCAGGTCCGGCGTGATCCCTCCGGTCGGACAAAACCGCATCTGCTGCAGGGGCGAAGCGAGCGCCTTCAGATAGCTCGAGCCGCCGGCCTGCTCGGCCGGAAAGAACTTGAGGTGGCGGTAGCCGCGTTCGGCCAGCGCCATCATCTCGCTCGGCGTCGCCGCGCCGGGCAATAACGGCACCGGGCTGTCCTCGGCGGCATCCAGCAGGCGCGGGGAAGCGCCGGGGCTGACCATGAACTTTGCACCGGCCTTCTCAACCTGGCCGATCTGGGTCCGGCTCAACACCGTGCCTGCGCCGGCGATCGCGCCCTCGACTTCGGCGGCGACGGCGCGCAGGCAGTCCATGGCCCGCGCCGTGCGCAAGGTGATTTCGATCGCCGGAATACCGCCGGCAACCAAGGCTCGCGCCAGCGCGACCGCGCTTTTCGGTTCGTCGATCACCACCACCGGAATCACCGGCGCGGCGCGCATCATGGTCTCGATCCGTGCTTGCTTGTCCATGAGCGACGCCATACAGCATGGCAAAATCCTTGCAAGCCGGATCGCGGCGCGTTCGCGCCGGCAATGGCAAGCCGCAACGCCCCGGCAGGGAAAGCGCAATGGCATTGGAAACTGCCGCGAAAATTGGCGTCTGGAGCGAGGTCCGGTCGCGCATTGCCGCGCTGATCGACGGCGAAACCGACGACATCGCGAAAATGGCGACGATCGCCTGCGAGCTCAGGCATTGCTTCGACCGGTTCCACTGGGTCGGCTTCTACCGCGTCACCGAACCGGGCATCCTCAAGATCGGACCTTACCAGGGCGGTCACGGCTGCCTGACGATTCCGTTCGCGCGTGGCGTCTGCGGCGCCGCGGCCCGCAGCGGCAAGACGGTGATCGTGCCCGATGTCGAAGCCTTTCCCGATCACATCGCGTGCTCATCGACGACGCGTTCGGAAATCGTCGTGCCGGTATTTTCCGGCGGCAGATTGATTGCCGTCCTCGATATCGACTCCGACGAGCCGGACGCGTTTTCGCAGGTCGATGCCACCGCGCTCGAGGCAATCCTCGCCGATGCCTTTTCGGACTGAATTGCCTACACGCGCACCGCCACCACCAGATCCATGACATTGGTGCCGGTCGGGCCTGGCGCGAAGCGATAGCCGCGCTCGCGCAGGAACCTGCCGCTATCGGCTTTTGCCAGCGCCTCGGCCGCACCGTCGCCCCAGGTCGCGCCGTCGGCGAATCCGCCGGCCGCATCCGTCGGGCCGTCGCTGCCGTCGGTGCCCGCGGCCAGAATGCAGATATTCGCCAAGCCACGGATTTCCTTCGCCAGCGCCAGCGCCAGCGCCTGGTTGCGGCCGCCTTCGCCGGGATGCTCGGGCAAGGTTACAGTCGGTTCGCCGCCGAAGAGCGCGAAGCCGGATGGCATCGTCCGTAGGCGCGCGCCGATGGTTTTTGCGCAGGCAAGGACATCGTCGTAGAGCGTTTCTTCGTTGGCTTGCTCGGCCAAACCGAGTTCGCGCGCCTTGTGTGCAGCGGCCTTCCGGGCAACGGCATTGCTGGCGACAATCCGGCTGGAATAGCGCGAGACGGCCATGCCGTCCGGCCGGCCGCCGATGCCCGAGCCGATCACGCCGATGTCCTCGCCGCGCACGTCGGAAATCGCCAGCACGCTTGCATGGCCACGAAAGGCCGAAAGCAGGCCGCCGCCCTTGATCCGCGAAATCTGCTTGCGGCGCGCATTGATCGCGTGGATGTCGAGCCCCGCCGCCAGCATGCGCGCGTTTTCCGCACGCAGTTCGTTCAAGGTCAGCTCTTCGCGCAGATGTTCAGCCAGCGCCGAAGCGCCACCGGAGACCAGCAGCAACAACCGGGAATTTTCATCCATTCCGGCAATCGCTTCCAGGAGCGCACGGCCGCCGGCAAGGCTGTTTTCGTCGGGAACCGGATGGCCGGCTTCGATCACCTCGACATTCGGGCCGGCGGGCGAGCCATCCCAGTGGCCGTATTTGGTCACGATCAGGCATGGGATGGGACTGCCGTAGTGCGCCAGCGCCGCCTCGGCCATCGCCGGCGCCGCCTTGCCGACGGCCAAGATCCGGTCGGGTTGCGGCGGCCTGTCCTGCGCCAGCGCGGCGGCGACGCAGCGCCGGCCATCGACGGCGGCGACGCCGGCACGCCAGATCGTTTCGGCAAGTTCGCGCAATCGCTCCGGGTTCAATGCCCCCTCCCGCCCACTATTTTCCTTGCCCCGAAACATGCTGCCGGAACTCAGCCCTGCGGCGTCATGACCTTGCGGGAGCGAGCGCGATCGATGCCGAGTTGGCGTTCGCGGTAAAGAATGAACAGGCCGGCGGCAACGATCAGCACCACGCCGACCAGCATGCTCGAAGTCGGCGATTCGTCGAACAGCCAGTAGCCGATGGCAAGCGCCATTAGCATGGAAGTGTATTCGAACGACGCGATCACGGCGGTTTCGGCCCAGCGATAGCTTTCGGTCAGCAGGATCTGGCCGATGCCGCCAAGGACGCCGGCCGCGATCAGCATCGCCGCCGTCCAGAGATCCGGCATGACCCAGCCAAACGGAATCGTCGCCAGCGAGAGCAGCGAGGCGTTGAGCGAAAAATAGATAACGATCGCCGCGGTCCGCTCCTCGCTCACCAGCTTGCGCACGAACACCTGTGCCATCGCCGCGAATACCGCGCCGAGCAGGGCGACGAGAGCGCCGAACGCGCGCAGCGTGTCGAGGCCGCCTTCCTGCAGGAAGCTGAACCGCGACCACAGGACGATCACGACCCCGATCAGTCCGAAGAAAACTGCCGCGAGGCGATAGAGCCGGATGCGTTCGGCCAGAAACATCGCGGCAAGAATGGTGGCAACCAGCGGCGCCGCATAGCCGATGGCGAAGACTTCCGGAAACGGCAGCAGGCCGAAGGCGGCAAAGCCGAGAAACATCGCGGTCACCCCGACAAGGCCGCGCCAGAAATGGCCCATCGGGTTGCTGGTCTTCAGCGACCGGACCAGTTCGCCCCTGAACATCAGCCACAGCGCGATGGCCGGAAACGCGAAGAACGAACGGAAGAATACGGCTTCGCCTGGGGGCACGGCATCCGCGGTCGCCTTGATCAGCGTCGCCATGGCCGTGAACACGGCGATCGACAGGATTTTCAGGCCGATGCCATAGACCGGCGAATGCAAGGGTTCGGCGTCGTTGGCCATTTGTCGGGAGAACCACGTGCGTTTCATCGCCGCGCGCGCTGCGGCGAAATCACGCGGTTCCTGCAACAAACGACCTGCTGCCGCAAGCTGTGCCCCGTCTTTGTACCGCCAATGCGTTTGTCTTGGTTCAATTCTACAAGGGAAATGGGCCGCATTGGCCAAAGCCCGATAGCGACTCAATCGAATAGTGATTTTTGCGCCGGGTCTGGCTCGTCAAATGGATCGGGTATGCCGCGCGGCAATTTATGTTTGGCTGCGATCGCCAGAACGCTTTCACTGGCGACGTAGTGACGCCCGCGTCTTTCGCCTTGCGCGACCAACAGCTTCGCGTCCACCAATGCCTTCAAATCTCGGCTCGCAAGATTGTTTGAGACATCTGCGGTCGCGCGATAGGACGCATTTCTGACGCGCAACCCGCTCACAGCCTCCAGCAAGCCAAGTGCCGTGCGATCTGGGAATTCGTGTTTCGTGACCAGCTCGACCAATTCGCCATATATCAATTCAGCTTCTTTCATTCTCCGGAGAAGTGTCTGCGCCTGCCTGTAGTGGCCGGTTATGCAAAATCGCACCCATGGTGTGCTGTCACGTTCTGGATGCCAGCCACCACCGCCGACTTCAGCGAGCACATCATAATACGCTTGTTGGTTCCGACCGATATATTCTTCGATGCTGGAAAAAATAGGGGCTTGAATGCCTTCTTGCGCCAGCACCGCTGTTTGCAAACAACGAGCTGCGCGCCCGTTACCATCGGAAAATGGATGCAAAAGTGTAAGATTAATATGCGCCATTGCCGCTTTGACAATGACGGATTCACCGGAATCACTGTTGAGTAGTTCCACAAGCTCGCCCATTAGCGGTTCCAGCCGCTCGCGATCCACGCCCTCGTGGACAATCTCACCTGTTCCCGTGTTTCTCACGCCCACCCAACCCGGGCGGTAATTGCCTGGGTGCCAGTTCAGATCATGTTGTGCAATCATGAAATGAATTGCCAAAATCATATCTATGCTGAATTTGAAGTTTGGATCGCGGCACCGCTGCAAAATGTAATCCATTGCGGCATGATAGCCCGCAACCGCTTGCCATGTCGCTTTGTCAGCTTCCGAAGGATCCTCGTTGTCAACGGCCGCCAGCGCGTCCTCCGCCGACACGTTGATCCCCTCAATGCTGTTGGACGCCCTCAACGCTCGGGCGCGCGTCATGCGGGCCAATAAGCCAGTCCAGCGCCTTGGCTCTTGAACCACGAAATACCTTAGGTCGCTGCGCATACGGGCTATTCGATCCAGTATGCTGCGTTCCTGAAAAGACAAGGAACGATACGTGTACAACACGGCATCATTTCCGGTTTATAACTGATGTGAAGTCAGAAGGTAACTGACCAACAGTCAGTTGTCAACTGGATATGATGCGTCGAATGGCTGGCAAGAACAAGCCGCGTACCAGTTTCTGCATCTTCTCAATTACGGTGCAATCGTTCCCGCCACTCGGCCTAGCCCAGTGATCCCGCGCCGTTGCCGAGCGATCGTCAATCCAGCTTGTAGGCGCGTTTTGCCGCGTCATAGCAGAGCCACCCCGCGATTGTCGCGGCTTGTTTGCGGTCCAGAAGGTGGCGAACGACCATGTCCGCCAGAAATGCCGCAACCGACCGGCGCCACACGTCGTGACGGGCCGGGATCGACAGCAAAGCCCGCGTGTCGTCGTTGAAACCGGCCAGATTGTAGAAGCCTGCTGTCTCCACCGCGGCGTCGAGATAGCGGGCGATGCCGCGCGGACTGTCGTGGAACCACCACGGCGGGCCGAGCAGCAAGGCCGGCCAGTAGCCGGCCATCGGCGCCAGTTCGCGCGCATAGACACTTTCGTCGAGGCAGAAGAAAATCAGATGGAACCCGGCTTCGCGCCCGAACCGGTTCAGGAGCGGTTCGAGAGCGCGCACGGTGTCGAGCCCAACCGGGATATCGGCGCCGAGATTGGCGCCGCGCTCGGCCATCAATCGCAAATCCGTGTTGCGGCGCGAGCCGGCATGGATTTGCATGACCATGCCGTCCTCGACCGACAGCGCGGCCATCTCGGTCAGCATCTGGGCGCGGAACAGTTCGGCGTCGGCCGGCGTCGCCCCGCCCTTCAGGATGCGGGTCAGCAGCGCCTGCTTTTCATGCGCCGGCAGATCGGCGGTGGCGGCACTCGGCACGCCATGATCCGTCGCCGTTGCGCCGAACCGGCGGAACTCGGCCCGGCGGATTCGGTGCGCCTCGATCAGCTCGTCCCAGCGCGCCGTATCCTTGCCGGTCATTTCGCCAAGACGGCGCAGATTGGCGGCAAAATCGGGATGGTCCGGATCGGTGACGTCGTCGGGCCGGTAGGTCGTGACGATGCGCTGGCCCAGCCCCTGCCTGGCCAGCGCATTGTGGTGGGGCAATCCGTCGAGCGCGAATTCCGTGGTTGCCATTGTCTCGACTTTGGCTTTGTCGAGGATCGCCAGCGGGCGCAAGTCGTCGTCCGCCAGTCGCTCGTTGATCCGTTCATAAATTCGGTCGGCGTTGTCGGCCGACAGCGCCTCCCCGATCCCGAACGCCCAGTTCAGCGAATGATCGATCCACAGCCGCGACGGCGTACCGAGGAACAGGTGATAGTGGCCGGCGAACAATTTCCAGGCGCTGCGCCCATCCGCGACCGGCGCGCCATCGCGCCGCGGCACGCCCAAATCGTCGTAGGACAGGCCCTGGCTATGCAGCATCCGCAGCACGTAATGGTCCGGCGTCAGGAACAGCGACGCCGCATCGCTGAACGGCTTGTTTTCGGCGAACCATTGCGGATCGGTATGGCCGTGCGGGCTGACGATCGGAAGTGCCGAGACCGATTCATACAGATCGCGAGCGATCGAGCGGGCGATCTTGTCGGCCGGAAACAGGCGGTCGGGATCGAGGAAAGCCGGCATAGCCCGGTCAGCCGAACATCAAATTGGGCAGGAACAGCACGAGTTCCGGCACGAACAGGAGCACGAGCACCAGCAGCAGGATCGCGCCGAGGAACGGCAGCGATTCGCGGACATATTCCTCGAGCGGCGTATCCAGCATGCCGCACACCGTATACATCGCCACACCAACCGGCGGCGTCATCGAACCGAGCGTTACGATGGTCATCATCAGGATGCCGAAATGCACCGGATCGACGCCGACGCGCTGGATCACCGGAACGAAGATCGGCGTCAAAAGCAGCACGAGAATGGTGCTTTCGAAGAACAGCCCGGCGACAAACAGGCTGACGAGGATGACGCCGACCACCAGATGCGCCTCCGACAGCGAGCCGAGCAGCGCGCCGGCGATGTGCTGGGGGATCTGCAGGAAAATGATCGCGAATCCGATCATGCCGCTCATCAGGATGATCAGCATGATCAGGCCGATATCGGATAACGCGTGGCCGAAAGCGCGCTGGATCGCCACCCAGGTGAGGACGCCGTGGCCGAGGCGGCCGACCAGGATCGCGTAGACGACGGCAAACGCCCCGACTTCCGACGGCGTGAACAGTCCGCCGCGGATCGAGAGGATCAAAAGCACCGGAAACAGCAGCGCCCACTTTGCCTGCCAGGCGGCCGAAGCGAGCGCGGCGACTGTCGGCTTGACGCTGTCGGCGACGATATAGCCGCGCCTACGCGCCACCAGCCATGT
>Ga0214472_10003708_pt1 | contig 16147 bp, 14 predicted proteins | sample RVTome_6_FD_207662 | JGI IMG/M metagenome (GOLD analysis project Ga0214472, IMG submission 207662) | Soil microbial communities from uranium-contaminated site in the Upper Colorado River Basin, Wyoming, United States - RVT140D175 | ecosystem: Environmental > Terrestrial > Soil > Contaminated >... | reverse complement strand
CAGAGCGAGAGTCTTGCCTTTCTCGATGGTGAAACTGACGCCATCCACCGCCTTCACATGGCCCACAATCCGGCCTCCGTACTGGCCGTCGGAGACGGGGTAGTGCTTGCTCAGGTCCTCCACCACCATCAAGGGCTCTCCCACGGGACCTCCTCGCTCCTCCAGCATGCCGATACGTGATCATGGGCGACCTCGATCGGGTGCGGGTACTCGAGGTGGCACTTGTCGATCGCATACGAGCACCTGACGGCGAACCGACATCCGGGTGGCAGGTCGGTCAGGGATGGCGGCTGACCTTCGATCGATTGGAGTCGGGTGGCTTTGAGGTCGACCTTGGGACGGGAATCGAGCAGGGCCCTCGTGTATGGGTGGCGGGGACGATCGAATATCTCCCCGACTGGCGCCTGTTCGACAAATCTGCCTGCATACATCACCGCCACCCGGTCGCAGGTCTCAGCGACGACACCGAAGTCGTGGGTGATGACGATGATCCCAACCCCGGTGCGGCGTTGCAGATCCTTGAGCAGACGCAGATATTGCGCCTGGATCGTGACGTCGAGCGCTGTCGTGGGCTCATCGGCGATCAACACCTGGGGCTGGTAGGCCATGGCCATGGCCCCGACGATCCGCTGCTTCATGCCGCCGCTCATCTGATGGGGAAAGTTCTTGAGCCGTCGTTCGGGCGCCGGCACATGGACGCTCTTGAGGGCGTTTACCGATCGTTCCCGCACCTCCGCGTCGTCGATGTCTCGGTCGTGGACTCGGATGGCCTCTTCCAGCTGATTCCCAACGGAGAACACGGGATTGAGTGACTGCTGGGGGTCCTGCAGGATCATCGAGATCTCTTTGCCCCGGACATCGCGCATCTGCTTCTCGGTCAACTCCAGCACGTCCCGTCCGTTGAGCACGACCTTGCCCCCGACGATGCGCCCGGCAGGCTCCGGGGTCAGCCTCACCAGGGAGAGGGCGAGCATGCTCTTCCCGCTCCCCGACTCGCCGATGATGCCAAGAGTCTCACCCGCCTTGAGGGTGAACGACACACCGTCGACGGCCTTGGTCGTTCCCCATCGGGTGTACAGGTAGGTGCGAAGGTCCTCCACGGCGAGCACCGGCTCGGCGGTGGAAAGACCGGACGGGGAACCGAGAGGCAGGTCGAGCGACATCAGCGCCCCCTCTGTCTCATCCGCGGGTCGAGGAAGTCGCGCAGCCAGTCACCCATGAGGTTGAGCGAGAGAACCACCAGAAGAATGCAGAGCCCGGGAAAGAATGAGATCCACCACGAGATCAGTATCTGGTCTCTCCCGTCGGCGACCATCACCCCCCAACTCGGGTTGGGGCGTGGGATTCCGGCGCCGATGAAGCTCAGCGACGATTCCTCGAGGATGACCACCCCGACCTGGAGAGTGGCGAGGACGATGAGCGTATTGGCCACGTTGGGCAACACATGTCTCATGAGGATCCGCCACGGGGGTGTTCCCGCCACCCGGGCCCGAGCCACGTACTCGGTCTCACGCACGCTCAGGGTCTCACCCCTCACCTGGCGGGCGAAGCTGGCCCAGATGGTGATGGCGATAATGGCGACGATCGTGACGAACGAGGGGCCGATGGCGGCCACGATGACCAGGGCGAGAAGCACATGGGGAAGGGAAAGGAAGGTGTCGATCAGCCAGCTCACGAACCTGTCGATCCACCCACCGAAATAGCCGGCCAACAGGCCGAGGGTGGATCCCACTACCGCCCCGATGACGATGGTCAGCCCCGACACTGTCAGGGAGATCCGGGCACCGTAGATGATCCTGGTCAGAATGTCCCTGCCCTGTTTGTCGGCGCCGAGCGGATAGGTCCAAGACCCTCCTTCCATCCAGAACGGAGGGGCCAGCCGGTCGCCGAGCACCCCTCGGAGTGGGTCGTGGGAGGTGATCAAATCGGCGAAGATCGCAGGCAGCACCAGCACGAAGAGCACGATGAAGATCGAGATCCATGGCACTCGCATCGAACGGCGCGGCCGGAGCTTCCACCAGGGTCGTGATACCGCATGACCCTGGATATCGAATGAGGTCTCCAGCATGTCGGTCGGCTCGTTCACGGCACGGGTTGGCTGGTTGGAGACCGACATCAGACCACCGCTTTTTGACCGAGACGCACCCGCGGGTCGATGTAGGCGTAGGAGACGTCGATGGCCAGGTTCATGATCACGATCACCGCAGCCGTGAACAGGGCCAATGCCTGGACGACAGGGAAGTCCCTGGCGTTGGCCGCCTCGTAGGCGAGCAGGCCGACCCCGGGCCAGGCGAACACGATCTCGACCACGGTGGCGCCGGTGAGCATCCGGACCGCGATGCCGCCGAAGAAGGTGAGCGGGGCGATGGAGGCCGGCTTGAGGGCGTGTTTCCACACCACTTTGAACTCGGAGAGCCCCTTGAGCCGGGCCAACTTCACGTACTCGCTGCTCAGTGTTTCCAGCATCGCCGAGCGGAACAGTCGGAGCAGCGCAGCGATGCCGAAGATCGAGATCACGATGCTGGGCAGGATGTAGCTCCTCCAACCGTTGATACCTGATGTAGGGACGACGTTCCATCGGACCGCCACGAACCAGATCAGGATGATCGCCAGCCAGAACTCGGGAACCGACTGGCCGAACAGGGCGAAACCCTTGGCCACCCGGTCGACGAGCGAGCCCCGTTTCACGGCCGAGAGGATCCCGAGAGGGACGCCGATCGAGAGGGTCAGGATGGTGGCCACCAGCCCGAGCTTGATCGAGGCGGGCAGCCGATCGGCGATCACCGATCCCGCCGACTCCGTCGGGTACTTGAATGAAGGCCCGAAATCGCCATGGGAGGCATTGGCCACGAACGAGAGGTATTGCTGGGGAACTGGCTTGTCGATGCCCCATTTCTCGCGGAGCGCCGCTTCGTCCTCCCGGCTGATATCGACCGGGGCGAGGACGTCCATAGGGTCTCCCGTCAGGCGGGCCAGGGAGAAGACAAGGATGGAGACGGCGAAAAGGGTGAGCAAACCTCGAGCGCTGGTGATCAGTATGTAGCGGGCCATTACCCGGCTCCGGATCTGGACCGGGTCACAGGTCTGGTTCCACGATGTACAGACCGTCACCATGGCGGTCGGTCACATAGACGAGTCCGTTCTGGTCCACGGTGACGTCATTGAACTGGATCGAGTTTCGCCCTTCGGGCGCCGGTGGCACGAGGTGGGCGATTTCGGACGGTGCTGACGGATCGGTCAGGTCGTAGACACGCAGACCGCCCCCGAAGTAGGTGAGATAGACGAGATTGGGATCGACGAACGACCCCGGTCTCATCTCGTGGAGATTGTGGGGTCCCCAGCGAATTCCTTCCTCGTGTCTGGCGCCGGCCGGGATCGGAAACCTGGAAACGACTTGCGGGTTCACCTCGTCCGATACGTCGACCACCCAGACGTGACGCTGGACACCGATCCATCGGGTCAACTGCTCGTCGGTGACCACGACGATGTCCCGCCCGGGCAGACGCTGGGCGGTATGAGTGTTCCGGCTCTCCTCACCGAGCTCTAACTTACTGATGAGCTTGGGGTGGGCCGGGTCGCCGATGTCGAGGATCACCAATCCTCCGTCCCAGTAGCCGGCGTAGGCCCGATCGCCGTAGGGGAGAGCATGATGGAGGGCATATTCGAAGCCTTCGTCTCCAGGCCCGGCCTCGGACTGATGTCTCCAACCCGGTACCTCACCACCGGCCTGATGCTGTCCGGGGTGCCACCACTTCCCAATCGGGGTTGGGTTTGATGGGTCGCTGAGGTCGACGATGTGTAGGAACCGTCCCAGGAATCCGGCGTCGGTGCCCGCGACGAGAGCATGATCGCCCTCCCACCACGCCATCCGGTGCACCCCGACCCCGGGTGTGGGGTAGAAGCCAACCTGTAGGGGTCGGGAGGGATGCGATACGTCGTAGATGGCGAGACCGGCACTCCAAGTCGCTGGAGGAGCCGACTCGAAGCGGTTGCGCTCGTGGTTGACCAAAAGGATGTCACCGACGACCTGAACCTTGTGAGTGTGGGTGCCCGCCGGACGGGGAATCTGGGTGATCAGCGAGGGTTTCGCAGGTTTGGACACGTCGATCACGGAGGTGCCCAGGTCGTTGTAACCCATGTGACCCATATAGGCGACGCCGTCGACAACGTTGACATGCATCCCGTCGCCTTTGCCATCGAGATCGATGTGGCCGATCACCTTCATGCGATGAGACTCTGTCACCCCAGGTCTGGTCATCTCCGAACTCCGTCGAGGATCCTGCGCACGTTGCCTTCGAGGATCGCCGAACGCGCCGCCGGGGTCAGCCCGGGGACCGAGTCGATGAACCGAACCGGAGTCCGTTCCGCCATCTCGTACGGATAGTCGGTCCCCACCACCACCTGGTCGGGTCCGACCAATTCGAGCAGGAATGCGAGCGCCTCGGGGATGTGCACCAGGCTGTCGAAGTAAAGCTTCTTCACGTACTCGAGGGGCGGTCGGCTCAAGTTCGCGCCGACGAGTTGGGGGACGACCTTGTATCCCTTCTCCCACCGGCCGATCTGGTACGGCATGTAGCCCCCGCCGTGCACCATGCACAACACCAGATCCGGGAATCGCTCGAACACTCCGCTCAGTAGCAGGTAACCGATGGCGACCGTCGACTCGGCTGGGCGGCCCACGAGGTTGTCCATGAAGTAGCGACCCAGGTCGAGGCCCCGGAGTGGATCGTTGGGATGGAAGAGCACCAGGCAGCGCAACTCGTTCGCCGCGTCCCAAAACGGGTCGAGCCCGGCCTGATCGATCGGGGTCCCGTCGACGTGGGTGGCGATCTCGACTCCCGCCAGTCCCAGATCCTGGACCAGGTAGACGAGCTCCTCGGCCGCCCGCCTCGGGTCCTGGAGTGGGACCGTCCCGAGCCCGATCAACCGTGTGGGGTGCGCCGCGACCAGGTCGGCAAGGATCCGGTTGAAGACACGGGCATAGCGGGCGCCCTCGTCGCTGGGCAAGGCGTAGGCGCTGAACTCGGTTCGGTGTCCCACGAGCTGGACATCGACCCCGCCTTCGTCCATGGCGGCGAAGCGGGCGTCGAGGTCGAAGAGCACCGGGGGGAACGGTCCCAGCTCCTGGCGTCCCGCCACCCGGAGCTTCTCCTTGCCTTCGGCGGTGGTGATTATCTCCAGACCGAGCGAAGGCCCATCGACCCGGAGAAACTCCATGAGCTCGGTGGGGACGATGTGGGCGTGTACGTCAAAGGTCATGGCCAGAAGCTCTCCGTTCTGCGTCATGTAGCGCCTGCCACACGTTGCCTGGGGTGAGTGGGAACCCGAGACCGTCGACCCCGTAGTCCCTCAGGGCGTCGTGGACCGCGTTGAGGATCGCCGGTGGTGCGCCTATGCACCCAGCCTCACCCGCTCCCTTGGCGCCGAGCGGGTTGGAGGGCGCCGGGTGGACCAGTCTTCGCGTCTGTAGAGGCATAGGTTGTGTGGCCGCCGGGATCAGATAGCTCATGAGAGTCGAGGTCATCGGCTGGCCGTCATCGTCGTACACCACCTCTTCGAGTAGAGCCTGGCCGATGCCCTGCATGATCGAACCGTGTAGCTGACCCTCCACCACCATGGGATTGATCAGGTTGCCACAGTCGTCGACCGCTACCAGCTTGAGAAGGTCGACCTTTCCAGTCTCCAGGTCCACCTCGACCACGGCCACGTAGGCTCCGTAAGGGAAGGTCTCCGCACCCGGGTCGAACATCTCCTCGGCGACGAGGCCGATGCCGAGCTCGGCGGCCTTGCCGGCCACCTCGGCCAGTGAGATCTCCGAACCGGGCGACCCGACCACTCGAAACCGACCGTCAACCAGCTCGAGGTCGACGTCAGCAGCCTCCAGCACCTGGGCGGCGACTTTCCGCGCCGCGGCTCTCACCTCCACGGCCGTGCGATAGACGGCGGAGCCTCCCAGCTGAGCGGATCGGCTGGCGAAGCTCCCGACGCTCTGCTCCACCTCGAAGGTGTCGCCGGCGTAGAAGCGGATGTCTTCGATTGGAACGGAGAACACGCTGGCGGCGATCTGGGCCCAGACCGTGCGGTGGCTCTGCCCGGCCGAGGTGGAGCCGGTCCTCACCGTCACCGATCCGTCGGCGTTGAGCTCCACCTTTCCGTATTCGCCGATTCCGATCCCGCCGGCCCGCTCGACGAAAGTGCCGATCCCGACCCCGATTGGGTTGCCACTGCTGTTGCGCCGTGCTTCCTTCTCGGCTCGCCAGCGATCCACTTCCGCCAACTCGAGGGCCAAGTCCAGCGCCGCCCTGTAGTCACCTGAGTCGTATATGGCCCCGGTGTGGGTGGTGTAGGGCAGGTCCTCCTGGGCGATGTAACTGCGACGACGGACTTCTTCCGGTGCGAGCCCGACCGCGGCAGCGAAAACGTCGACACCTCGCTCGACGGCGATAGCTGCCTCGGGGCGCCCTGCCCCCCGATAGGGCCCGGTTGGGGCCCGGTTGGTGACGGCGCTGGTGGCGGTGGTCTCGAGGTGGTCCAGCGCATAGAGACCTTGTGACAGGTATTGGGTGAAGAGGGGGATCCTCGATCCCGTGCTCGGATAGGCACCGACGTCAGCGAGGATGTCCATCCTGACCGAGCGCATCTTCCCGTCGCGGTCGCCGCCGACTGTGATCCCGATGTGCTGACCCCGGCCGTGGGTGCCACTCAGCAGCTGTTCACGACGACTCTGGATCCATACCACCCGGCGACCGAGTCGAAGCGCGATCGCGGCCACCACCGGGTACTCGACGTAGTACTGACCCTTGGTCCCGAAGGCACCGCCCACATCGGGGACCCGGACTCGGATCGATGAGGGCGGGATCCCCAAGGCAGTGCCCAGCTGTAACGGGAGTCGCCCCGGCGATTGATGGCCACACCAGACCTCAAGGCCATCGCCGTGTGGCACGGCGAGGAACGCGAGGGGCTCGATGCTGACCGGCGACAGGCGGGGGATGCTGACCTCGGTCGAGGCCTCGACTTCGACCTCCGGCCCCGAGCCGTCACTGGCCACGGTCTCTCGATTAACCAGGTTGCTCCCCACGTCGGGGAACAGCAACACCTCGTCTCGAAGGGCATGGAAGGCACTGGTCACCACAGGAAGCGGCTCGATGTCGACCCAGATCGTCTCGGCGGCGTCGACGGCTTGGGCTGGGGTCTCGGCGACGACCACGGCTATCGGCTCTCCGACATGGCGGACCTGGTCGCGTGCCAGCGCAGGCTGGCCCATGCCCACGGCCTCCGGGGCCCCTCGACCCGGGGAGGAGGGCAGGTCGGCGAGGCCGAGGGTGTCGTTGCGGAATGCCGCCACCACGCCGGGCATGTCGATGACTTCTTCGAGATCCGGGGGTGCGAACTCTCCATGGGCGAGCGGGCTGCGGACGAAGGCGCAATGGAGGGTGTCCTCGGTGATCAGGTCACCGACGTAGGTGCCGGCGCCCTTGATCAGGTTCAGGTCCTCGAGTCGTCTCACCGGGGCACCGAGCAGCAGTGTCGAGCTGCCCTCGGTGTCCGGGCTGGCGACTTCATCCCACGGGGCCATTGGAGTTCCTATTCCTCGCTTTCGGTCTCGGTGACGATCCAGATGCCGTCGTTCAACCCGCTGAGATAGACGTAACCGCGGGGGTCGACGAGGACATCCTGACTGCAGGTATCCCGAACCCCGCCATGGACGACATCGAAGATCCGCATGAAAGGCCGGGGGTCGACGACGGTCTTGGGTGTCGGTGGCACGAACGAGGCAGTCTCGATCGGCCGGTTGGGATCGGAGATGTCGAACACCCGCAGCCCGGCGTTGAAGTAGGCGTTGTACACCTTGTCCGAGATCTGTTTCGTCCCTTGATGATTCTCGTGCATGTTGTGTGGCCCGAACCGCTCGCCCTTGTGGAAGTAGCTCGGATAAGGCTCGGCGTCGGTGGGCTCGGGTATCGGCAGTGTCGAGATCTCGGTCGGATTCGACTCGTCGCTGATGTCCCAAAGCCGGATGTTCTTCGGGCCTTCGAGGCCATAGTTGGCCATCGGCTCCTCACAGACCACCAGGAGGTCTCGCCCCGGGATGGGGACACAGGTGTGGGTCTGTCCGTCGGTCAGTTCGGGGAAGGTCCGGACGTGGCTGACCAGTTCGGGGCTCTCGGGGTTGGACACGTCGACGATCCCGAATCCGCCGTCCGAATAGGCAATGTATGCACGGTTGCCCTCGACCAGGGGGAAGTGGACCCCGAACGTCTCGTCGGGCAGCGCCGGAGGTCCCTTGCCGAGCTGCACCGGGTGCCAGAAGTCCGAGACTTTCTTTGGGTTCTCGGGATCTGACACATCCAGGATGGTCATCACTCTGGTGCGGCCCGAACGCCAGTGATAGGAGACCCCGGGGGCGTCGATCATGTTCGAGAGATAGGCATAGCGACCGCCGTTCCACCAGCTGCGATGCACTCCGTAGTCCATGGGGCTCTCACCTCGCCAGTGGGAGAGCAATCTCGGTGAGGCGGGATCGGAGACATCGAAGAAGCGCACCCCCCGCTCTGCCTGCGCCGGATCGGCGCCGGGTTTGAAGAACGCCACCTCGCATGAGGTCATCAGGATGTTGTTCGCCACCTGTTGTTTGATGTGCCAGGTGTGCTCGTTGGGTGTCGGGATGAAAGAGGCCACCTGGGGGTCGGCGGGGGAAGTGACGTCGAGCACCGTGATCCCGTCCGAGAAGGGGTGCCCGACGTACAGATAGTGGTTGTCGCCGACTGTCTGGAACTGGAGTTGTTGGCCGTCGACCCGGCCGTCCATGTCGGAGTACCCGACGAGCTCCACATTGGTTGCCACCGGCTCCTCGAGGGGAGTCGCGGCGCGGCGTCGGATCCAGCTCTTCCATTCCGGCTGTCGCTCAGCCATGACAGGTCACCCTCCGATTCCCGACGTCAACCATTGGCTCTCCTGGGCAGGGGCCGCCACCGGGATCGAGACGGCTCTCTGCGAAAATATCATTGATCAAGTTTGTGGTCAATTGACGGTTTCCCCTGGTGCGACCGATTGGTTCCGGTCGGTCATGGGCGTCCGATGGAGACCCCGCCGTCGACTACGACGGTGGCTCCCGTGATGAAGGAACCCTGATCGGTGGCGAGGAAATAGACCGCTTCAGCCACCTCTTCGGGTTCGCCGGTGCGTCCCAGGGGGACGCTCGATTCCACCGCCTCCCCGAACCCGGGTCGATCGGCGAATTGGGCCACGAATTCGGTGAGGATCGGGCCCCCGGGTGCGACGCAATTGATCCGGATCCGGTGGCCACCCAGTTCGAGAGCGGCCACCCTGGCGATCATCTCCATCGCGGCCTTGCTCGCTCCGTAGCCGACATGGCCGGGCCGGGCCTGGTGGGCGGAGACCGACGACACCATCACCACCGATCCGCTGCGGTCGCTGTCGATCCAATGTCTCGCCGCGGCTTGTGTGCAGTAGAGGGCTCCGGCCGCGTTGGTGGCCAGCGAAGCCGCCAGGTCGTCCTCGTCGAAATCCAGAAACGGGGCGAACCGGATCGTGGCTGCGTTGTTGACCAGTGCATCGAGGCGCCCATGGGTTTGGGTCACCTCGGCGACCAGGGCCTTGGCTTGGGCGGGATGGGAGATGTCAGCGGGATGGGCGGTCACGACGACATCCTTCCTCGACATCTCCTCGACGGTCCTCGCCAGGTCCTCGGCCTCGAGGTCGTTGATGGCCACCTGCCAGCCCTTGGCGGCGAACAGCTCGGCGATGGCGCGTCCGATGCCCCGCCGTCCGCCGGTCACGAGGACGACGCGGCCCTGTCCGTCACTGCTCGGGGGCGGTGTCATGTCTCCTTGACGGTCAGACGGTGTGGGGCGCTGTCATCCCGGCTGGGGGAAGCCGGGATGACAGGGCTGGTTGCGCTCAGCAGGCCGAGATGTACTCGACGAAGCTGTAGGGGGCGCTCATGTTGGCTCCGGGGAAGGTGTAGCCACAGACCACTTCGGGGTTGACCACGATCTCATCGTAGGTCCGGAGCAGTGGGATGTGGGCGACATTGTCGAACACGACGTTCCCGAACTCCAGCCACAACAGCTGTTGTGCCGTGGGGTCGAGCTCGGCGAGCACTCCCTCGTATTGGGTGTCCCACTCCACATTCTCGACGGCCCGGCCCGAGTCCTGATTGGCGTACCCGGCGGGCTCGAATCCGGTGATGTTCTCGCTGGCGGTGTCGTCGAAGTCCACCATCCGGTCGAACTCCCGCCCCTCGCGCTGTGCGGTGAACTCACCATCGTCCATCGAGACCAGCTCCACGATGAAGCCGACATCCTCGAGCATCACGGCCATCGCCTCGGTGATGTCGTTGCGGGCGAACACCTGGATCTCCACGGGCTCGCCGACCGACGCGAGGAGTTCGACAGCACCCTCTGGGTCGTAACCGATCTCGTCGGCATAGCGGCTCTCCCAGTCGGGATTCCAGGATTCGGTCTGCTCGGGGAGCCAGTACCACATGAAGGCGGTCTCGGCTTCTCCACCGAAGAACGCCTCGTTGAGGGCGTCACGGTCGATGGCCTTGCTCACCGCGCGACGGATGTCCTCGTTGCACCAGGGGCTGTCGGGGAACTTGCGCTCCCCACTGACGAACACCTCTGCAGACGCGGCTCCGGGCTCTGGGGGCTCCACGTAGTAGCAGCCCTCCAGCGGGATGCCGTAGCGCCGCCCTGGAAGCTGTGACTTGATGATCCCCATGCCTTGAGACTCGGCCTCGTCACCGAGCTCGGCGGGCAACCCGGTCATGTGGATCTCGTTGGCCAGCAGTGCCGAGAGTCGGGTGGCATCCTCGGGGATGTACCGATACTCGAGCTCCTGGAACGCGCCGTTCTGACGCCAGTGCTCGTAGGGCACTCGCTCGAAGATCACGTTCTGGCCCGGAGTCCTCTCCAGGAATTGATAGGGCCCGGTGCCGGCGATCGGTGCCTCGTCCAGGGTGGGGGAGGCCGGTGACCCGCCGCCCCGCGACTCCCAGTCGGCCTGGCTCTTGATCGCGGTGCCGGCGGCTCCGTAGCTGATGCCTTCGAAGAAGGAGTAGCTGAGGCCGCCCTCGGTGATGTGGAAGATCACCGTGTAATCGTCGACGATCTCGAACTCGGCGACTGCGTTCCGCACTGCCTCGGCCACACCGGAGATGGCCCCGGCCGGCTCGATGAGGTCGGTCAGGGAGAAGACCACATCGGCCGCGGTCATCTCGCCGAAGTCGTTGTGGAACTGGACTCCCTGCCGCAGGTGGAAGGTGAGCTGGTCGCCTGCGTCGTTGAGCTCCCAGGATTCGGCCAGCATCGGAGTCCATTGCGCGGTTGTGGGGTCGACCGCGACCAGGTTCTCATATATCGGCTTCAGCTGGTACTCGTCGTTGGGTTGGATTTCCCGATTCGGGTTGTTTGACTCCCCGTCGGGTGGTGGCGGCACGCCGAAGACCAGACGGGTGATCTCTTCCCCTCCGCCTTCCTCGCCCGCAGTAGTTGTGGTGTCCCCAGCCGGTTCTTCGCCGGCTGCTGTAGTGGTGCTGTCCTGACTCTCCTCCGACGTACAAGACGCCGCGATCATTGCGAGGCACAGCATTAAAGCAAACACCCTCAGGGCAGAGGGCTTCCCAGATCGCAAGACGTACCTCCTCCTCGATCTATGGGGGCGGAAATTATCATTGATCAAGTATCGTGGCAAGCGGCAGTGGAGGATTCGTTGTCGGGTCGCGAAAATCTTGGTGGATCGTTCGAGGAGAGTTGACGAAATGGCGGCTGAGATATGGAAAAGGTTCGAGGACAAGACCGTGCTGGTCACCGGAGCCGGGACCGGATTTGGCAGCGCCCTTGCCCTGCGGGCGGCGCAGGAGGGGGCTCGAGTCGGGGTTCACTACAACCGATCACGCGAAGGTGCGGAAGCCACCGCCCAGCGGATACGCGACCTGGGAGGCGAGGCTTCGGTGTACCAGGCGGACATCAGCTCCTGGGACGCGGTGCGCTCCATGGCGGATCAGGTCGATGCCGAGTTCGGCAAGCTCGACGTGCTCATCAACAACGTCGGGGACGTGGCCACCGAGCAGATGTCATGGCGGGACATCACCCAAGAGCTGATCGATCGTGTCATCGACGTCGACATCAAGGGCACCATGTACATGCTCCACGAGTTTGGCTCCCGAATGCTCGAGCATGGCGGTGGGGCCATCGTCAACGTGGGATCGACGGTCATCGTCCGCGGCAGCCCACGCGCTCCGCAATACGCAGCCGGCAAGTACGGGATCTTGGGGCTCACCAAGTCTTATGCGAATGCGTTCGCTCCCACGGTGCGGGTCAACACGTTTGCCCCCGGCTTCATGGAGACCGAGGCCACCCTGGCGCGGGAAGATTGGAACAGCGGGCGCCGTGAGAAGCTGATCGCCGCGACGCCGGCGGGACGCATCCCTCCCCCCGCGGACCTGGCTGCTACCGCGCTGTTCTTGGCCAGCGATGAGGCAGCCCACATCTATGGTGCCTACATGGTCGCGGACGGCGGCTACAGCATGCTCGGCGGCTGATCGTGCCCATGTCACCTCACGGTGGGGCCTGGTGACGCCGACGGATCGAATGGTCTGGGACTGGCATCTTCTGGCGTTGGGGGTGGTGACCGGAATCTTGTCGGGGTTGTTGGGGATCGGGGGTGGAGTGGTGATGGTCCCCGTACTCGTCGGCCTGGGGTTTTCCCGTCATCAGTCGAATGCAATCTCGCTGGCCACGATCCTGTTGGTGGCCCTGGCCGGGCTGGTGGGATTCGCGGTCTCGGATGCGGTCGACTTCCCGGTGGGGTTGGTCATGGGGGCCGGAGGCGTTGTCGGTGCCACGGTGGGGGCGAAATGGGCCTACAAGCTCTCAGGGGTTGCCCTGGCCCGTGTCTTCGGCCTGCTGCTGCTCGTAGTCGGGATCCGGATGCTCTGGGGTGGGGAGACGACTGGATCGGTCTCGATCGATGTCCCCTGGAGCCTGTTGTTGGCGATGGGGATCGGGGTCGGGGTGGGGGTTCTCTCCGGATTGACGGGAGTGGGGGGCGGGGTGGTCATGGTCCCGGCGATGGTGTTTCTCCTCGGTATGGGCCAGCATCTCGCCGAGGGGACATCTCTTCTGGCGATTCTCTTTACCGCCGGTGCCGGGACCCGGGTCAACCTCGCCAATCGGCTCGTCCGATGGCAGCCGGTCCTTCTCCTGGCGCTGACCGGGGTGGTTGCGGCTGGGATCGCGGCCCTGTACGCCCAGCAGATCCCCGCCGACACACTGGCGCGAACCTTCGCCGTTTGGCTGCTTCTTGTCGCGGGTAGGACCCTCTGGAAAGCCCGCCCCTCCGAAGCGAAGCCGTCGGAGAATCGTTGAGGCAAGTCGCCTGCGCTCTCCCGCGTCACGGTGGTTCCCCTGTTCTTCGGTCAGTCTCACGCCACCGTCCTGGTGGCGATCCACGGGTCAGGTCCCGGCGTACGTGCTGAGGACCTCGTAGCCACCCTGCTGGTGGTGGAGTGGGCCGACCCTGACGGTGTCGCCGTCACGAGTGTCCGATCTGGACTCTCCAGGAATCAAGCCGCGAGGAGCTTCCTCAATAGCTCTGCCACACGACGGGTGAGATCGTTGTCGGTCCAATACTGGGTGTGTGAGACCGGTGTCCACCCGATGAACGGGTTTCCAACGTCGATGGCAATGTCCTCGGTCACGATCCTGGCGTATGCAGCGTTCAACGGCTTGAGGGGGTAGCCGAGGACATCGTCGGGGTCGAATAGGTTGAGCCACTGCGCCTCGTTCTGGTAACGGTCAGGGAGAAGCGGCGGCGGGAAGTCGATGGGCACCACCTCGTCGAGGGCGAAGGTGAAGAGGGGGATGTTGCAGCCAAACGTGACGATCCCTGCCAGCCAGTCGAGCCGCTCGAACCGGCTCAGGGTCTTGCCCCTGAGCTGTCGAACCACGTACCGGCGTTCCCTGGGCGGTTGGCGCACGTCCCAGTAGTAGTTGGTGAAGATATGGCCGCCGAGGGAGTGTGCCAGGACGACCAGGGGTACCGGCTTCTCCTGAAGGTTCTGTTCGTAGACCTTGGTTAGGACGTTGGCGATGCGCTCATGGATCTTGTAGTAGGTGCCCATTTCTTTGGCCCGTTCGTACACGGCGTCGCTGGCGTCGATCTCGACTGGTCGCACCCGTTGGTAGGCGACGGCGTCACCCAACGCGCCGACGACGAAGTTGCGGATCCGGATCTGGTCGAGCTCTTGGGCGGCCCTGGCGTCGGCGAGGTATTGCTGTTGTCGGGCCTCGATGATGTCGGCCCAATAGATCTCATCCCACACGACGCTCGTGTGATCCGCGCCGAGCAACCGTTTCAGTTCATTGAACATGTCGTTGGAGAATCCACGCTGCTGCGATCCCATCCCGTGGATCGCCACTACGGCCAGCTTCACCGCTGCCATTTCGACTCCCTATCGATAAGGGACACCCTTTGGTGTCGCCAGATGGTCCGTGTATTCGATTCTCGCAGCGTTGTGACACCGGTGAAGAGGTGCGACGAAGCCTGCGCAGTGTTGGCGTGTCGACGGCTGGTCGGTCCGGAAGCCAAGACAGCCTTTCTACGAGCAAGTCGGAAAGGGAACGCGTTGACACGTCTAGGGCCCGGTGTTCGAGGAGATTGCTAGGGATAATGATCTGTTCGCAGAGGTCAGAGTTGACCCTGACATCGGGACGATCACCTGGCCAAATGGCGCCGATCTGGATCCAGATGTCCTCCACGGCGACTACGAACCCGCCGAGACGTCGCATCGATGAGCTGGCCGAATCCGCAGGCGTGACGATGGCTGAGATCATCCGCCGTGCCGTAGACGGATACTTGGACGACCAGGCCGAACCTGAACCGGCGCTAATCGCCACATTCGGTGCCGCCCCGGACTTCTCGGTTCCTTCGCGAGACGAATGGGACCGTGGCTGACTTCCTGGTCGACACTGATGTCTTCGTGGACCATCTTCGGGGTGCGCGGCGTTTCGAGGCGAAGTCACATCGGGTCCACTATTCAGTTGTCACAAGGGCCGAATTGTTCGCCGGGAACACCGCCACCCAGCTTGTGACCATTCTTCTCGCCTCGTTCCGGGAGCTTCCTGTTGGTCGCGCGGTGGCCGAGCGAGCAGGTCGCCTTCGTCGAGAGTACGGAGTCCGACTGCCAGACGGCCTGATCGCGGCGACCGCAATCGAGCACAAACTCAGCCTCTTCACGCGCAGCCGATCAGAGTTTGCGAACGTTCCGGGGTTGAGGCTCAGAGATATCAGTTGACGTCGACGGGCGGCCGGTCGCGACCTGGAAACGGGACGGGGTGCTGATCAGGCGAAGTGTCTTGAGCTTCTCCACTTGATGTGCTATAAGTAGCACTATGACTAGGATCGGGATCAGGGAACTCCGCCAGAAGGCGAGTGAATACCTCCGAAGGGTTGAAGCGGGAGAGACCATTGAGGTCACTGATCGTGGTCGTCCTGTTGCGTTGCTGTCCCCGATCCCAGAGGCGCCGCCTCTCGAGCAACTTCGAGCCGCCGGAGACGTGGATAGTGCCGAGGGAAGTGTGGACGATCTCCCTTCACCGCTTCCACTCGAGCCGGGACAAGAGGCTCCGTCGTCGATACTCGCCCGGATGAGAGCAGATGAGCGCTGAGTCGGTCTCGTATATCGACTCGTCCGCAATCGTGAAGCTGATTGTCAAAGAGCCCGAATCGGCTGCCCTGCGTCGCTATCTCCGTGGCCGGCGCCCTTTGGTATCAAGTGCGCTTGTTCGAACGGAGGTCAAGAGAGCCGTCCTACCCCTCGGGTCCCCTGTTTTGCGGCGAGTCGACGATGTTCTCGGCCGAATCGAGCTCATTCGTATCAACAATCTGGTGCTGAACGCGGCCGGCCAGATGAAGCCTGACGAGATTCGAAGTCTGGACGCGATTCATCTGGCAACCGCAGCCCTGTTCGAGACCACTCTGCGTGGCCTCATTACCTACGACGTGCGGATGGCCAACGCAGCTCAAGCTCTCGGTTGGACGGTGTCGGCCCCGTCTTAGCGCGCCTGGAAACAGGACGGGTTGGGTCGAGAAGGGTGAGAAACGAGCGCGTTTTAGAGCG
>Ga0214472_10003706_pt1 | contig 16148 bp, 14 predicted proteins | sample RVTome_6_FD_207662 | JGI IMG/M metagenome (GOLD analysis project Ga0214472, IMG submission 207662) | Soil microbial communities from uranium-contaminated site in the Upper Colorado River Basin, Wyoming, United States - RVT140D175 | ecosystem: Environmental > Terrestrial > Soil > Contaminated >... | reverse complement strand
GCGGAGGCCGTCCGCGAGACCCCCGGCCTGGGGCCGGCCAAGATTGCCCAACTAAAAGCCGCCTTCGAGGTCGGCCGGCGGGCCCTCAGCGAGGCGAAGCGCCCGAAGGGGGCGGCCACCTCCTCCCGGGCGGTGTACGCCTTCCTCCGGCCGCTCCTCCGGGACCGGCCCCGCGAGGCGTTCCTGGTTCTCCCCCTGAACCGGCGCCACGCCATCCTGGACGTGGTGACCGTGAGCGAGGGCTCCCTCGCGGAATCCCCCGTCTATCCCCGGGAGGTGCTGGCGGTGGCCCAGCGGGCCAACGCCGCCGCCCTGATCGTGGCCCACAACCACCCCTCGGGCCACCCCGCCCCCTCCCCGGAGGATGAGGCGGTGACCCAGGAACTGGTCTCCGCCGGGCGCCTCCTCCAGGTCCCGGTCCTCGATCACCTCATCGTGGGGGAGACCGGCTACTTCTCGTTCGCGGACGCCGGCCTCATCGCGCGCTACAACGCGGCGTTCGACCGGGTGTGGCCCCGGCGGGGCTAGGCGGGGGGCTTCGGCGGCTTGCTGGCTGGGGGGGGACCGAGCGGGGCTCCGCAGGCGTCGCAGTAGTGGGCGGGGGGGAGAACCTTCGCCCCGCAGGATCGGCAGGGGATCGGCTCCCGGATACTCACTCCAGGAACTCCTCGTTGAGGGTGCCTCCCGGTGCCGGGCGGGCCGGAGCGGTCTGGGCGGGGGCCCTGGGCTTCGGCGGCACCGCGACCGGACGGTCCACCAGGAACCGGCCCGCCACCCAGCCCGTCTCCCCCGTCTTCACGACCCGGACCTGCACCCACTCCCCTTCCTCCCGGAGCCGGAGGAGCACCTCGTTCTGCGTGAGGACGGCCAGCCGGCTGCACCCCACCGCCGGACAGCGGCGCAGGTTCAGGGAGGGAACCGTCACGTACCAGGGGGCTGCGGAGGGGAGGACGACCGGTCGCGGCGCGGCCGGCTTCGGTGCCCGCGGGGCGGGCCGGGCCGCGGGGGCCGGCCGCGACTTGGTCGGAACCGCGGGCCGCGGGAGAGGTCGGGCGGCCGGGGGGGCGGGCGCCGCACAGGCCGCGGCCAGCACGGCGACGAGGGCAGCGCCCCAGAGCGCGCCGCGACTACGCCCGGCGGAGGCGGGCAATCTTCCGCGCGATCTCATCGGCGTCCGGGGCGTCGGGCCGCAGCGTCCGGTACCGTTCGAAGTGCCGGAGTGCCTCGGCGCGCCGCCCCTGCTTCTCGTAGATGAGCCCCAGGTTCTTGTGGGGAACAGGGTTCGTCGGGTCGAGCGCGATAGCCTGCTCGTACATTGCGATGGCCTCCTGAGTCCGGCCCAACCGCCGGTAGAGGATGCCCAGGTTGTTGCGGGCCTTCGGGCTGTCCGGCTGCGCCTCGACCGCCGCCAGGAAGGCCCGCTCCGCCTCAGCGAAGCGCCCTGCCCGGGCGACAGCGATCCCCTCGGCGTTCAGCCGCTCCGCCTCGGCGGCGGCGCCCTGGACGGCCGGCGCTCGGCCGGGCAACGCCGGGATCCCGCCGGGCTGCAGGGCCAGGAAGGCCGCGGTGAGAACGAGAATGGGCACCACGGCTAGCGCGGCCAGGACCTTCCAGTCCATCCAGGCCGCACTCAGGAGCGGGCGCGACCGCGGGACCGCCGGGGGGACCCCGGCCGGTGCCTCGCGGAGGGCCCGGAGGTCCCCCCCGCAGAAGGCGCAGCGGTGGCTCACGGCCCCGTGGAGCAGGTGGCAGCGGGGACAGGCCTTCGCCGGCTCCGAGAGCACGCTCCGGGCCAGCGGGTGGCCGCAGAGTTTGCAGTAGGCCTTCGCTTCCTCGAAGTAGAGACTGCAGTTCTCGCAGAGCCGGTACCGCATGACGCCTCTTCACGGGCCCCCCGCGGCGCCACTGCCCGGCAGGCCGGGGGAGGGTTGGGCACTCCGGGAGATCGCCTCCGTCTTGGGGATCCGGGCCCGCGTGGGGAGGAACCGCCTCTTCGCCGGGCGGCCGGGGCCATGGGGGACAGCCTGACCGGTGGCCGAACTATAGGAGTCGGTCACGGCCTTGTCAATTGTCCGGGGCACCTGGACACGCGGCTTTTCCCTTGCAAACCCCGTGCGCATCCTCTAGTTTAATAGGGTTAGCCGGCCAGCAGGCAGGAGGCGCCCGTCCCGGGATGATCCAGCTCTTCCGGGTCCACAAGACCTTCGGCAAGGACGTGGAAGCCCTGACGGACGTTTCCCTGGACATCCGCAAGGGGGAGTTCGTCTTCCTCACGGGGTCGAGCGGGGCCGGGAAGACGACGCTGCTGCGCCTCATCTTCCGGGACTTGCTCCCCACCAGCGGGCAAATCCTGGTGGCGGGCCGCAACGTGGTCCGCCTCCGCGAGCGGCAGGTGCCGGCCCTCCGCCGGATGGTAGGGGTCATCTTCCAGGACTTCAAGCTCCTCATGGACCGGACCGTCGCCGAGAACCTGCACGTAGTGGCCAGGGCGCTCGGGACCCCGGAGGCGGCGGCCCGCCGGAAGATTGGATACCTGCTCCGCCAGATGGGGCTCCTCCATCGGGCGAATCAGACCCCCTACCGGATCTCCGGGGGGGAGCAGCAGCGGGTGGCCATTGCCCGTGCCCTTATGAACGACCCCCTCATCCTCATGGCGGACGAGCCCACGGGGAACCTGGACGCCGAGCTGGCGGCTGACGTGCTTCGCCTCCTGCGGGAGGTGAATGCCCGGGGGACGACCATCCTCCTCGCCACTCACAACGCGACCCTGGTGAAGGAGCAAGCCAAGCGGACGGTCGTGCTGAAGGGCGGCCGGATCGTGGAGGACAACGGGGCCTGATGCGGCTCACGCGGCTCTGGAGCGTCCTGGGGGATGCCCTGGGGAACCTCCGGCGGGGGGGGTGGGGGGGGCTCGCCGCGGTCGGGGCCATCACCGTCTCCTCCCTGATCCTGGGGATCCTCTGGCTGCTCGCGGTGAACCTCCAGGCAATCCTGAGCGACTGGAAGGGCCAGTTTGAGGTGGTGGTCTTCCTCCGGGACGACATCACCGCCGACCAGCGGGAGCTCCTCCGCCGGCGGCTCCAGGGGGAGGCCGCGGTGGCGGCCGTCCAGTACACCTCCAAGGAGGAGGCCCTGGCCTTCTTCAAGCGGGACCTGCGCGGGCAGGCCAGCCTCCTGGAAGGCCTGGGGGAGAACCCCCTCCCCGCGTCCTTCCAGCTCCGCATCCGCGAGGAGCACCAGACCGGCCCGGGCATGATGCGGGCATTTGTGACCTCCCTGGAGCGGCTGGAGGGAGTGGAGGAGGTCCTCTACGGTCACGAGTGGGTTGACCAGATCGGCCGACTGGTCTCGGTGTTGCACGTGGCAGGGTGGGTGGTCGGAACGATCCTGGGGGCGGCCGCCGTCTTCATCGTGGCCAACACCATCCGCCTGGCGGTCTATACCCGGGCGGATGAGATCGAGATCCTCCGACTGGTCGGGGCGACCCGGGGCTACATCCGCGCGCCCTTCATCCTGGAGGGGCTTTTCCAGGGACTGCTGGGGGCGGCCCTGGCCCTCCTGCTCCTCTTCGCCGGCTACCGGTTCCTCGTCTGGCGTCTCGGCCTCGCCCCCGCCGGACTCCTGGCACTCGGAGCCGGGCGGTTCCTGGAACCGCTCCAGGTGGCCGGGCTGCTCGTCGCCGGAGCGGTGCTGGGCGGGATGGGGAGTCTGCTGTCGGTGCGACGGTTCCTGAAGGCATGAGGCGCGTGAGAATCAAGTGGCCCCTGCCCGCCGGCGCCTTCCTTCTGGTCTGCCTCCTTCTCTCCGGGACCGCGCCCGCTGCCCAGAAGCGGGGACGGCTCTCCGACACCCAGAAGGAGCTCCAGGAGGTGCAGCGGGAGCTGGCCGAGGAGCGTCGGCGGGCCCAGGAGGCCGGCCGCCGGGAGGGGGCGCTTGCCCGCGACCTGGAGCGGGTGGAGGCGCTCCTCGCCGCGAAGGCAGCCGAGCTGAAGCGCCTCGAGGCCCGGGTCGCCACCGAGAGCGGGGGGGTGGCCGCCCTGACCCAGGAGTTCGCGCGGACAGAGCGGCGTCTGGAGCGGACCGAGCGCCTGCTGGGTGCGCGCCTGCGGGCGCTCTACAAGCAGGGGCGCCTCGGGACGGTCCGGGTCCTGCTGACGGCCGGAACCGCGGAGGAGGCGGGCCGCCGGGTCAAGTACCTGGCGGCGATCGCGATCCAGGATCGGGAACTGGCCGCCAGGCACCGGACGGCCCTGGCCGAGCTCACCGGCCAGCGGGAGGCTGTCCGGGCGCGGGTCAGCGGGCTGGCGGAGCGGCGGAACGACCTCCGGGAGACCCGGCAGGAAATTGCCAGCGAGCAGTGGAGGCGACGAATCCTGCTGGCAAAGGTGCGGGAGGAGAAGCAGGGCCACCTGACCGCCATCCGGGAGCTGGAGGCGGCGGCGAACGAATTGCAAGGCCTCCTCAACCGGCTGCGGCTCGAGGAGCGGGCGCGCCGGCGGCCGACCCCACCCGGCGGACCGGGCCTCGACGGAACCCTGGCGGCGCTCCGGGGCCGCCTCCCCTGGCCGACGGCGGGCCAGGTCGTCTCCCCCTTCGGGCGGCAGGAGCACCCCAGGTTCCGGACCGTCACCTTCAACCGGGGGGTCGGGATCCGGGCCAGGGCCGGGGAGGAGATCCGGGCCGTCCACCGGGGCACCGTGGCTTTCGCCGACTGGTTCCAGGGCTACGGCAGGCTCGCCATCCTAGACCACGGCGACGGCTTGTTCACCCTCTACGCCCACCTGGCAGACCTCCTGGTCCGGGGCGGCCAGGAGGTGCAGGCAGGACAACGCATCGGGACGGTCGGGGAGAGCGGCTCCCTCGACGGCCCCCAGCTCTACTTTGAAATCCGGGTCGGGGGGAAGCCCGAGGATCCCCTGGCCTGGTTGCGGCCCCGGCCCTAACGGTCGGGGCGGCGGGCGGCGGTGGCCGCCGCCCCGCCGGCGCGCTGCGGACGCGCGGGAGGAGCGGGTATGGGAGCACAGCGGTGGCGGGGGATGGCCCGAACGGCCCTGGTGGCCCTCGCCCTCATTCTGGTCATCATCGCGAGCAGCGCGCGCCACGGCGTGGTCGCCACCGACGAGGCGTACGAGAAGCTCAAGGTCTTCACCGAGGTCCTGACCCTCATCCAGGCCAACTACGTGGAGGAGGTGAACTCCAAGGACCTGGTCTACGGCGCCATCCGGGGGATGCTGGAGACCCTGGACCCCCACTCCGCCTTCATGCCCCCGGAGGTCTACCGGGAAATGCAGGTGGAGACCCAGGGCGCCTTCGGGGGGCTGGGGATCGAGATCACGGTCCGGGACCGGCAGCTCACCGTCGTGGCCCCCATCGAGGGGACCCCCGCGGACCGGGCGGGCATCCTGGCCGGGGACCGGATCGTGAAGATTAACGGTGAGCCCACCAAGGACATGACCCTTTTCGAGGCGGTGCGAAAGCTGCGGGGACCGCGGGGGAGCCAGGTCACCATCACCATCGCGCGGGAGGGATTCACCGAGGCGAAGGATTTCGCCATCACCCGGGAGACCATCGAGGTCCACAGCGTCCGGTCCTTCGAGCTGGGGGACGGGATTGGCTACATCCGGATGGTCTCCTTCCAGGAGAAGACCGCGCGGGACCTGGAGCGGACGCTGGAGGAGTTCCAGACCGGCGGGGTGAAGGCGATGGTCCTGGACCTCCGCAACAACCCCGGCGGGCTCCTGAGCCAGGCGGTCCAGGTGGCGGACCTCTTCCTCCAGAAGGGCCAGCTCATCGTCTACACCGAGGGGCGGGCCCGGAACCAGGACCTCCGCTTCAGCGCCGAGCACACCAAGTCCCTGCCCCAGGTCCCCATGGTGATTCTGGTGAACGGCGGTTCGGCCAGCGCCTCGGAGATCGTGGCCGGCGCCCTGCAGGACCACCGGCGGGCCGTCATCCTGGGGACCACGACCTTCGGGAAGGGCTCGGTCCAGACGGTGATCCCGCTGAACGACGGGTCGGGGCTGCGCCTGACCACGGCCAAGTACTTCACCCCCCGCGGCGAGACCATCCAGGGGAAGGGGATCACGCCGGACATCCAGGTGGAGCCACCCAAGCCCACCGTGACCGCCCAGGCTCCCCCCCGACTCGAGGGGGGGCCCCCGCCACGGGAGCGGAAGATCGGCGAGGAAGAGGGGGACGCCTCCCAGCCCCTCGGTCGGCGGGCCCCGGACCTGAAGACCGATGTCCAGCTGGCCCGGGCGGTGGATATCCTGAAGGCGAACCTCATCCTGGACCGGGGTGGGGCCGGCGCGCAGGGAGCTCAGTGAGGGACCCCGGAGCCTCCCGCGAGCCATGAGCCTGATCCTCGGAATCGAGACCTCCTGCGACGAGACCGCTGCGGCCGTCCTGGAGGACGGCCGGAGGCTCCGTTCCAGCGTGGTCCTGTCCCAGGAGACCCTACACGCCCCCTTCGGCGGGATCGTGCCCGAGCTGGCCTCCCGCCGGCACTTGGAGACGCTCGGCCCGGTCCTCCGCGAGGCGCTCAGGCGCGCCGACGTCACGCTGGCCGACCTGACCGCCCTGGCGGTGACGGTGGGCCCCGGCCTCGTGGGCTCCCTCCTCGTCGGGGTCTCCACTGCGAAGGCCCTGGCCTTCGCCGCCCGCAAGCCCCTTGTAGCCGTCAACCACCTGGAGGGGCACATCTTCGCCGCGCTCCTGGAGCACGCCGACCTCTGCTTTCCCTTCGTAGCCCTGGTGGTCTCCGGGGGGCACACCCACCTGTACGAGGCGAAGGCACCCGGGGAGTACCGGCTCCTCGGGTTCACCCGGGACGACGCCGCGGGGGAGGCCTTCGACAAGGTGGCCAAACTGCTCGGCCTCCCCTTCCCCGGCGGCCCCGCCATCGAGGAGGCGGCGAAGGCCGGCGACCCGAAGGCCATCCGGCTCCCCCGGGCGCTCCTCGCCGACCGGTCCCTGGACTTCTCCTTCAGCGGTCTGAAGACCGCCGTCCTCCTCGCCGTCCAGGGCGCCGCGGGCCCGGCCGGGCGGGGCCGGCGGGGGAGCCCCGTGGCGGTCCGCGGCGCGTGGAACTCGCTCGCGCCCTCCCCGAGGCGCCTGCCATCTGCCTTTGTCGCTGACCTGTGCGCCGCCTTCCAGGAGACGGTGGTGGAGCAGCTCGCCCGCAAGGCGCTCGCGGCGGCGCGGCGGGTTGGCCTCCGCCGCCTGGTGGTGGTTGGAGGTGTCGCTTGCAACGAAGTGCTCCGCACGCGCCTCCGGGCCGGCGCGGCGGAAGCGGGAATCGCGGTGGCCTGGCCCTCCCCGGCCCTCTGCACCGACAACGCGGCCATGATCGCCGCCGCCGGCGCGGCCCGCTATGCGCGCGGCGAGCGGGCCGACCTTTCCCTCAAGGCTTCCGCCTCTCTCCCACTCGGCCACTAGTGCCAGGCTAACTCACGTCGCCTCACGTCGTTCTCGGTCGTCGGCGGTCCGGAGCGTACCAGGGCGTACGCCTCCCCACCCACCGGAGGTGGGTGCCCGCTCCTCCCTCGGGCCTCGTGATGCTCGTCATTTAGCCCGGCACCCCAGTGTGAGCGCGAGCAATAGGTCCAATTCGTTGGACTCACACTAGCCTGCTCGAGGCGCGGCCCACCGTCCGGTCCGGGATGTGCCCCGACCGCCTTCTCCCAGGCCACGCAAAAAAATCCCACAATCTGCTGAGGCAGCGGGTACCCCGAGGCGGGAAGGAGCCCAAGCGCTCCTCGTTGGTAGGCTGGGGTGATGAGCGACAAGCCACCGCGGCGGAAGGGTCTCTTTCGGGCGCGTCTAGGGGAGCTTGACCTCGATGTAGGCCTTCTGGCGGAGCTCGGCGAGGTAATCCTGGTAGCGCTTCTGGGCCTTCTGTCGGAAGAGGTGGTCGCGGATCCGGTCGCGGGCCTGCGGGAAGGAGAGGACCGGGGCCTCCTTGGCCTCCACGAGGAGGATGTTGTAGCCGGCCTCCGTCCGGATCGGCGTGCTCATCTCCCCCGGGAGGAGGGCGAACGCCACCCGCTCCAGCTCGGGAGCCAGCTCCCCCTGGCGCAGGACACCCAGCTCCCCTCCCTGCGCCGCCGTCGGGGCGTCGGAGTATCGGGCGGCCACATCCGCAAAGGGCGCGCCGGCCATCAGGGCCGCCAGCGCCTCCGACGTCCGGCTGGCGGCCGCTGCCTCCGCCTCGGGGTCCCCCACCTTCGACACCGCGACCATGAGATGCCGGAGCTGCACCCGGCCGATCAGGGTGAACTCGAGCGGGTGGGTCCGGTAGTAGGTCTCCAGCTCCGCGTCAGTCAAGATGATGCTCCCCCGGACCTTGCGGGCCAGCAGTTTCCCGATGGCCAGCTGGTCCTGGAGGCGGCGGCGGAACTGGGGAAGCGTGAGGCGCTCCCGGCGGAGCGCCGCCTCCAGCGCCGCGTCGTCGGGCAGACCGTTCTGGACCCTCAGATCCTCGAGGGCGGCGGTCACCTCCGCCACCTCCACCCGGATCCCCTCCCGCGAGGCCTCTTGCAGGAGGAGGCGGCGCTCGATGAGCTCCTCCAGTATCTGCCGCTCTGGGGCGGCGGGGTTGGGGAGGACGGTGCCCTCCCCCGCGGCGACCAGGCGGGCCGCCGCCGCCCGACCCTCCTCCTGCACCTCGGTGAGGGTGATGACCTCCTCGTTCACCACGGCCACCACCCGCTCGATCGTGACGGCCGCGGCGGGGCCGAGCACGAGCGCCAGGGCGGCGGCCGCCCCGAGGGTCGTTGTCCAGGTGAGCCGCTTCACTTGGCCTCACCCGGTGCGGGCGGGGTTGCTGGCGGGCCGGGGACCGCCGGGGGTGCCCCCGGGGCTGCGACCGGGAGGAGCTCCTCCCGGACCTCCACGGTGGCCTGCTGCTTCAGCCCGTCCACAAAGGCCTCGAAGGCCGCCTGCTGGCGTTCCCCCATGAGTCGTTGCCGCAGATTCTCCCGGACCTCGGGGAAGGGGGCGGCCGGCCGCGGCTCCCGTGCGGTGACCCGGATGATGTGGTAGCCGAACCGGGTCTTCACGGGGGCGCTCACCTCGCCCACCTTCAGGGCGTACGCAGCCTTCTCGAACTCGGGGACCATCTTCCCGCGCTCGACGGTCCCCAGGTCCCCCCCCTTCGCTCCGCTGGCCTTGTCCAGGGAGAGGCGCCGGGCCAACGGCTCGAACCCTTCCTTCCCCTTCAGCCGCTCCAGGATCTGCTGGGCCTCCCCCTCCGTCGCCACCAGAATGTGCCCGGCCCGCAACCGGTCGCGGCTGAACTCCTCCGGGTGCCCCTCGTAGTAGGCCTGGACGTCCGCCTCCGGCACCTGCACCTTCTCGCTGACCTCCTCCTGAAGGAGGGTCTGGAGCATGAGCTGCTCCCGCACCTGCCGCACCCGGTCCGTCACCGCGGGGCGGCTGTCAATCTGCCGCCGGGCCGCCTCCTGCAGGAGGATCTCCCGCCGGATGAGATCCTGGGCGTACCGCTTCTGCACGTCGGCCGACTCCATTAAGACGTGCAGGTGGGCCGGGACCCGCTCCCTCTCCAGGTCCAGCCTGCGCCGGAATTCCGCCGCCGTCACCCGGGTCTGGTTGACCCGGACCACCACCTGCTCGTCGGTCCCCCCGGTGCAGGCCGCCAGCACCGCCGCCCCCGCCAGGACCCCCCACCGCCGCCATCCCACCCGTCTGCCTCCTGCGCGGCCGGGCCGCGCCGTGCGTGCTCCTGCCCGCGGACGCGGGGCCACCCTAACAGTTCCCCACCAGCCGCCGCAATACATTTTTGGCCGCGGCGGCCCGGGCCGCAGCGTCGCTCTCGCCCGAGCGCCACGTGAGGGTGTCCGCTGGACCGTACCGGAGGCGCCCACGGGATTCCTGGAGCAACGCGGCCGCGGCGGCCCCGTCCACGGCCGGCTTCCCGTCCAGGCGGATCCGGACCGTGGGGGACCGGAGGTCCACCTCCACGGCCCGCAGGCGGCGGGCCAGGAGGCGCAGGGCCATGCCGGTCAGCAGCCACGTTGCCTCGGGCGGGGGAGGGCCGAACCGGTCGCGCAGCTCCGCCCCCAGCTCCTCCAGGGCCGCCTCCCCCTCAGCCGCCGCCAGCCGCTTGTAGAGGGCGAGGCGGATCGCGGGGTCGTCCACATAGGTGTCCGGAAGGAGAGCCTCCGCCGGGAGCCGGATGGCCGGGTCCACCGGGCTCTCGAGCGGCTGGCCCTTCAACTCTTGGATGGTCTCCTGGATGAGGCGGCAGTACAGATCGAAGCCCACCGCGGCGATCTGTCCGTGCTGCTCCGCCCCCAGGAGGTTCCCCGCCCCCCGGATCTCCAGATCTCGGGCCGCAATCTTGAACCCGGACCCCAACTCGGTGAACTCCACGAGCACCTGCAAGCGCCGGCGGGCCAGTTCGCTGAGCGCCTCCTCCCGGGGGATGAGGAGGTAGGCGTGCGCCCGGTGCCGATCGCGCCCCACCCGCCCCCGGAGCTGGTAGAGCTGCGCGAGGCCGAAGCGGTCGGCCCGATTGACGATGATGGTGTTGGCGGTGGGGATGTCCAGGCCGGACTCGATGATGGTCGTGCAGAGGAGCAGGTCGGACTTCCGCGCGTAGAAGTCCACCATCACCCGCTCCAGCGCCGCCTCCGGCTGCTGCCCGTGGGCGATGGCGATCCGCACGTGGGGGAGGAGCCGCTTCAGGTAACGGCCCAGGGTGTGGATGCTCTCCACCCGGTTGTGGACGAAGAAGACCTGCCCCCCCCGGCTGATCTCCCGCTCCACCGCCTCCTGGATGACGGCCGGGTCGAAGCGGCAGACGTAGGTCCGGATCGCCAAGCGGTCCTCGGGCGGCGTCTCGATGGTGCTCACGTCCCGCACCCCCAGCATGGCCATGTGCAGGGTGCGGGGGATCGGGGTCGCGGTGAGGGTGAGGACGTCCACCTCCCGGCGCAGCTGCTTCAGCCGCTCCTTCGCCGCCACGCCGAAGCGCTGCTCCTCGTCCACGACGAGGAGGCCCAGGTCCCGGAACCGGACATCCCGCTGCAGGAGCCGGTGGGTCCCGATGACGATGTCCACGGTCCCGTCGCGGAGCCCCTGAAGGATGGCCTGCTGGTCCCGGCGGCTCCGGAACCGGGAGAGCATCTCCACCTTGAGGGGGAAGGGGGCGAACCGTTCGCCAAAGGAGGCGAAATGCTGCATGGCGAGGACCGTGGTGGGGACCAGGACCGCGACCTGCTTGCCGTCCGTGGCCGCCTTGAAGGCGGCCCGCATCGCCACCTCCGTCTTCCCGTACCCCACGTCCCCGCAGATGAGGCGGTCCATGGCGCCGGGCCGCTCCATGTCCGCCTTCACGGCCTGGATGGCCGCCAGCTGGTCAGCCGTCTCCTCGTAGGGGAAGGAGGCCTCGAACTCCCGCTGCCAGGGGGTGTCCGGGGCGAAGGCGTGGCCCGGGAGGATCTGCCGGGCGGCGTACAGTTGCAGCAACTCCTTCGCCAGGGCCCGGACGGAGGCCTTCACCCGCGCCTTGGCCCTGGCCCATGCGGTCCCGCCCAGCCGGTCCAGCGCCGGGGGGCGCGCCTCCGCCCCGACGTAGCGCTGGACCAGCCCCATGTTCTCCACGGGGACGTAGAGGCGGTCGCCGCTGGCGTACTCCAGGATCAGGTAGTCCCCGTCCCGCTCGGCGACGGTGACATGCTGAAGCCCCTGGTAGCGGGCAATCCCGTGGTCCACGTGCACCACCAGATCGCCCTCGACCATCTCCTCCAGGGCCCGCAGGGCGGCGCCGGGGCGGGCGGCCCTGCGGGGGGGCGGCAGGCGACGGGTCCCGAAGAGTTCCGCCTCCGTGACCAGGATGGCCCCGAGGGCCGGGAAGCGGAAGCCGCGGCTCACCTCTCCGACGGCGATTGCGCAGGGCCGCTCGGGGGAGGCCGTGACCCCGAGCGCGGCGCCGAGGGCGTGCTCCCGGAGGATCTCCTGGAGGCGGCCGGCCTGCGCCTCGCTGCGCGCCACCAGCGTCACCGCGAAGCCCTCCCGGAGCCACCGGGCCACATCCTCCAGGAACGCCTGGAGCCTCCCCTGGTAGGCCGGGACCGCCTCCGTGGCGCACGCAATGGCCTCCCCCGGGAGCCCCTCGGGCAGGGGGAAGGGGGAGAGGACGACCTGGAGACGGGACGCGAGGCCGGCGCGGAGGGTCTCCCAGGGGACCAGACGGGCGGCCGTCGGGGGGACCGCGATCTCCGCGGCCGCCCACCGCGCATCGGCCCGGACTGCGGCCTCGCGTGCCCTGGCCGCCCCGGCCGCCACCTGGTCCGGGTCATCCAGGAGGCAGAGGGCCTCCGAGGGAAGGTAGTCCAGGAGGCTCGCCCCGCCCCCGGGGAAACAGGGGAGGTACGCCTCGAGGCCGGGCGCCGCGCGCTCCGCCTCCAGCGCCTCCCGGAGGGAGGGGGGGACCCGGCCCCCCGGTAACTGATCCAGGGCAGCGAGCGCCGCCTGCCGGGACTCCGGGTCGAGGAGGGTCTCGATCACCGGGAGGACGACCGCGCGGGGGAGGGGACCCATCGAGCGCTGCGTCTCGGGGTCGAAGGTCCGGAGGGACTCGATGGCATCCCCCACGAACTCGACCCGGACGGGATGAGCGGCCAAGGGGGGATGAATGTCCAGGATACCACCCCGGAGGCTGAACTCCCCCGGCTCCCCCACCTGCGGAACGCGGCGGTAGCCGATCCAGGTGAGGCGCTCGGCCAGATCCCCGGGGGCGACGAGGCGCTGCGGGTACAGGTGCACGATCGCCCGTTCCAGCGCCTCGGGCGTGAGGAACCGGCCGCTGGCAGCCGCGGCGGCGGCCACCACGAGCCCCCGGCCCTCCCTGAGGAGCCTGAGCGCGTGGAGGCGCTCCGCGGTAAGTTCGGGGGGGAGGACGGCGCGGGCCGCGGGATCGCCCGGGAGCTCGGGCAGGTGTCCCACGGCGCTAGCGCCCAGGTAGAAGCGGCAGTCGCGGGCGGCTGCCTCCGCCTCGGCGGCGTTCCCGGTCAGGAAGAGGGCGGGCCGGCCCGTGGCGCGGATGCAGGCGGCCGCCACCAGCGCCCGCGAAGCCCCCGTGAGGCCGTGCAGGGTGAGGGTGGCCGGCGCCTGCACGTCCAGGTGACGCGCCAGCTCCAGGGCCGTGATCGCTTGCTTGAGCAGGGTCTCAGCCATCTCCCAAACACAAATACCCCTCCCTGCCAGGGGCCCGTGGCGGCCCCGGCAGCGAGGGGGAGGCGCACCGCCCCTACCGCTGGCGGTGCCGCTCCAGGATGCGGGCGATGAGGCCGGAGGTGGAAGCCCCCGGGGTCAGGGGGACCGATTTGACCACCCCGCCCCGCGCCTCCACCACCTCCCGCCCTATGATTTGATCGGGGGCCCAATCGGCCCCCTTCACCAGGACGTCCGGCCGGAGGGCCGCGATCAGGGCGTCCGGGTCCGACTCGTCGAAGAGGACCACGAGGTCCACAGCGGCCAGCGCGGCCAGCACCTCGGCCCGCTCCACCTGAGGCACGATGGGTCGGTCGGGCCCTTTTACGGCCCGAACGGAGGCGTCCGTGTTCAGCCCCACGACCAGGGCGTCCCCGAGGGCGCGGGCCGCGTCCAGGTACCGGACGTGGCCCAGGTGCAGGAGGTCAAAGCAGCCGTTAGTGAAGACGACCGCCTTCCCCACCTGCTGCCACGCCCGGACGGCTGCCACGGCCGCGTCCCGGTCCCGGATCTTCCCGGCATAGCCGGGGACAGGAGCCCCCGCGTCCCCTGGGCCGCCCCTCACTCCGCCTCCACCGGCGCCCCGCAGGGCCAGAGCACGCCGTCCGCCATGGCCTGCGCGATCAGTCGCTTCGCCTTCGCCACGTAGGGGAGCGGGACCAGCACCCGGATCTCCCCGAGGGGGCCAACGTTGAGCCCGTCATAGCCCGCCACGCGCATCGAGCGGAGCCGGCACGGGACACCTGCCCCCTGCAGGACCCGGCGGATCCGCTCGGCGTGGAGTTCCTCGTAGGTTACGTAGGCGGCAGCGAATTCCATCCGGTGGAACACTATAGCACGGGGGAGCGGAGGCGCCAACGATCTTGCCTTCCACGGCGGCCCGCCATATAAGCAATGGACTAAGCGGCGGCCGGCCCGACGGGTCTAAGGGAGAAGGAGGGGACCGGCGGCCGCCGGGGAGGGCCGGGTGCACGAGACAGATGAGGCGCTCCTGGTCCGCCTCAGGGCAGGGGATGGCAGCGCCTTTGAGGTGGTGGTCCGGACCTACCAGGGGGACCTGTACCGGCTGGCCTACCGGTTCACCCGGAACATGGAGGACGCGAAGGATCTGGCCCAGGAGGCGTTCCTCCGGGCCTACCGCGCCCTGTCGCGCTTCGACGGCCGCTCGAGCCTATACACCTGGCTCTACCGGATCACCCTGAACCTCTGCCTCAACCACCGGCGGGGGAAACCCCGGGAGGAGATGGCCGAGGCGGCGGGACTGGCCGACCCGGTCCCGGGGGCGCTGGAGGCCCTGACCGGGGCCGAGCGGCAGGCCGCGGTGGCGGCCGCCATCGCGAGCCTCCCCCCGCAGCAGCGGGCGACGGTCATCCTCCGGGTGCAGGAGGGGCTTTCCCACAAGGCCATCGCCGAGATCCTGGAGTGCTCGGAGGGGACGGTGAAGGCCAACTTCTTCCACGCGGTCCGGAACCTGCGGGCGCGGCTCCGGGGGTACGGGGCAGGAGGGGGATGCGATGCGCTGCGATGAGGTCCAGGCCCTCCTGATCGAGGCCGCCGACGGGGGCCTGGCCGCCCCCCTCCAGGCCGAGGTGGAAGGGCACCTGGCCGGCTGCGACACCTGTCGGGCGGAGGCGGCCGCCCTGCGGGAACTCCTCCGGACCGCGGCGGCAGATCCGGTGCCGGAGCCCCCGGCACTCTACTGGGCGACGGCTCGGGAGGAACTGGCCCGGCGTCTCGGGCTGGGGCAATCGACCGCCTCCAGGCTCACCCGCCTCCTCCCCCTGCGCCCGTGGGCCCTGGCGGGGCTCGCGGCCGCCTTTCTCCTCACCCTGGCGACCGCCTTCCTCGCAGGCCGGGGCCCCTTCCCCTCCGCCCCGGCCGGCCCCACCGCAGAGGAACTCGCCCTCCTCCGCAACCTCGAGGTGGTCCAGGATCTCGAGCTCCTGGAGCAGGTGGACATCCTCCAGAACTACGAGCTGCTGCGCAGCCTCGCCCCCCCGGGCCGGGCCACGTGAGGCGGTCTTTGGGACGGGATTTCCGAGGGGCCATCGGGTACGCCGGCGTTCTCCTCCTGGCGTGGGGAGCGTGCGGACCGCTCCTCCCGCCGCACGCGGCGGGGGAGGCCCCACCCGCCACGGCGCGTCCGGGTCCCGAGGAGCGGGCGCGGCTCGAGGAGGCCTGGCAGCGGTGGCGAAGCCTTCCCCCCGAAGAGCGAGCGCGGATCCGGCGGAACTTCGAGCGGTGGCAGCGCCTCAGCCCCGAGGAACGGGGGGCCTTCCAGGAGCGGCAGGAGGCGCTCAGGCGTCTCAGCCCGGCGGACCGGGAGCGGCTCCGGGAGAACCACCGGCGCTGGCAGGGCCTGAGCGACGCGGAACGGGACGCCATCCGGGGGAGCCTTCGGGCCTGGCAGGCTCTCCCACCGGAAGAGCGGCGGCGCTTACGGGAGGAGTGGCAGGAATTCCGGGATCTGACCCCGGAGGAGCGGCGGCGCCTGCGGGAGACGCTGCGGGGAACGCGGGAGGGAGCGCGTCCAGCCCCCCGGCGGGGCCCCGGCCAGGTGCCTCCGGGGCGCCGGCTGCCGGGAGGCCCCTGAGATCCCTAGCGTGACTCCAACGAATTTCACCGACGATTGCAGTTGAGCCGCGGGTGGCGCCGGGCGCGGCCCCCGAGCGGCCGGGCGGAGTGGGACCCCCTCGGCCTCCTGCCGCACTTCAGCGAAGTGCGGCAGGGGCTGAGCGGGTGACGGAGTCCGGCCGCGAGTGGGGCCGGCCGGCGACAGGACCCGCGGCAGAGCGGTCTGTCAGGATTGGGATGGATTAGTTGGCCCGGCACTACCCCTCCCAGCCCTCCACGAGCGCCGCGCACAGGAGGGGGAGGAGGATCTCGTGGTGGCCGGTGAGGGCGTACCCCTT
>Ga0214472_10003705_pt1 | contig 16149 bp, 19 predicted proteins | sample RVTome_6_FD_207662 | JGI IMG/M metagenome (GOLD analysis project Ga0214472, IMG submission 207662) | Soil microbial communities from uranium-contaminated site in the Upper Colorado River Basin, Wyoming, United States - RVT140D175 | ecosystem: Environmental > Terrestrial > Soil > Contaminated >... | reverse complement strand
AGGAAGGCTAGCGAGTCGGGATCGGTCTCGATCGGGAAGGGGATGCCGTGGACAACGTATCCACCAAGCGTTTCCGGTCGTTTTCGAGGCAGTTTCCCCATCAGTTGGCCTCCCGTTCCAAGATGCTGACGGTGACGTACGTGCCCGTGCCGGCATGGGAATGGATGGCACCGCGTTTGGCGTCCTTGACCTGCAGCGTCGGATCGCCGAAGTGGTGTTCGATCCGACCCTGCAATTGCCACAGGGAAAAAACAGCCTGCATCAGGCCGGTGGCGCCGACCGGGTGCCCACAAGCGATCAGCCCGCCGGACGGATTGACTGGAGTTAGCGGGGCCTCGGGCAGCTGGAGCCCGTAATCGACGCCGGGCATGTGGGCTTTGCCGGAAGCCGCAAACGGTCCGCCTTCGCCATAGCGGCATAAGGCCAGGTCTTCGTAGGTTTGGATCTCGCTCGAGGTGTAGGCGTCGTGCAGCTCGACGAAATCGAGTTCGGCCAGCGGGTCATGGATGCCAGCATGTTGGTAGGCCATCTTGCCGGCCGTGCGACCTGCTCGGAAGGAATGCACGCCTGGGTAACGGACACCCTTCTCCCACATCTGTTTGTAATACTGCTTGGTTTCATCGGAACTGCGCTCGGCCTCGGTTGCGTAGTCTCGCAGGAATGTGTCGTAGTCCACATGCGGCCGGTCGGACATGCGCATGGCGTCGGTGCCTCGCCCGATGCCGCTGATTACAACCTTGGGAGCCGGCAGCGTGGCGCCAGCCTTGCGCAGCTTCTCCAAACCCTTTTCCGACGCCAGAATGACGGCGGCGGCACCGTCGGACATGACGCAGATGTCGAGGCGGGTCAGGGGCCAGGCCACCATCGGCGACTGGCGCACGTCGTCCAGGCTGTAGCGGTTGCGCTTCTGGGCGTAGGGATTGGCGTAGGCGTTGATGTGGTTCTTGACCGAGACGTGGGCCATTTGCTCGACGGTAGTGCCGAATTCCTTCATATGGCGGGTGACCATCATGGCGTAGTAGCCCGAATAGAAACCCCCCACAGGGTAATCCCAGCTGACATCCGAAGCCAGGGCAATGAACTCATTGCCCTTCCAGGTCTCGACGTGGCTCATGGTCTCAAAACCATAGGCCAGACAAAGGTCCATATGGCCCGAGGCGACCGATTTCCAGGCCTCCTGGAAGCACAGGCCGCCGGTGGCGCCGCCGCCTTCAACCCGGTGGCCGGGCTTGGGGCACAGGCCCAGGTAGTCCTGGGCCATGATGCCGGCCATCAATTGACGGCTGAAGTGGTCGGAGAAGTAGGAGGCGACGGATCCATCGACCAGCGAGGTAAAAGTGGGGAAATCCAGGCCGATGTCGTCAAGCGAGGCATCGTAGGCCTCCTTGATAACGGCCTGGAAGGTCTTATCGGGCCGAGCCTTCGTGAACTTGGAGACCCCACCCGATACGACGTAAACCGGTCGCATGTGTCCCTCCTTCTCCGCAGGATGTTGGTTCGGGCCCGATTCTACCCGCGAGAACGGCCTCGGCGATGTTAGCAGGCGGGGGGGACATTAGAATGGTGCAAGAGACGCGGGGAAGCTTAGGGAGCGAGTGATGCTGGCAGTTGCACTCAACGCAGGCATAATCCTGCTGCTGATTCTGGCCAACGGAATGTTGGCGATGGCCGAGATTGCCGTCGTTTCGGCCCGCCGCGTCCGCTTGGAGCAGCGCGCCCAGGCCGGTGATCAGGGTGCGGCGGCGGCGTTGGACCTGCACAAGGCGCCAGGGCGGTTTCTATCCATTGTCCAGGTCGGGATCACGCTGGTGGGCGTGTTGGCTGGCGCGTTTGGCGGGGCAACCTTGGCCGAGCCGATTGCCGCCAACCTGGCCTGGCTGCCGCTTGAAGAGCACGTGCGCCAGGGCGCTGCCCTGGGGTTGGTAGTTGTCACCGTGACCTACCTGTCGCTCATTCTTGGCGAACTGGTGCCCAAGCGGGTGGGGTTGAATGATCCAGAAGGGATCGCGGCCAGTCTGGCCCGGCCGCTGACTTGGTTGGCCAAGGCGGCACGACCACTCGTCGCCGTGCTGACGGCCTCGACCAGCGCCGTAATGCGCTTGCTGCCTATGCGGGGCGACACCGGGCCCGAGATCACCGAAGAAGAGATCAAGGTCCTCATGCGACAGGGTCAGGAGGAAGGATCGTTCGTCGCCGCCGAGCGCGAGATGGTCGAACGCGTCTTTCGCCTCGAAGAGCGTCGGGTTGGATCGCTGTCAACGCCCCGAACCGAGATCGCCTGGCTTGATTTGGACGAGCCTTTGGAGCAAACAAGGGCCCGCATTAGGGGAAGCGTGCATACCCGCTTCCCGGTGGCACAGGGCAGCTTGGATCACGTCATCGGGGTGGTGGAGTCCAAGGATCTCCTGGCGCAATGCTTGGCTGGTGGGCCGATCGACCTGTCTAGCGTGCTCCACCAGGTCGAATTCATCCCCGAATCAATGAAGGCCCTCGAAGCGCTCAGCGCCTTCGAGCATTCCGGGCTCCAGATCGCCCTGGTGATGGACGAGTATGCCGGTCTGCAGGGACTGGTGACAACCCATGATGTGTTCGAGGCGCTGGTTGGGGAACTGCCGGCCCATCCGGCCAAGGTCAGTACGGCGCAGCGGCGCGATGACGGCAGCTGGTTGATCGACGGCATGCTGGCGACGGAGGAGTTCAAGGACCTGCTTGACTTGCCCGACCTGCCCGCTGAAGAGCGGGCGGTCTACGAGACCGTCGGCGGACTGGTTATGACATTGCTGGGACACGTGCCGGTCGAAGGCGACAAGGTCGAGTGGCGCGGCCTGACCCTGGAGGTAGTCGACATGGATGACAAGCGGGTAGATAAGGTCCTTGTCATTCCTCCCGCCAGGCGGTTGACCTAGGCCGTCCTCTGGTGAGGAGGGGTCAATCAGCGGGCGCTTTCTCGTCCACGATGCGGCGCCGGAGCTCGACCGGCTGGCGGGCGCCACGCAGGCGCAGGTTGAGCGCCTCGACAAACACGGAGAAACCCATAGCAAAGTACAAGTAGCCTTTGGGGATGTGAATTTCCAGGCTCTCAACGATCAAGGACATGCCGATCAAGAGCAGGAAGCTGAGTGCCAGGATTTGCACTGTCGGGTGATGGTGTACGAAGTCACTGATCGGTCCCGAGGCCAGCATCATGATGCCGACGGCGACGACAATGGCGGTAACCATTACCCAGATTTCTTGGGCCATGCCGACCGCAGTGATCACCGAGTCGAGCGAGAACACGAGGTCGAGCAAGCCGATCTGAATGATGACCGAGGCGAAGGAAGTGGCGACCGCCTTTGCCGCGTGCTCTTCGCCCTCCAATTTGTCATGAATCTCCAACGTGCTCTTGGCCAGCAGGAACAAGCCGCCGACGAACAGAATCAAATCTCGCCCGGAGATCTCAAACGAGGCAATGGTGAAGAGAGGCGCCGTCAAGCCGATCACCCAGGCGAGCGAGAACAATAACAAGATGCGGGACAGCATGGCGACGGCCAGGCCAATCAGCCGGGCCCGATCTTGCTGTGTCTCTGGAAGCTTGCCGGCCAGGATCGTAATGAAGACGATGTTGTCAATGCCGAGCACAATTTCGAGCGCGGTCAGGGTGACCAACGCAATCAAGTTGTCGGCGGTCAGATTGATCGGCATCGAGCGCCTCCTGCGGTCAGAATTGAACCAAACAAACCGGGCCGTGCGCTGCTGGGAAGGGGCACAGGCTTAACGCCGGTTGCGTTGGGCGATGGCGGCCAGCCCGATGCTCAGGAAGTACAGGCCGGTCATCGGCGCCATGACCAGGCCCATGTTGACAGGGTCGATGGTGGGCGTGATGGCTGCCGCCAGGACGGCGATGGCGACAATGGCAATGCGCCAGCCGCGCCACAGCATCTCGGCCTTGACCAGGCCGATCGAGGCAAGAATGTACACCAACAGGGGGAACTCGAAGGCGAGTCCAATCCAGAACATGACCCCGGTCACGAACTGGATGTAGGAGGCCGGTCGCAGTTCGGCCTGGATGCCCATGAAATTCACCAGGAACGGCAGCGCCACTGGCAGCATGACGTAAAAGGAGAAGGCCATGCCGGTCAGGAAAAGCGCCGTGCCGACCGGCAGCATGACCACCACCATCTTGCGCTCAACCGGGCGCAGCGCCGGATTGAGAAACAGGAACAACTCGAACAGCATGTAGGGCAGCGCCAGCACGAGCCCACTGAGGAGCGAAACACGCATGAAGGCGCTGATCGACTCGGTGACTTCGATCGAGCGCAGCGCCTGAATGCCGCCGACTGGCGCCGTCAGGAAACCCAGGATTTGCTGGGCGAAGGTGAAGCTTAGCGCGGTGGTGATAACCAGGAAGACGACGGCCCGCAGCAAATGGCGGCGCAGCGCTTCCAGGTGGTCGACCAACAGGCCAGGCTGCTCGAAGGTCCGGCTAAAGACTTCGGTTGTCGGCGTTTCTTCCGGCTCTTGATTGAGGAAATTCGAGAGGGCCCGGAAGGGGGCCGTGACCAGGCGGACCGGCAGCAGGACAATCAACCACAGGCGGGCGAGCAGCTTTCGCATCGATCAGGCGTCGGCTGCCTCGGAGTCGGGTGGCTCCGGGGCTGGGGATGCGGATTCTTCGGCAGGGGGTTCGGGCTCGCCCGGCGACTTGGGGGACGGGGTCCAGGCGTCGAGCGCCGGATTGACCTGCTTTTCGGCCCCAGGCTCGGTTACCTTGCGCAGACTTTCGTCGAGCTCTTCCAGGGCGGCTTCGCGCGCCAACCGGTTGGGTAGGTCGCGAAATTCACGCGAGGCCTTGTTGACGGCGCCCCAGACCTCGGAACGATAAAGCCGGTTGATCATCCCGCCGGCCCGCCGGGCAAAGCTGGCGATGTCCCGCGGCCCCAGCACGATAAGGGCGATGACCAGGACTGCAACAAGTTCCAAAGGACCAATACCTAAGAAATCCATAGCACCTAGGACTGTGCGGGCTGAAACCGCTGTCGAATTTCGTTCTCGAGCGCAGCCAACGTGCCGAGCACTCCATTGACAAAACGGGGTGTGCTGTCGGAACCGTACATCTTGGCCACCTCGACCGCCTCGTTGATGGCCACCTTCACCGGGGTCTGGCCCGAAACGGCAAATTCCCACAATGCCAGCCGCAAGATGTTGCGGTCAACAATTGCCAGCTGATCGACCGGCCACTCCGGCGCCTTGTCGGCGATCAATTCGTCGAGCTGCTCGGCATGGGCCAACACGCCGAGCACCATGTCACGCAAGAAGACGACGGAGGCATCAACCAGCTCAGGGTGGTCTTCCAGGTAGCGGGCGATGACCGCTTCGGGTCGGTGGCCGACACAATCGACTTCATAGAGAACCTGGAGCGCCAGGCTGCGGACTAGTCTGCGCTCCTGCTTCTTGGCCATCTGCCCTCGAAGGTGCCGGCGACCTAACCGGCGGCTTCCTTATAGTCGATGTCTTGGATGTGGACATTGATCTCGCCGGCCGGCATGCCGACCATATCTTCCAGCGCTCGCGCTACTTCCTGCTGCACGTTGCGGCTCACGTCGCGGACATTGGTGTCGGCGGCCAGCACCAGATACAAATCCGCCGTCACCTCGCCGTCGTGGAATTCGAGATCGACGCCTTCCCCTTTGCCGCGTCGAAACAGTTTGTTGACGGCCACGGGCTGGGACGCCAGGCCGACTACACCCTCAACCTGGAGTGCCGTTAGTTGGGCAATCGTAACCAGAACGTTGGGGGCGATGGTTGTCGCTCCCGGGGAACGGACTTCGTTATCTTTGGGTTTCTTGGCCATTGCGTAATCCCCGTTGTCTAGAACATCGCCATGCCGCCGTCAACCGAAAGCACGTGACCGGTGACGTAGGCAGCTTCGTTGGAGGCCAGGTAGGCGACCGCCGCCGCGATTTCTTCGGCTTCACCTTTCCGGCCCAGCGGGATCATGGTCAGGATCGAATCACGCATATCCTCCGAGACTTCCGACCAGATCTCTGTATCGATATAACCGGCGGCCACCGCGTTGACGGTGACCTGGCGAGAGGCAACTTCACGAGCCATCGCTTTGGTGAAGCCGATTTGACCGGCCTTGGAGGCAGAATAGTTGGTCTGCCCGGCGTTGCCCATCAATCCGGAGACCGACGTGATGTTGATGATACGGCCGTAGCGCTTACGCAGCATGTGACGGATGGCGGCTTTTGAACAGTTGAACGTCGATTTCAGGTTCACCCGCATCACATCGTCCCAGTCCTGCTCCGACATCGTCATGATCAGACCATCGCGGGTGATGCCGGCATTGTTGACCAGAATGTGCAGGCCATCGTACGTGTCGAGGGCGAACTTGATCAGTGACTGGGCCGCCTCGTAGTCGCCGACGTCGGCGGCGAACTTGACCGCCTGACCGCCGCGTGCCTCGATGGCCTCGACCACCTCGTCGGCGGCCGCCTCCTGGCTGCGGTAGTTGACGATCACACTGGCGCCGCGGCCAGCAAGTTCGAGAGCAATCGCCCGACCGATGCCGCGCGAGGCGCCGGTGACAACGGCGATCCTGTCTTCAAACCCCATCCCTGATTCTCCCTATGGTTTAGCCCGTCTCGCCCGACACACCGGCCGAGCCAGGTCCGGGGCGATTATACCCGGACAGGCCGGCGACACCCTGCTGCGCCGCCCGCCGCAGCAAACCCGCCGGGGCCAAGGCCAACTTGGACCGGTCGCCATCGGTCTGGGCGAACTGTTCGATGGCGTCAGTCAGGACTCGATTGGCGGGTGTGGCCATGGCCAGGCGTCCGCCGGCGGCGGTAACCGCACCATTGAGCCACTCAATTTCGGTGCGGCCGCGCTGAATATCCCAGTACAGCGATGGTCGCTTGCCGCCGCGGCCGCCAGCCGCCACCCGGCGCAGCAGCGGCTGGCTGATCCCAGTCGGCAACCGCAGGAAGGCAGCCAGCCAGCGCATTGGGGCGCCGGGCAGGTTCTCAACCGGCAGCTTGAGCGCTGTCATTACGGCCAACGCTTCCAACAAAGCCGCCCGTTCGAGGTGGAAGAGTCCGGCGTGTGCGTACACCTGGTCTACCGTCAGACCCGTCAGCGCCGGCACGGTGCCGCCCATCAAGTTGGCCAGCAGTTTGGACCATTTCATCGAATCCGGGTTTGCATACAGGCGGCATGTCAGCCCGGAATCACGAAAACGTCCGGCAAGCTCGCCGGCGATGGGTGGCCCTGCCTGCAGTCCCACCCCCCGGCGCCGGGCCAGCCGGATCACGGAGGGCCCAGACCGCTCGACGGCTGAGGTCACGGTGGCGGCCACCACGCGCTGTGCGCCCAGTGCCTCGGTCAGAACCGCCTCGGCGCCAACGCCGTTCAGAAAACTGACGACGGGCAGCGCGCCGGCGGCGGCCGCCAGTTCGGCGGTCGTCTCGTTCAGGTCGTAGGCCTTAATAGTGAGCAGGATGGCGTCGGGGACTTGCGCTGCCAGAGCGGCCTCAAGACGATCGAAGGCGGCGGAGGGAGGCAACCGACGGGTGGTGGCGCCGTCCTGCAGTGTCAGGCCCTGGCTCCGAATCGCCTGGGCCAGCGCCGGCCGGCCAACAAAGGCTACGTCGGCGCCGCCAAGGCCAAGCTCAACTCCCAGGTAGCCGCCGACGGCGCCGGCGCCAAGAACCAGCAGCCGCACGCCCGTCAGGACTCGCGGCGCAGGCGATCGACCAGCGCTTCCAGTTCCTCTGGGGAGTAATAGTGGATCGTCAAGGTGCCGCCCTTGGCACTTGAACGCAGGCTGACCTTGGTGCCAAGTGCGTCTCGCAGTTCGGCCTCCAGCGCCTTTTCCTCGGGGCTTGCCCTGGTCGTGCGCCGCTTGCGACTGCGCTTGCCGCTCAGACTGCGCACCAGTTCTTCGGTCTGGCGCACATTGAGTTCCCGGTTGAGGACCGTTCCCATGGCCGCCTCGATGGCCTCGGCGGTAGGCAGGGCCAGCAGCGCCCGGGCATGGCCTTCGCTCAAGCGGCCATCCATGACCGCCGCCTGGACCGATTCGGGCAGTTGGAGCAAACGCAATGCGTTGGTGACCGTCGAACGGCTCTTGCCAACCTGGTCGGCGATCGCCTCGTGCGACAGGCCGAATTCGTCGGCCAACTGCCGGTAGCCCTCGGCCGCCTCCAACGGATTGAGGTCCGCTCGCTGCAGATTTTCGATCAGGGCCAATACAAGCAGTTGCTGGTCCGTTGCGGTGCGGACGACCGCCGGCACCGTTGCCAGACCGGCCAGACGCGCCGCTTGCAGCCGGCGCTCACCGGCAATCAGCACGTAGTCGCCATCACCTTCCATCCTGGCGACGATCAGCGGTTGGAGCACCCCGTGCTGACGGATCGAATCGGTTAGCTGCTCGAGATCAGCCGGATCGAAGTTGCGCCGGGGTTGGCGTGGGTTGCGTTCAATCTGGTCGACACCCAGTTCGGTGACCTCGCCGGATGAGCGGTCACTGCCGCCGGGGATCAGCGCATCCAGCCCGCGCCCCAGACCTCGTCTACGCGCCATATTGGCCTTCCTTCGTCAGCGTCGCCGGGACTGTCACGCCGTCCTGGGCCAGGATCTCTACAGTCAGGGAGCGATAGGCACTGGCCCCAGCGGAGTTGGGAGCGTAGACCGAGATCGGCACGCCGTGCGAGGGAGCTTCCGCCAGACGTACGGTGCGTGGGATCACGGTCTCAAAGACCTGACCGGGGAAGTGACTCCGAACCTCATTGACGACGTCCTGGGCCAGGTTGGTGCGCCCATCGTACATTGTGAGAAGCAGGCCCCGCACGTGCAAGCCTGGGTAAAGACCCCTTCGTACGCGATCGAGCGTGTTCATCAGTGCCGACAGGCCTTCAAGCGCCAGGTACTCACACTGGACCGGGATCAACACCCCACCGGACGCGGCCAACAGGCCGTTGATGGTGAGCAGCCCGAGCGAGGGCGGGCAATCAATCAGGATGTAGTCGTAGCGCCCGTCGAGCGGGCCCAAGGCCTCGCGCAGTAAGAACTCGCGCCCTTGCATGTCAACCAGCTCGACCTGGGCGCCGGCCAGCGAGGCGCTGGAGGGTAACAGCGAGACCTGCAGTGTCTGATTGCGCAGGATGTTGTCGGCGGCCGACCGCTGGCCGAGCAGGGTCTCGTAGATCCCACTGTTCAACTGACGGTGATCGACGCCCAGGCACGCGGTGGCGTTGCTCTGTGGATCAAGATCGACCAGCAGCACGCGCTGGCCGGCTTCGGCCAGGTAGGCGCCCAGGCTGATGGTGGTCGTCGTCTTGCCGACCCCACCTTTCTGGTTGACCATCGCCAGGATGTGTGTCATGCGGGCAATTGCTCCCGAGCCGCCGTGATCTCGTGTTGGTTGGGCACGGCCTCGAGGCCGTGCCGCTGGACCCCGGCGGCGGCCAGACGATTGGCAAAGCGGGCGGCCTCGAGCGGGTCGCGTCGTTCCAGAAAGCGGGCGACAAAGCAGGCGGCAAAAATATCGCCGGCCCCGGTCGCGTCGATCTCAACGACCGGAGTGGCCGGCAAGTCGGTTGCTACACCCCGTTGGTACAAGGTGGCGCCAGCTGCGCCCCGGGTGATGATCAGTAGCGGATAGCGCCCCGCCAAGAGTTCGACCCACATCGGGTCGTTGATGAAGTCTTCCTGGCTGACGAAAACCAATTCGGCTTTGGGCAGGATGGCTTCAACCTCGGACCATTCCTTGCGTCGAATCAGGCCGCTGGCATCCCAACGGCGCAACCAGCCTTGGGGTGTCAGGGCGATCAATGCCCCCGGCAACTCACGGGCTAATCCAGGATCGACCTCGTCGGCGATGGGGGCCAAATGAACGACGCGTGGGTTGCGCCAGGCCAGCGGCACCGATTCAAGATCGAGGTCGGCGGCCCGGCTCAAGAGGCGCTGTTTGCGCCCTGCCTCAACGTACATGTTCTCGAAGCGAGTTGAGTGTTCGGCCGGCGTCACTTGGTGCGGCAAGCGCTCGATTGAGCGCCAGGCGGCCGGTCGCCCGGCGGAGGTCACGATTCCGACCTGAAGACCGAGCGCGGCGGCGGTCCGGCCGGCATAAGCGGCCGTGCCGCCCGGCGTCTCGCCCTGCTCTGATACGTCGAGCGAAACATGGCCGACGATCAAGTAGTCGAGGCGCTGGTCACGGTTCATGAGTCGTGTCGACGCCGACGATTCAGGTCAGCGCTGGGGGATGATGGTGACCTTGCGGCGGTCGCCTTCTCCGACGCTCTCTGTCTTTACCCGGTCGTTGTCGCGCAGCTCGAGGTGGATGATGCGGCGCTCATTGGGCGGCATCGGCTCGAGGGACAGCGTCCGCTGCCGCTCCAGTGCCTGGTCGGCCATCCGGCGGGCTAACCGGCGCAGCGTCTGCTCGCGCCGGGCGCGATAGCCTTCGACGTCGATCACGGCGGGCACGGGTTTCTTAAGCTCATTGCCCAGAATAAGCCGCACGATGTATTGCAGGGCTTCGAGCGTGTCGCCGCGCCGGCCAATCAGCAAGCTTAAATCGTCGCCGGTGATGTCAATATACAGGGGGCGCATCTTGCCCGGTTCGTCCGGTTCCCCCCAGCGGGCGCCGACATCAGCGGCCACGTCCATGTGGGCCAGCAAGTCGCGCACGGCTTCCTTGGCCAGGGCCAGAGTCGTCTGGTCATCCGACATATCGCCGTCGGCCGCCGGCGCAGGCGCGAGCGTGGGCGAATCAGTGGGCGTGGTTGCCCGGCCGCGCAGCGTCAGGCGGACGCGCGCCTGGCGGGCGCCGACGCCGAGCAGACCCTTGGATCCCTCGTCCAGCACCTCGATTTCAAGATCGTCCTCGTCGACTCCCAGCTCTTCGACGCCGCGGGCGATGGCTTCGTCGACATTGGGTGCGATCACTTCGAGATTCGGTTGGCTGTCGTCCATCATACGGAACCCCTCAGTCAGGCTTTCTTGCCGGTGATGTTCAATAGACCTCGCCAGTCTATCTTACCGGTGGCGGCGTATTGAACCACCTGGAGCACGTTGGAGGTTACGAAGTACAGCGCCAGGCCGGCGGCGAACGTGTAGGCAAAATAGCCCAGAAGCAATGGCATGTACAAGCCCATCATCTGTGTCATCTGGGCACCCTGGCCCTCACCGGTCGGCGGGGTGGTCAACTTGGTGGACAGGTAGGTCGTAATCACGACCAGGATCGTCAGCACCGGGATCCCAATTGGGATGCCGGGGATGAACAGGCGCTCCGGCTGAGACAGGTCCATCCACAGGAATTGGCTGTTCAGGGGGATTAGGCTGCTGGGGATGGCGTCGTACATATGGCCGGCCAGCTCAAAGAGTTGGAGCGGGGCGTCGGCCAACGATCGAATTAGGGCCTGGTATAAGCCAATGATGATCGGGAACTGAATCAGCAAGGGCAGGCAGCCGGCGAAAGGATTCACCCCTTCCTCGCGGTACAGCTTGAGCATTGCCTCTTGCTGCTTGGTCCGGTCATCTTTGAATTTTCGTTCGATGTCCTTGGCTCGTTTGGACTGCTGCAGTTCCTGCATCTTCTGCGTGCTGCGTTGCTGTTGGTAAGTAAGCGGCAACGTGATCAGCCGAATCAGGGCTGTGACGACAATAATCGACAGACCGAAGTTGTTGCCCAACAGGTCGTAGGCAAACAGCAGACCGTTGATCATCGGGTCGAGAACGAGCAGATCCCACATCTTCGGTCGTTACTCCTCGGCAGGCTGATAGGTCCAGCGAATGGCGCCGGATTCGGTGTTGAAGGCAGTCAAGAGTGCTTCCCCATTGAGGGCCGCCACCAGCAGGGTCGCATCAACCACAATGGGATCGGTCAACAACTGACCATCAATGGTTTGCTCCCACAGGGGGCTGTTGTCGCTTACCTGGCGGGCGAGCACGTTGCCGGCCTCGGTCACGAAATAGACGGCCCCATTCGAGGTCGCCGGACTGGCGGCGATTTGGCCGTCGAGAGTAACGTCCCAGACCGAGTTACCGGCCTCATCGACTGCGTACAGCACCCCAGACACATCGCCAAACAACGCCGTCGTTTCGTTGACGGCCGGGTTGCCCCAGACCCAATCGCTGGTCTCGACCGACCAGGCAATCTCGCCATTGGACTTGTCGAGGGCATTCAAGCTATGACCAAAGGTGCCGGCCAGCAGCAGGCCGTTGAGCGAGGCCGGTTGGTCGGCCAGGGCGCCTTCCAACTCCTGCTGCCAGACGAGCTCGCCGGATTGCCGGTCGAGGGCGTACATCGAGTGGTCGAGGCCGGCCAGGAAGATCAGGTCGCCATCCACCAATGGTGTAGCCCACAACGGCCGGTCGGACTGGAAGGTCCAGACATTCTGGCCGTTCTCTCGTCGCACCGCGTACAGGGTACGGTTGGACGAGGGGACGATCAGCAGATCGCCAGCTACGGCCGGCCCGCCGACAATCCGTCCTCCGGTCAGTTCCTTCGTCCAGACGATGGTGCCGCTGCTGGCTTCGAGGGCGGTCAGGTCGCCGTCATACGATCCGACATACAAAATGCCCTCTTCGTCGAGCGCCGGTGGGGCGTAAAACTGGCTGGCGGCGTCGCCTTCCGGGTGGAAGCGCCACGCTTCGCGTCCATCTACCAAACTGACGGCGTAGATGGCGGGTCCGTATGCGATATAGGCCAACTCGCCGTCGGTGGCAACGCCCGGCCAACTCGAAGAAGGCGAGGCACCACCGGCACAGGCGGCCAACAGCAGCGGGAGCAGCAGAATGATGAGCCAGGGCGCGCCACGTCGCGGGCGGCGGGTTTGAGGGTTCATGAATCTCCTATGGGACGGGGTCGTAACCGCCGGGATGGAACGGTTGACAACGGAGCACGCGCCAGGTCCCGAGCCAGCCCCCCTTGAGCAGGCCGTAGCGCACGATGGCTTCATAGGTGTAGTGCGAGCAGGTTGGGTAGAAGCGGCAGGTGCCGGCCGGCAGGGCACGCGCCAGGGTCAGCTGGTACAGCCGGATCAAGCCCAGTACCGGCCAGCGAGCCAGGTTGCGCCAGGTGAGTTCAATCTGTGACAGCGGTGTGGTCTCGTGCTGATGGCTGCTGTCCATTGCCGTCATCCATCTACCTCTGAAGGCCCTTGGCCGATCCGCTCGAACAGACCGTCCACGGCCGAACTGACTTCTTCCCAAGGCGCCTCGAGCAACGCCGGGCGGGCGATCAGGACAAAATCAATCCCAGCGGGGCTGGCAGCCAAATGTGGCCGCAGGGCATGCCGCAGCCTGCGCTTAGCGCGGTTGCGGTCGGTAGCCCGGGATAGCGAGCGGCTGGTTGTCACTCCGAAGCGGCTGTGGCCGAGCTGATTACGGCAGGCGGTCAGAACGACCAGCGGGTGGGCATAGGATTTTCCCTCACGCCGCACCCGCTGAAAGTCGGTTGGGCTGGTAAGCCGGTACCTGCGCTCCATGCCGATGATGGCGGGCCCTACGCACTGGCTCAAGCCCGCGGCAGGCGCCGGGTCGGGATCAGCTCTTCCAATTCACTTTCTTGACGTGATTGTTCTTCGGATGTGTCAGCCGCTTGCGCCCCCTGGCTCGACGGCGCTTGAGCACCTCCCGGCCGGCGCGCGACTTCATCCGGGCACGGAAGCCATGCTTGCGCGCTCGGCGGCGTATCTTCGGCTGGTAGGTTCGCTTCGGCATGCTCGATCAACCTTTTCCAGATGCCAGTACGGGCATTCTTTGCAAACGCGAGGGGCGATTATACCGTAGCGCTTGGGTCGGGTCAATTCGGCCAGCCGGATTGGCGTTTCCTTTTGTTTGGCATCGGGCACTGCGCTATACTCGCCGCATGGTGCGCATCATGGCGGTCGCCAACCAGAAGGGCGGGGTTGGCAAAACGACGACAGCGCTCAATTTGGGTGCGGCGCTGGCCGAGCGCGGCCGCAAGGTGCTGCTGATTGACCTCGATCCACAGGCCAGCCTGACCGCCAGTTTGGGTATTGACCCCTACAAAGTCAAAGCCTCAACCCATGGACTGTTGCTTGATGATGATTCCCGGCTGACTGCCTGCCTCTATCCGCAGGGGGGGAACCTGTGGCTGGCGCCCGCCGCCGTTGAGTTGGCGGCAGCCGAGTTCCGGCTGGCGCAGGTGAAGGATCGGGCGCGGCGGCTAAAGGCAGCCCTGTCGCGTGGCTTGGCCGGGATGGAGATCATCCTGATTGACACACCGCCGAGCCTGGGCTTGCTGACGGTCAACGCCTTGTCGGCCGCCAGCGACCTGCTGGTGCCGGTCGAGTGCCAGTACTTGGCACTGCGCGGGGTGCGCTCTCTTCTCGAAACCACCCGACTGGTGCACGAGCGGCTCCACCCCCATCTGCGCCTGCTCGGGATCGTCGCCACTATGCTGCACAACGAATCCGACAACAACCGGGCAGTGCTGCGTGAGCTGCGGGAGGTGTTTGGCGACAAGGTTTTCCGTTCCGTGGTGGAGTACGACGATGCCGTCGCCATGGCGCCGGCGGCTCGCGCCTCGATCTTGCGATACAAGCCAAGCAGCCCGGCGGCCGCCGGCTACCGGGCTTTAGCCGACGAAGTGCTTGAACGCTGGGGGGAGGCTCAACCGGCCACCACCAGTTAACCGCGCACCATCCCGCATTGGCCGCACGGAGCAGGGGGGATTCGTGGGCGAGCAACCACACAGACGAGAATCCAATCGATTGGAGCGGTTTTATTACGCGCAAGTTGGCGCGTATTTCGTCACCATCTGTACGCATCGAAGGAGGCGATTGTTTGGGGAGGTGGTGAATGGGGAGGTTGTGTTGTCAGAGTTGGGTCAGTTGGTCCGCAATTTGTGGGATCGGATCCCGCGCCACCAATCAAACGTCGATGTAGATGAATTCGTGGTCATGCCCGATCATTTTCATGGCGTCCTGATCATCGATCTCCAAAGTAGGGGCACGATATATCGTGCCCCTACCGAGGAGAGATTTGGCGGGCCGATCCCCGGATCCATCCCCACCATCATTCGAACGTACAAAGCGGCCGTGACCCGAATGTGGAGAAAGTCGATCGAGGACCCTGCATTGCGTGTGTGGCAGCGCGGGTATTACGAACATGTCATTCGGAGCGAGGATGAGCTGAACGGGATTCGCCGCTACATTCAGACGAATCCAATTCGCTGGGACTTGCGCCATAGTTAGAATGGTCGATGCCAAAGAACCAATAGGGGCATATCGTTCCCCTTCAGGGACTTGCGTTTACCCCCAACCGCTTAGTCGTCAACCCTCTTGATCGCCGCCCCCAACCCCCGCAGTTTCTCGTCAATCCGCTCGTAGCCACGGTCGATTTGGCCGATGTTGCGGATGTGCGACTCCCCCTTGGCCGCCAGCGAGGCCAACACCAACGCCATCCCAGCTCGAATGTCAGGGCTCTCCAACGTTTCCCCGACCAGCCGGGTCGGGCCTTCGACGATGCAGCGGTGCGGATCGCACAGGATGACGCGCGCCCCCATCGACACCAGCTTGTCGATGAAGAACATGCGGGTCTCGTACATCCAGTCGTGGAAGAGCGCCGTTCCCTGGCACTGGGTGGCGACGACAATGGCTATGCTCATCAAGTCGGTCGGAAAGGCGGGCCACGGCATGACGCTGATTTCGGGGATGGCCCCGCCCACGTCGGGTTCGATCGCCAGTTGCTGGTCCGCCGGTACGACCAGGTCTTGGCCGTCCACCTGCCAGCGAACGCCAAGCCGTTGGAAGACCAGCCCAATCATGTCCAGGTGCTCGGGCGCCGCCTGAAGGATGCGAATACCCCCACCGGTCACCGCCGCTGCACCTATGAAGCTGACGACCTCCAGGTAGTCGGGGCCAATGGTGTACTCGGCGCCGTGCAGCCGCTCCACACCCTGGATGTGCAGGGTATTGGAGCCGATATTTTCGATCTGTGCGCCCATAGCGTTAAGGAAACGGCACAGGTCCTGGACGTGCGGCTCGGAGGCGGCGTTGCGCAGCACGGTCTCGCCGCGGGCCAACACCGAACCCATAATGGCATTCTCGGTGGCGGTCACGCTGGCTTCGTCGAGCAGCACGCGTGCCCCATGCAGCCCGTTGGTTGCGTTGATGTGGTACTCGCGGGCGGCGTACT
>Ga0214472_10003704_pt1 | contig 16155 bp, 8 predicted proteins | sample RVTome_6_FD_207662 | JGI IMG/M metagenome (GOLD analysis project Ga0214472, IMG submission 207662) | Soil microbial communities from uranium-contaminated site in the Upper Colorado River Basin, Wyoming, United States - RVT140D175 | ecosystem: Environmental > Terrestrial > Soil > Contaminated >... | reverse complement strand
GCAAAGACGCCAAGTTCGGAAAGAAAGACTCTTTGTCATTTCGACCCCGTGGAGTAATGGGCCGCAACTCCACGGGGGAGAAATCTTTCATAGGTCCCTCGCATTTGCTCGGGATGACGGGCCTCGGCCCGTCACCTTTGCGCCTTGGCGTCTTTGCGGGAGATAATCCGATTTCTGCTTTTGCGTTCTTTGCATTGACGGGGTTCGATAAACTCACCACCCTGAGGGAACTCGAAGGGTCTTGGCGGGACAAATTCTGTTGAAGTCGTTCTGTTTGCCATTTCAAAGCTAAGGATCTAGTTCTCAAACAGGGCCTGGACGAACCGGGTCGGGTCGAAGGGTTGGAGATCTTCGACCTCTTCGCCGATGCCGATGTATTTTACCGGAAGTCCCAGTTCGGTTTGAATGCCGATGATCACACCTCCCTTGGCGGTGCCGTCGAGCTTGGTCAGCACGATGCCGGTGATATCGGTCGCTTCCTTGAAAACGCGCGCTTGTTGCAAGCCGTTCTGTCCCGTGGTCGCATCCAAGACCAGGAGCGTTTCATGGGGAGCGTCGGGTTGTTCCCGGGAAATCACGCGGCGAATCTTTTTTAGTTCTTCGATTAAATGCACTTTGGTGTGCAGCCTGCCGGCGGTGTCGATGAGCAGTACGTCGACGCCCCGGCTTTTTGCCGCCTGAATGCCGTCGTAAACGACCGCGGAGGGGTCGGCGCCGGGGCGATGTTTGATGACGTCCACGCCGGCACGCTGCCCCCAGGCGTCGAGCTGCTCGATTGCGGCGGCGCGAAAGGTGTCCGCGGCGACCAGCAGGACTTTTTTGCCGGACGATCGATACTGTGCCGCAAGTTTGCCGATAGTGGTGGTCTTACCGACGCCGTTGACCCCGAGGAAGATCACCACCCATGGGCGCGCTGATAACGGAGCGATTTTAGGCGCCGCCGATCTTCGCAGCATGTCCACCAGAGCCCCCTGCAATGTCCGCGACATTTCCTGGCCCAGATCTCCGGAGCCAGCGGGCGATCGCCTGCGCAAGGTCTCCATAAGTTCTTGCGTTGCTTTGACGCCGACATCCGCGGCGATAAGACTCTCCTCCATGTCGGCAATCGAGATCTCATCCCAGCGCCGGTTTTGCACGACCGCGGCGATCTTCTGCACCCAGCTCTCGCGGCTCTTAGTCAGCCCCTGCTTGAGCCGTTGAAAAAAAGAACTGCCTTCCATCGCGTGAGTTTACACTGAATATGGGGCTAGAAGTAACGGGTCTGTTTGGAATCCGGCGGTAAGTTAACTCATATGCACTGAAACGACCTTGGAGATGCCGGGTTCAGCCATGGTGATGCCGTAGAGGGTTTCGGCGGCCTGCATGGTTTTCTTGTTGTGGGTGACGAGAACGAATTGAGAGGACTCGCTCATCTCTTTGATCATGTCGTTAAAGCGATCGAGATTGGCGTCGTCGAGAGGAGCGTCCACCTCGTCGAGGAAGCAAAACGGGCTCGGCTTGGTCAAGAAAATCGCAAAAAGCAGACTCACCGCGGTCAGCGCCTTTTCTCCTCCGGAAAGTAGGGTAATGGACTGGAGTCGCTTGCCCGGCGGTTGCACGACGATGTCAACTCCCGTCTCCAGGTAGTCGTTCTCATCGGTCAGCACCAGTCTGGCCTTGCCGCCTCTGAAGAGCCGAGGAAAGATCTTTTCAAACTTTTCGTTGATCTCCTCAAAGCCTTCCTTGAAACGAAGCCGGCAAATGCGGTTAAGTTTGACGATGGTTTGCTGCAAGTCGGCGATAGCTTTTTCCAAGTCTTCTTTTTGCCGGGTCATAAACTGAAAACGAGTGGTTAATTCTTCATATTCGCCGATGGCGGCCAAGTTGACCTCGCCCATCCGCTCCAGACGGCCGCGCAGATCGTCGATTTCCGACTGTAACTCGTCGCGCGACATCGGCTTCTCCGACGGCGCGCCCATGAGGGCCTCCACGCCGACGTCGTACTTTTCCCGAATGTTGTCGACCAGGTGCTGCAAGCTCATGCGTTTTTCCGCTAACGCCAGTTGGGCCCGGCTTTTTTCTTCCTGGTGGATCTCTCCCAGCGGGCGCAACTCTTTAATCGACTCTTCGATTTCCGCAAGCGTCAACGAAATGCTTCGGTGGCCTTGGCGCTGGGCCTGCATGCGGCTTTCCAATTCACCGAGGGCCGACCGGCCCATATCCAAAGCTCTCTGAGCCTCGCCCAGGGACCGTTCCACCTCGGCTCGGCGCTGGAGAATTTCGCCGATTTGCACTCGACGGCTAGTGACTTCCGCCGCGGATTCTTCTTGCAGCTTAAGCCGATTTTCAAGATTCAGGTGGGTATTCTCTCGTTTTTCGGATAACGCGGCATTGCGAATGCGTGATTGCGTGACCGCCGCTTCGGCGGTTTCCGCGCCATTCTTGAGAGCGGCGGCAGCCGCTTGTTTCCGGGCGAGCTGCTGCTCCCGCTCGCTTTTTTCTGTTATGCGGGCTTCCGTTGATTCTTTGCACTGGCGGATCTCGTCGTCGAGAATCCCGATATCCTTCGTAAGCTCCGCTTGTTCGAGACCGAGGGCCTGCACGGCTTGGGTGAGTCGTTCAAACTCTTGATCGGCCGAACGACATTCGTGTTCGAGACGCACGCACTCCAGTTCCAACCGGTGTATCTCGCCGCCAAGAATCGTCTTCTTGGTCTCGGCTTCGTCGAGCTCCCCTTTAAGCCTGATCAACGCTTGATCCTCAGCGCAAAGCTGGTCTTCCAACTCGTGGACGATGATTCCCAGTTCTCGGATGCGCCGGCGCTGGGTGAAAATACTTCCATCGAGGGCCGCGCCGCTGCCGCCGGTGACGACGCCCATAGAATCGATCACTTCGCCGTCCAGAGTAACCAGCGTGCAGTAAAAGCCGTTTCTGTTCCAGAGCGCCAGACCGGCCGTCATATCCTTGACCACGACGACGTCCGAGAGCAGGTACTCCGCCACGTCGCCGTAGCCGTCCTTGACCGCGATCATTTCCATCAAGGGGCCCACCACCTCGGCTTCGCCCAATGGCAGGGGCTTGTGCTGTTTGCGGGAGAGTTGCAACGGAATGAAACTGCCGCGGCCGGTCGCCTCGCGCTTTAAGTATTCAATCGATTCAACGCCTTCTTCTTGCCCCTTGACGATGACGTACTGCAAGCGGTCACCGAGGACGGCGGTCAGCGCCTTTTCAAACGGCTCCGGCGCTTCGATGACTTCCGCGACAAGGCCGTAGACCCCGTTGGGCGAGGCTTCCTTTTGCCGCTTCATCATGATCGCTCGGACGCCCTCCTGATATCCCTCGTAGTTTCGGTGCAAATCTTCGAGAGAGTGCAAGCGCGACCGGCTTTCCTGGATCTGATCTTTGATCGACTCCACTTTGCGTTCTTGCTCATCGCGCGAGTGGGACAACGCCTGAATCGAAGCGGCGGCCTGCGCGGCTTCAAGCAACCGCTCGTGCCTCTGCTCCACGGTCAGTTCCAGCGCTCGCCGGGTCTCGATGCGCTGTTGTTCGCTCTGCGCCAAGGCGTTCGCCGCGCCGTCGTTCTCCGTTTGGCATCTGGCCGATTCCCTGGCGATTTCGGCGCGCCGTTTTTCTTTGGCCGACAGATCATTTCTTAGATAGGCCATCTGGTTCGCGGCCTCGATGAGCGATTCTCTTTCCCGCTCCAGATCGGATTGCAGCGATTGAATCTGCGCTTGGAGGTTATCGAGCTCGCTTTCCTTTTCCCGCAGACAAGTTTCCTCGAAGAGTGAAAGCTGCACGAAACTCTCGCGCGCGTTGCTCAATTCGGCAATTTCTTGCGCGAGTAATTTTAGCCTGTCTTCGAGGAGTCGGAGCGCCGCGCCGGCGTCCGCCTCGTTTCGTTCGAGTTGGGAGAGGTCCTGGCGGTAAAAGGCGATTCTTTGCTCGTCCGCTTGAATTTGAACTTTCTGTTGGTAGACCGATTCTTGCTGAGCGGCGATGGCCTTATCGGATTCCATCAGCGACAACCGTACTGCCTCACTTTCGGCCTCTTTGGAGCGTAAGGCGGCCATCTGTTCGGCCAAGCGGTTTTCGGCGCCGGTGAGATCGGCTTGGTGTCGTACCATGTCTTCGTTCAACTGGTGCTGGAACAGCGCGGCATATGCAAGGTCTTTTTCCCTCAATTCGGCCTTCAACGCGCGGTAACGCTCCGCCTTGCGGGCCTGCAGTTCCATCGAACGAATTTGCCGTTCGATCTCGCGCACGATGTCGTCGACGCGGAGCAGATTCTGCTGAGTGCGTTCGAGTTTTCTCTCGGCGACCAGCTTGCGGCTTTTGAATTTACTGGTTCCGACCGCCTCTTCGATGAGCGCCCGTCGCTCCTCCGGTTTGGCATTGACCAGTTCGTCGACTCGGCCCTGCTCGACGATGGAGTAGGCTTTGCTCCCGACACCGGTTCCCAAAAAAAGCTCGATCACATCTTTTAAGCGGCAGGGGATTTTATTGATGGCGTACTCAGACTCACCGGAACGAAAGAGCCGGCGGGTCACCATGATTTCACTGAAGGTATTGTATTCGACGGGGCCGCGGCCATCTTCGTTGTCAAAGGTCAACGAGACTTCGGCCATACCGGTGGCGGGCAAGCTGTCGCTGCCGTTGAAGACTACGTCTTCCATTTGGTGGCCGCGCAGGTGGCGAGCGCTTTGTTCGCCCATGGCCCAGCGCAGGGCGTCCACGATATTAGACTTACCGCAACCGTTGGGGCCGACGATCGACGTAATGCCGGGCGTAAACTCGACCACAGTCTTCTGGGCGAAGGACTTAAAACCAACCATTTCAAGGCGTTTTAGACGCATATCTGATAATTGATGAGAAACTTTTACGCTGTTTTAAAATTTTCCCCAATATTTCACAGTGCGACAGGGGTGTCAAGCAAAAATTACAACATAGGGGGGGAACTGTGGTATTGTTACCACAATATGTGGGAGCGGATGAATTGTTTTATCTATCGAGTAACTCGGTGTTCCAGTAGGAAACGTCAACCGTATTGAGAAACGGCATCCACTCTTTATAACGCGACAGGCTGAAGGTTTCTTGCATGAAAGGAGTCCATTTCGGCCTTACGGGCTTGCGCCCGAGGAGCATTCCAGCTTGCTGGGGAGTCCGGCCGCCCTTGCGGCGGTTGCATTCGTGGCATGAACAAACCACATTCTCCCAAATTGAGGCGCCGCCATGTGATCGTGGTATGACGTGGTCGAGGTTGAGTTCCTGCCGCGGCAGCCTGCGGTTGCAATACTGGCAGGTGCAATTATCTCGGGCGTAAATGTTGTACCGGCTGAAGCGCACATGACGTTTAGGGACGCGGTCATAACTGATCAGCAGAATGACGCGCGGAACGCGAATGATCCGATTCACGAGTCCGATGGTTTCATCGCGCGTGGAAACGGACAGGTCGCTCCAGCTTTCGAAATCGAAGGTCTGATATTGATTGTTTACCGCCCTCGCAATACCCTGATAAAGTAAAATAAATGCGCGCCGCACGGAGGTGACGTGGATCGGCAGATAGGAACGATTAAGGATGAGGACCTTGGTGTTCAGAACAGAATACGTTGGAATGGCAGTCGAATAATTCATAGAATCCTGTTGAATTCTGAAAAACTTTATAACTACGGTTAGTTAAAAATAGCGGGGTGCCGTGGCAATGTCAATCAAGCCATGGCTCAACCGATCACCCCTGCTTGAAGTCCAGGCCGATTTACTCTATAAAAAGAACCGGTTACTTTGGCGGTCTTGGAGATATCGCCGCTCGCCCGGCGGCCCGTCGCCTGTCATCCCTGCCTCCTTGCACTGAGCGCGATCATTCAAGCAATTCTTATGAAACAAGAGATTTTTATCAATTCCACCCCCCAAGAAAGCCGCATCGCGATCATCGAAGACGGCCAGCTCGCCGAATTCCTCATCGAAAGAAAAGAGGAGATGGGAATCGCGGGAAACATTTACAAAGGAAAAGTCGCGCGGGTTTTGCCGGGGATGCAGGCCGCATTCGTCGACATCGGCATGGAGAAGGCCGGCTTCCTCCACGCCTCGGATTTTGACGACGTTCCGGAAGAGGTGCGGTTGATGAGTGAGAGTGGAGAAGAGGTGGAGTTCGAAGAGGCTCCTAAACCGCAACACTCGTCCCGGCGGCTTCCGCTGGAAAAGCGGATCTCCCGGGGAGAGGAGATTTTGGTCCAGGTGGCGAAGGACCCGTTGGGCACAAAGGGAGCGCGGATCACTTCTCATGTGTCGCTGCCGGGCCGCTACATGGTTTTCATGCCGGGTTCCAATCATATCGGAATTTCTCGACGCATCGAGAGCGACGAAGAGCGCAAACGGCTCAAAGAGATCGCTCAAGGATTGGGTACCAAAGAAGGCGGGTTTATCTTGCGCACCGCCTGTGAAGGGCTAAGCAAGCGGGAAATACAGCGGGATCACCGTTTTCTCACGATACTTTGGAACAGGATCCAAAAGAGAGCGAAAACGGCTGCGGCCCCGGCGTTGATTCACCAGGATCTCGATCTCATCGCCCGAGCCATCCGGGATTTTTTTACTACGGATACGGAGCAAGTGGTGATCGACTCCGCCAGAGATCACCGCCGCATCATCGATTTTGTGCACCAGTTCATGCCTCGACTGAAATCGAAGATCGTCCTGTATGACGAAAAACATCCCCTGTTCGAGCATAATGGCATCGAGGAGAAGATCGAAAAGGCCCTGGAACGAAAAGTCTGGCTGCGCTCCGGCGGGTATATCATTATCGAACGGACCGAAGCGCTGACCGCCATCGATGTCAACACCGGCCGGTTCGTCGGCAAGCGCAGTCAGGAAGAAACGATCGTCAAAACCAATCTCGAAGCGACGCAAGAAGTCGTGCGCCAACTGCGGCTGCGAAACCTCGGCGGCATCATTATCATCGACTTCATCGACATGGAGAAAGAGGGTAACCGCAAAAAGGTCTATGAAGCGCTGAATGAGGCTCTCAAGAAGGACAAGGCCCGGACTAATATTTTAAAAATTTCCGAGCTGGGATTAGTGGAGATGACCCGCCAGCGCACCCGAGAGAGCTTGGAGAACCAACTGCTGAGCCCCTGCCCGCACTGTGAGGGGCGAGGCCGGATCAAGTCCGCGGTAACCATCGCCTACGATCTTTTGCGGGCGATCAAAAAACAACAGGCGGATTTAGAGGACGGAAAAAACATCATCGTCCGAATGCACCCCGATATCGCAAATTTTCTCTACGACGAGAAAAATCAAAGTCTGGATAATCTGGAGCGCGAGATCAATCACAAGATCATCATCAAGGCGAGCGCCGAGCTGCGCCACGAGAAATACGAAATTTCCTCTAGCTAGCTCAGTATTTCCTTATGTGCTTTCGGCTTTAGTGTGGGCGAATGTCTTTTCTACCCGTTATGCTTTATGTTTCCTCCCCCCTTGCGGGGGAGGACAAAGGTGGGGGGTAGTGCACGACCTTCACCCCCTATCCTGACCTTCCCCCGCAAGGGGGGAAGGAAGTTAGAGGCCAATCACAGCTCATAGGTCATAATAAGTGCTTGCGGCAGAGCAGGGGCCGTTGGCAGGCAGATCCTTAGTACCCGCAGAAACCCCGGAAGAACCTCTCCTTAATACTCGGTGTTCGGCAGCGGGTTGGCGACGGCCTCTTCGAGCGTGGTCGCTCGTTTCCACTCGTTGGCCGGGCGGCTGCGGCCATCCGTGCCGATCTGATCCATGGCGGAGTAGATCTCGATCTTGTAGCCGTCGGGGTCGTAGAATTCCAGGCCTGGGTTGCCGCCGGGTCCGCGCCGCCCTTCATAGAATATCGTCACGCCTTTGGACTTGAGGAAGTCGCGAATCTTGAAGAGTTCCGAAACGGTGGCGACTTCCAGGGCCATGTGATCAAACCCCACTTGGCCTTGCTTGGGCAGAGCGTTTTTTTCCTTGGCCTGGATCAGCGCAACGGTGTGATGATCGGTGGTGTTGCGGAAAAACATCATGCCATGCTCATTTTTGTCGGAGAACTTAAACCCCATGATCTCCGTCCAGAACTTACTGCTGCGCTCGATATCGCTGACGCTCAAGACCACGTGCCCGATCTTTTTAATTTTGATGGGAGACTTTTCTTCCGGCATAGAATCCTCCTTTATTCCATTCCCCCGTCGGCGACCCATTAGATCATAACCGGCTGTGGGAGTGCATAACAGTAACGACAAAAGGTCATCGACGAGATTTTTCCTGGGTGTGTTCTAGCCAATCATATTTGAATTGTTCCGATGAGAAGAAGACAGGAAAAGATGGTATCTCGCGCAAAGAACGCAAAGGACGCCAAGGTGACGGGGCGAGGCCCGTCATCCCGAGCGAACGCGAGGGATCTAAGAAAGATTTCTCCCTTCGGTCGAAATGACAACGGCTCTTTCTTTGCGAGCTTAGCGTGCTTGGCGCGAAAATTTTTCCTAAACTTGTCCTGATTAACAATTCCCTGATTAGTATCTACGCCAAATTACTTGGCAACTCACCTATGCCAGGCTTCCGGCTCTCCCCATACGCCAGGGCCGCTGCGGCGGTGCGAGTCTGGACCCCAAGCTTCTGGTAGATATGCTCCAAGTGCTTCCGCACCGTGAATCGGCTCAGACCGAGAATCCCTCCAGTCTCGGTATTGGTTTTCCCCTGCGCCACACAGAAGAGCACCTCCGTCTCCCGCTGGGTCAGGCCCAGCCCCTCTAGCGACCGTGCCGACAAAGCCCGCCGCTGCTTTTCCAGCCGGACGAGCTGAATCCCTTCCTGTTTATCAGTCACAAGGCGCACGACCAACTCCTCACCGTTGCGCTCGATTGCCGTGGAACTACGGAATGCCGGCCCATTGTTGCGGCGCGCCAGGGACCGCTGCTCGATCCACCGCTCCAGAGGCGCAGGCAGGCGGTTCGCCTGCTGGGGGAGATCGCCGAAAAACTCCGCCACACAACGGCGGGCCGGTTCCGTCATCCATCGCACGCGCTTTTTTCCTTTCAGGATGATTACCGCGCGGTCGCAGTGGCGCGCGCAGGCGTGGAAAGCGCGCAAATCTTTCTGGGTTAGCTGGTTCATGGTGAGTTCCTCCGCGGCGGTGACTATATGACAAATGTCGTATTGACAGCAAGAGGATCTGACAATAGGCTCCACCCACGTAAACATTGTTTTCGGGCCCCGGCCACAAAGATAAAGGGCAATCAAACAGATAGATTGAGTCGTCATGAGCTTGTCAACGCGCATTCGCTCTTATAAGAGCTGCCCAAGGTACATTTGGGGCCCTGGCCCCGTGCGTCCTCTTTGCCTTACCTGTTCTTCCCAACTTATTGCCAGTTACTCCTCTACGCGCCTTTGGCCCAAGGTTTGGGAAAAAACCATATGCCCCCTAGAGAATTTCTAACGACAAAAGAAGTGGCCCGCTACCTACGGATCAATGAGTATACCGTTTATCGCCTTGTGACCCAGAGAAAATTACCTGGTGTCAAGGTGGGTTCTCAATGGCGCTTTAAACGGAAAGTCTTGGAGCGATGGCTGGAAAGCCAACTCAAGCCACCGCATGAACAGTGAATCAGACGCAGGCCAGTGCGCAGGCGGTCGAGGAGAGGATTTAACTGTGGATTGGAGATAGAGGCGGGCACTGGGAGAGAAAGGTGGTAGACGAGTTAATGTCAAAGGTAACGATTTGACCCCGGCATTATGACCCCGGCATTTGACCCTTAGTGCACCATGTAAATACTTCCGGTCACTTCTGCCGATAGTAGTTCGAAACTTGACTACTCGCACGCTTTGGGAATCGAATTTGTTTGGTCCAGAAGAGGTGAAAGAGCGGATGCGTAACCTGAGTCTTGAATATCTCGAGGTGCTCCAGCTCACGCTCACTAACAAATTAGTTTATACATAATTATCTGGCACGCCCATTGCCCCACTGGAGAGATCTTACAGCAGGATGTTTTCATTGACACGCATCTCGAAAACACAACTTGCGATCCTGTTGCTTCTCTTCGGGTGGGCACCTCTACCGTTGTTTCAGTCTGTGGGTTGGGCAAGTACCCCACTATCGATTAGCACAAAGACTATCAAGAATGGGCAGGCCGGAAAGGCGTATAGTACCCACCTAAGCGCGCAAGGAGGACAAAAGCCTCGTACTTGGTCGATGGCTTCAGGGACCCTCTCTCCAGGTCTAAGTTTGAACGCCACATCAGGAAAGCTGACAGGAACACCTCAAGCATCAGGAACCTTTAGCCCGGTTTTTCGAGTCACCGATTCTTTAGGTCAGACGGCTATTCGTGAATACACGTTCACAGTTCAACCGCCGGATATTCGCGGCACCTACAACGGAGGGGCCTCGGTTACCCAGGAGAATTGTGGGCTTGCCAATAATAACAAGACCATCAGTTTTTCATCCACACTCAAAATCTCTCGGCAGACCGACAGCGCGATCACTGGCTCTCTGAAACTCACTGGCGTGGTAGACGGTTCGCGGATGCAGTTAGTGGCCGCGATAAATCAAGCCTCTCTAGTTTCAGATACACGGATCAGCGGCAGCTTGACCTTGACATACTCCGTTGGAAAACGACTCGTTTGGACCGGGAACGGAGACTTCACAGGGTCGATAATAGGAAAATTGGCAGATCTGGAGTTCTCCGGTCAGATATCTGCGGGGGAAAGTTGCAAGCTACACGGCGTCGTATCCAGTGCGACTCAGCCGGACTTCGATCTGTCGGTCACTCCCTTGGCAATGTGGATCGGACAAACGGCAACCATCTCGGTGACCTCATTCAACAGCTTTTCAAGTCCAGTGGGTATCGAGTTTGAACAGCTTCCTCCTGGAATTGTGCCTTTTCCGACTCCGCCGTTTTCGGTTATAGCCGGGCAAGACCAGCAAATCTTTTTTGCCGCCGAAAATTCACCTACGCCAGGCGACTACTCGGTTACTGTTCGCGGAACAAGTGGCGGGCTTTCACATAGTGCGACGTTTACTTTGAGGGTTCCTGAACAACCAAGCCTGCCGCCGGTGCGCTCGACTTACGTTCGCACGAATACGATGCCAAACGACATCGTTTATGACCCGGCTCATAAGCGCATCTTTGTTAGCGTCCCAGACCTCAACCGGGTCGATGTCGTCTCTACGGAGAACGGGCAGCGCGTCGCAAGCATTCCGGTTCCTGCGGCTATGAACCTCGAGCTAATGCCCGACGGCACGACGATACTTACCACCTCAATAAACTACGTCGGGAGACCGGGAACAGAATACATTCATGCAATTGATACCGAAAGGCTCCAGGTCGTTGAACGGATCCCATTCCCCGCGGTTCCGTCTTGTTGCGGAGTAGTGAGCGTGCCGTCCGGTATTGCAGCTACGAGCAACGGGACAGTTCTCCTGCGGGTGGGTGAGTTGGACCGGTCGGGTTTTGAGCGTCTGCTTCAGTGGAATCCCGCAACCGGCACGGTCGTCGACCGAACACCAAGCCCTTTGGGTGTTGATTTCCTGATGCGGAGTGGCGACTACAGCAAGGTCCTTGTCATTAGCAACTTTGCTGGAATCATTTACGACGCCGCTACTGATACCTTTACCCCATGCAACTGCTCCGGCTTGTCGTTCGCGTTAAATCCGAACGGCACCCAAATCGCGGTGGGCAGCGGGTGGAGAATTACTATTTTCGATGCGCAGCTCCAAGAGATCGCCAACGTGCCTGGGGGTGCCATGATCTATAGCAGGGACGGCAAATTCTTGTACGCTGCGGAACCAACAGAATACTTTCCTGCTTTTGGGGTGTATGACACGCAAACATTTACCCGGATTGGAGAAGTGCCTGCAGTAGTTGAAAGCAGGGATTTAATTCCCGTCCGGGTGGATGCGACGCCGTTGGCAATAGACGAGCCTGGTACGATCTTTAGCAGACATCAGCATGGCGTGAGCTTTTCCGACGCGAGTGCGCCGCGTTCTCTCCCTACACGGGCGCCCATTTTCGCCAGGGTCGATCCGCCACAAGGCGCACTCAGCAGCCCAACGGCAGTCACCATGTGGCAACAGGGTTTTTCGCCGGGCGCGAGTGTTTTCTTCGGTTCAGAACCGGCTCTTTCCGTGTCCCCCGACAGTCTAACCGCGATTGCTCCGCCTGGTTTAGCGCCGGGGCCAGTAAACGTCACCGCGATTTTTCCCAATGGCTGGTCCGCCATCGCCCCAGATGGATTCACCTATGGTCCGCATGTGCTTACGATCAACCCGACGGCTGGCCCGGTCGAGGGCGGAACTGACGTTCAAATCGTCGGGTATGGATTTGGTTTTCCACTCTCGCAGATCCAGGTCACAGTCGGCGGCAGGCCAGCGACGGTTACTCGCTTCAACGGCGGGTCCATCGATTCGTTGCCGATGTTTCGATTCGAGTTTAGAACGCCGCCTGGGATTACGGGACCAGCCAACGTGACGTTCACGACTCCCGCCGGGAGTACCACGATAAGACGAGGCTTTACTTATGCGAGTGCGGTGGTTGTGCCCGGGGGAGGGGGCAGTTCCCAACTCATTTACGATCGCCAGCGCCGGCGCGTCTACATGTCCCTTGCCGGCGGCAACCGAGTCGACGTGTTTTCGCTCGACAGGGGGAAATTCCTCACTCCGCTTCCTGTGGGCGTGAATCCAGTTGGACTCGCATTAACACCGGACGGCGCGAAACTTCTTGTCGCAAACTACGGCGACAAGACCATTACAATCATCGATCCCGAGAACCCGACGACCGCCGTATCGGTTTCGGCTGTAGAGCCCTTCAATAGCTTTTTCGATCCACGTCCGGTCCGGGTAGTTGCGACAAGCACGGGGAAGGCTTTCATTAGCGTCATTACAACGCATCACAAGGGGGTCAAATCTGCTGTTGGTGTGTCCAGATGAATTGCTGTCGTGATCCATAGGGTGACTCTCATTTAGTTGAGAGGAGTCCCGCGGCGGAAAGAGCCCGAGGCCGCCTAGCTTGGGTAGCAGCATGGAGAGTAATCGAGATGCTGGAGCCTACCGACAAAGTCAGCTTCGGGCTGATGAGCGAGTGACCGGGTTGCAACGTGAGTGAACGCTGAGCAAGCCTCGTTAAGATTAAAAATCCGGTGGTCGAGCCGCTCAATAATCGGCGAAGGCAGCATGGACTATTTCAGACTGGCTGAGGGGATAATTCACACTGGCGGGGTATTGGCGGCGACACGGTGACAAGGACACGATGGAAACTGGAGAAGTCCTGTATGCCCCAGGGAGAAATTTCTGGAGCAGGTTGGCCCTATAACTGCTGACACGGGAAAGGGGCTGAAGGCAGCAGGATGGCGGAGTGGCCCGTAGGAGCGAAGAAGGAGAGTAATGTCTCTGGAGCAAAGGGGCCATGCTGAGTCTGATTTCTTCGACCGCTAGGTGAGGCAGGGGAGGCATGATAAAACCTTCCGTTAATCTGCAAGAACTGAGGCGAAGGATATACCGTAAGGCGAAAGCTGAGTTGGCCGGAAGAGGCGGAGTAACAGATTCTGTGAAAGTGCTCCCAGCAGAACAGGCGTATAGCGCCTTACGGTGAAGGGCTCAGGAAAGCCGGATGACCGAAAGGGTCACGTCCGGTTTGAGGTGGCGGGGGCTGGAAACGGATTTACGGTGAGGCTAGTGAGGCACCGTCAAACGAAAGAGACGGTAACAGATAGGCTTCACCTCCGAGATACCGCGCCAGTCCTCGACCCTACCTATTGACAGGCTGAGCAGCTCCAGATAATGGCGCCGATCGGCATCGGCACGAAAGATCATCTGTCGCTGGTTGCCGCGAGAGATCACATGGTAAAGCGCACCGGGATCATGAACTCTGGGTTTTCTCGCCACGGACTAAGGGTTATCACCACGGCAAATAGCGAATGCAAAGGATAAATAATCAAATGTCTGACACCATCTACTGTCCCACGAGGCTACTGTCTCGTTGGCGGCCTAGTCTTTCTACGAGTTCGCCTGAGAAGCCCGCATAACGTGCCATCACCCGTTTGATCCTGGCATTCGCTCTCTTACGCCCCCGGCGCAAAAAAACTAAAGGCGGTAACCCGCAGTCCAAGTGCTTACAGACACACTCTCTTGTCTCGGCCCAGCCGATCTCGACCACGGGCGGCAATCCGGTAAGCGGCAATAGCCTGGGCTCGGCTCTTTCCGCACAGCGGCAAAACCTCTTCTACCGCGGTCCAACCGTTTGCCTCGCCCGCCAACAGGCCTTATGGCTACTCCACCGGTACGCACTGGGATCGACCACGATCTTGCTGCGCACCGGATTGAGATGCAGATAGCGGATTAGCTCCAACGGATAACCTCTTTTATGATACGTCAAATAGAAGTCAAAGGGGAAGGGGAAATGGATAACTTTTAGTGCGGTATCCCCTTTGTAGACGGAGGGCGACAGGAACTTTTAACAAAAATGTGAGTCTAACTTGTACGGGCTGTGCTAAGGATTCATAAAGGAGAAGAGTTCAATGCTTAAGTTAGCCGGAGCTATCCTTGTGCTCCTCATGGATTTGTTTACGGGGCCTTCTCAGATATTTGCCCAGCCGATCGATGACGCCGTGGTCAAGTCGGTTGTCCAGATTTTGACCCCTCCCCGTGCTAACAGACGGGGAGATATTGGTACAGGGTTTTTAATTACCGTACCGTTGGAGGCAGCGAACGAGCAAGGGCTAGCCTCATTTCTTGTGACGAACAAACATATGCTCGGAGAGTGGAACCCCATTGATGGAGATTTCGATCATAATGACTGGATCATGGTGCGGCTCTATCGGGACATGTTAATTCCGGAAGGGCCTGTGGAAGAGGTGCAGGTCCAATTAAAAATGCCCGACGGGAAACTTGATCTGTCTCGGTTGGCTCTTCATCCCGAAAAGACCGTTGATGTGGCGGTTGTGCGAATCGATGATGTTGTCATGAAACATCAGAAACAAATTCGTAAAAGACTTAAATTCAGAAGTCTTACGAAAGATTGGCTAGAACCATTCGCCGAACTTCCGGGACCTTATGGTTACATCGGGGCCCCGGTGTTCGCGCTAGGATATCCAAGAGGGATTACATCCCTTCTTACAAATTATCCAATAGCAAAGCGTGGTCACCTTGCGGCGACGGCAGGAGAAGAGATTGCTCTCGATACGAGTTGGACTTTACGCAATGGACAACAATCGGGAATCGTCGTTCGTGGAAAACTGTTTTTAATTGATGGCTTAATAGTTTCGGGAAACAGCGGTGGGCCAATCGTTTTTCCTGGCGCAGGTGCTATCGGCAAAGATCCAAAGACTGAACAACTGACGATAAAGGCCCGCGGTTCTTCCAAGGTCTTGGGAATTGTATCAGGGGGCTTCGGCTCATCTGGGCTTTCGTATGCGTACGCAACCGATTACTTCAGATCTCTGATTGATGATTTGCTCGTTCGGGGACGAAATTTCAAAAACACGAATCGGTAACACGGTCGCACTACATCTGTTTCGCGACAGAATTTTTGCCTTTTAAAGGGGAAAAAGAAAAAGGGGTCAAAAAAGGGGTCAAGTCCGCTGGTAGGTGTGTCCAGATGAATTGCTGGCGTGATCCATCGGGTGACTCTCATTTAGGTGAGGGAAGTCCCGTGGCGGTAAGAGCCAGAAGCCGCCTAGCTTGGGTAGCAGCATGGAGCGTCAGCGGTCACCCAAAACCGGCCAATGAGGGTCACCTCAAAACCGGCCAACGATAACGACGCCCGAGACGTTGACTGCGACGAGACGCCTTATAGGCTTCGTCGCCATGAGCAATGTCTTGAGCGAAGAAAAAAACAATGAGGGGTGTTGGGCTTCATTATAGTGATTTTATTGTCTCGGTTACCCGACAATCTATGCTTGCGACGCGTTGAACCTGCTGACCCAGGTGCTCGATCCGCTGACGAGGAGCGAGAGCTATCAGTACGATCTGAGGGGGGCTCGGGGTCGTGCTTTTAAATCTAGACAATCTGGTGTGCGGCGCCCAAGAAAGAGCGGAACTAACTTGGGCTGGATCTAGGGTGTAGAAAAACAGCCGCGTCTGCTACCTCGTCGTGTCCCGGGATCTTGTACCCCTAATCGCGCGCTGTTTTTGTTCGAGCGCTAGAGTTTCACCCTTGTGACGCTCTTTGTCAGCCCGGA
>Ga0214472_10003703_pt1 | contig 16158 bp, 16 predicted proteins | sample RVTome_6_FD_207662 | JGI IMG/M metagenome (GOLD analysis project Ga0214472, IMG submission 207662) | Soil microbial communities from uranium-contaminated site in the Upper Colorado River Basin, Wyoming, United States - RVT140D175 | ecosystem: Environmental > Terrestrial > Soil > Contaminated >... | reverse complement strand
CGGTCTCGACAAATCGGCAGGATTGCCGATTTGCACGCACGAAGTGCGCCCGTAGGGCGAGGCATACGGATATGCCGAGTGTAAACCGTTGTACGTGCATTTATAGAAACAATGGTTTCAGATTTGAAAACAATTTATATAAATACGGAGAGGTGCCAGAGTGGTCGAATGGGACGGTCTCGACAAATCGGCAGGATTGCCGATTTGCACGCACGGAGTGCGCCCGTAGGGTGAGGCATACGGATATGCCGAGTGTAAACCGTTGTACGTGCATTTATAGAAACAATGGTTTCAGATTTGAAAACAATTTATATAAATACGGAGAGGTGCCAGAGTGGTCGAATGGGACGGTCTCGAAAACCGTTGTACGTTTACGCGTACCGAGGGTTCGAATCCCTCCCTCTCCGCCATAATCTCTTAAATCCCTCATGGGGTTTGAGAGATTATTGTGCGGTTCGGGAGGATTTGATTCGAACTCTTAGGTTCGACCGATTCGCATGGAGCGAATCGGAACAGCCGCAGGCTGGCCCAAAGGGCAAAATACGATGTACAGGAAGTACAAGTGTCGCGAGCGCAGGATGCACAGGGGCGACCAGGGATGTATTTTGTAATCCCTCCCTCACCGCCAAATTAAAACAAGTACAAAAAATTATTTTAAAAACTTAACATTCATATAATGATAAAAACACTGCTGTTTACTTTACTGGCGTTCATCTCTTTTTTCGCCAAAGCCGAACAACCCATCCAATATACTTACGATGAAGTTGCTGCGAATATTTTCTGGCATCAACTGTATGGGGATGGTGGCTGGACGTTGTATTGTGGACTCAAGTTTAACAGACCCAACATATCGGAAGACTTGAAGACGCTTGCGATCGAACATATTTACACCACCAGCAGAATTATAAACACACTGGGTTGCCAAAGCCGGCGTCAATGTTATGAACAAAATAAACGATTTTTAGTAATGGAGGCAGATTTGCATAATCTTTACCCGGTGCGACTGGATCTGAGCAATGCACTATATGATTCCGAATTTGGTGAGATTGAAGGTGATGATTGGCGTGTGGGTGACTGTGATTTCGAACGTAAAAACGGTTTTGTTCAACCCAGATTGCTGGCGCGTGGGAATGTTGCCCGATCAATATTCTATATGCATAACCGGTACAAATTACCCATCAAAAAAGATACTCTGGAAATCCTGAAGCGCTGGAACAAGGAAGATCCTCCCAGCCAGCAGGAAATTGTGCGCAATGACAAAATTGAAAAAATTCAGGGTAACAGAAATCCTTATATTGATGATCCCACGCTGGCTGACAAACTGTCTGCCCAGTAACAGTTCAGGAATACCTGCTATATGGCTGGTAATCTTTGCCAGTGTACTTTCTGTTATATCCTGTGATAACAATAATAGTAGCGGTTCCCTCATCCTGAACGGTTTCACAATGGGGACGGCATACACCGTCAAGATTAATGAACCTCACACCAGAATTGATCCACTGCTTACAAAAAAAGCAATCGATTCACTTCTCCATGATCTGAATAAAAAGATGTCTACCTATCTGGCGGATTCGGAACTGTCACGTATAAACCAGTCACAAACAACCGACTGGATCATTATTTCTGATGATTTGTATGAAGTCATTAAACAGGCCATCAATATCCATAATCTCAGTGAAGGTACATTTGATATTACAATCGGGCCTCTGGTGAATTTATGGGGTTTTGGACCGGACAAAAAACCCGCTTCTATTCCTGATGATCAACAGATACAGATTTTGTTGCACTCCACGGGCACCAACAAAATCCATTTAAATGACATACCCAGGGCAATAAAAAAAGACCGGACAAATATTTATATTGATCTTTCCGGTATTGCAAAAGGTTATGCAGTTGACCGGGTCGCTGGTTTATTACAACAACAGTTTGCAATTCAAAATTATCTGATAGAAATTGGTGGTGAAATACGCGCAAAAGGCGTCAATCCAGACAACCAGCCATGGCGTATAGGTATTGAAAAACCGATCAGTTACCAAAGATCAGTTGAGCGTATAATCAATCTTGATAATACAAGCATGGCGACTTCTGGTGATTACAGGAACTATTTCGAGGAAAATGGCATTTATTACTCGCATATCATTGACCCGCGGGACGGGAAGCCGGTTAATCATAAACTTGCCTCAGTGACAGTATTACATTCTGAATCCATGATTGCTGATGCATGGGCCACTGCATTGCAGGTACTGGGACCTGAATCAGGAATGGAACTGGCAAACAGGTTCGAAATGCCCGTTTATTTTATTATAAAAACGGAGAGTGGTTTCAGCGAAATAATGAGCAACAGTTTCAGACAATATATTAACCAGATCGAATGACTGTATTATGAACGCACTGCTCTTCCTGATGCTGTTAGCCCTAATCGTGTGGTTTTGGCAGGCAAATCTCCGTTATCGTGAATATGCCATTCAACAATGCAGGAAAATATGCCGGGAAATGAACCTGCAATTGCTGGATCAGACCATTGCGATGACTTCATTGAATATCAGAAGGGATCGTAATAAAAAATTCAGAATACTGCGCAAATACGGGTTTGAAGTCAGCCTGGACGGTGCCAATCGCTGCAGAGGATATATAGTCCTGCTCGGGCTTAATATAATTCATACGGAAATTGATCTGCCGGATGGCCCGGTGATATTGCAAAGGAAAGACTTGATTACACATCATTAATCAATATTATAATTTCCACAAAGTGACACAGCAGGAGTTATCATGCCTTCATTTGATATTGTTTCCGAAATTGACATGCACGAACTGAATAATGCAGTTGACCAGACCAACCGTGAGGTCAGTACCCGATTTGATTTCAAGGGTACAGATTCACGGGTAGAATTATCAGGTAATGTGATTACACTGATTGCGCCTACAGAATTTCAGGTCAAGCAGATTGACGACATCCTGCAGACAAAACTGTCGAAGCGCGGAATAGATATAAAATGTCTGGAACATGGAAAAATATCGGAAAATCTCAATGAGGCAAGACAACCAGTGACAATGCGTCAGGGAATTGACAAGGAACTGGCCAAAAAGATCACCCGTATTATCAAGGACTCAAAACTCAAGGTACAGGCAGCCATACAGGGAGAGCAGGTGCGTATTACCGGAAAAAAACGTGATGATCTTCAGGAATCGATCGCTTTATTGAAAAAAAGCAGTATTGAATTACCGCTACAATATGTGAATTTCAGAGATTAGGAATACAAAAGCTGGTTACAGCAAAGATTCAATCTTCCTTGCCCAGTTGGGCTGCAACATCATCAAACAGGTTTTTGGTGGCTTTTTCCGCTTCACGCTTGGCAGCTGTGGCGCGTTCCTTGATACGCTTGATATGATCTGAATGTGCGATAACACGGTCAGGTTCTGCTGCACGTTCTGCTTCATCCTGTTTGAACTCAGCCAGATCAGACTCCACTTGTTCACGTAGCATTTTCTCCTGCTCTTTTTGCCGTAACAGTTCCTGCTCGTTGACTTCCTTTGCAGCTGATATAGTAACTTCAGCCTCCTGCACAGTCTCCAGATTTTTCTGTGCCTGCTGCAGTTTCTCCTCTACAGCCTTGATTTCATCCTCTACCTTTTTCTGAATCGCAGTGTCCTGAGTTGTTTCTTCCAGTTTTTGTATATCACGTAACTTTTTTGCTTCATCTTCGGCTGCCTTGCGAGTTGTCTCTGCATCCTGTTTGCTCTTTTGTATTTCTTTCAGGGTATCCTGGATCTGCCTTGCCTGCTCTTCCAGCTTTTTACGTTCTTCCTGCAAACGCGCCTGCTCCTGCGTGCGTTCCTTGTCAAATTGCTTCTTGTATTCCGAGATGATGCTCTTGGCTTCTTTCTCTGCTGCGGCGCGGGCTGCATCTGCCATGGCCTTGGCACGCTGGGCCTTTTCCAGTTCTTCAGAAGCACGTGCGAATTCTTCTGCCAGTTTGCGCCTTTCTACATCCAGCTTGGCTTTGGCTTTGGCCTGTATAGTCTGTTCCATGGCATTCTGTTCCACGCGTTGTTTCTCCGCTTCCTGCTCCAGGGCGCGATGTGATTCTTCCAGTCTCTGCTTGAGTTTGTCTGCCTCAATGTTTTTCTTTTTCGCCTCGGCAGCTTCTCTTTCAAGTTTCTCCCTTTCTTTCCTGATCTGTTCTTCAGCCTCCTGCTTCATGCGCTGTAATTTTTCCATTTCCCTGGCATTACGATCGTAGATTTCTTCAAGCTTTTTCTTTTCTTCTGCCAGCCGTTTTTCAGCTTCTTCTTTCATCTTCCTGATTTTTTCAGATTCCTGTTCGCGTATTTTTATCGCCTCCTTCTCTATAGCAGCTTTCTCGGCCTCCAGTTTCTTCTTTTCACTTTCAAGTTTTTCCTGTACCAGTTTCGCCTCCCCTGACTTCTGACTATCTTCTTCCATAACTGCTTTAAGTGCTTCCTTGAGATCCATATTAGTTCTCTCAAGATCAACTTCCAGCACTGACGCACGAATATTTGCATCCAGCTCCAGGTCTTCCATAGCTTCAGCCTCACTGACCGCAGCCACTTTTTGTGGTTGCACTGCCGGTTTTTTCCCGGTTACTGGGGCCGGTTGTGGCTTCTCTTTTTCTGAAACAGCCTGGGGCAACGCACTCTTGAGGTTATCTTGAGGCACAGAAGACAGGCCATTCTCGAGAAAACAGACATTAAACCCGCGATCCGTCAATAAAAAGGTTGCCGCTGAACTGCGGCCACCGGTATCACAGTAAATAATATATTTTTTATCCTGCTGAAGTTTATCTGTCTGCATACGCAGAATATTGAGCGGAATATTGATGCAGCCTTGAATGTGTGACTCCTGGTATTCATTGGGGAAACGCACATCCAGCCAGACTGCTCCATGTTCTGCCAGCTTTCTTCCTTCCTGATAATTGACTGATTCCAGCGTGGGCTTTTTTATCAGGTTGATAAAATTATCCTTACTGAGCTGCATGATCACTCCATCAGTCAGCATGTTAATGGAGGCGTTGCGTTTTGCATTGGTCAGTAATGCTTCCTCACCAAAACTGTCACCAGCACGCAATTCGGCAAGTTTGATAGGTTTTGCGCCAGGTGATGGGGCACGTGTTACTTCACATCGACCTTCCTGGATAATGTAGTAATTATCCCCGGATTCCCCCTGGGTGATGACCGCATCGCCTTTTTTGAATTCAACCGGCTCAAGCAATACAAATAATTGTTGTATATTTGCCATGGGTAATTTGCTGAACAATTCAGATTGCAGCATCTTGGTCATCCAGTCGCCGGAATCTTCTGCGTCAATATCCGCGACTTCAACATCGACACTGCCGCCTGAGAAAACATCGGATTTTTGTTCCTGATCAGCCACAATTAACCGGTCGAGACTTTCACGGTTGATACGCATTACGACGACTTCTGTTTTTGCTTTCGCTGAATACTGGCGGGGTTGCAACCGCGCCATCGCATATATTGCACTCTCAGTGCCACTGACCAGTGTGCTGTGCACTGATTTATCCAGCAGCAGTTCTATTTCGCCATCAAGGAGATAATAGGCATAAGCATCTCTGTCACCCTGTTTGAAGATAACGTCTTTCTTTTTATAACTGAACAGTTTTGCAATATTGATTATTTCATTCTGTGATTGAGGCGACAGCTCGTTGACAGGCACCAGCAGCTTGATTAACTCTATGTATTGTTCCTTATTGTCTATATCTTTGGCTGCCATATTATTTTGTCCCTGTGTGGCGGGAGAATAATGGTAAAATTGTATTATGCGATTGGTTAAATTTTCCCGAAATTATATAACCTTGAGGCCGGATAGCATACCAGTAAGAATGCAGAACAGATCGCACAGGACAAAATGACCACCCTCATTGAATCATTATCACAACTGAATCTGGGCATAAGTTTCCCGGTACTCTTCGCTGCTCTCGTTGGTCTGTTACTTGTATTTTCCGGTATTCGACGATTATGGCAACGGCGTATCGTGACCGGCACCCTGGCAGGCACCGGCGGTCTGTGCCTGATATCGCTTTCTGCGGCTTTCATGTTATTGGCGTTAAATATCCATACATATCAGCGACTTACTTATGAAAAACCAATTATAAACCTGGCTTTCAAGCAACTGGGGCCACAAAAATACACCGTCACACTGGAATATATCGAAAAAAACCGTTCTGAAGAATTTGTCTTGAATGGTGATGAATGGCAACTGGATGCGCGGATACTGCGCTGGGAACCGGCACTACAGATACTTGGCTTCAATACATTCTACCGGCTGGAGCGATTGAATGGGCGCTATAGCAGCATCAATCAGGAACTTAGCCAGCCCAGGACCGTATATTCGCTGGCTGAGGAACAAGGCCTGGATATCTGGTCACTGGCGCGTGAATATCAAAGGTGGTTGAAATGGCTGGATGCGTATTATGGCAACGCCACCTATCTGCCCATGCAGGATGGTGCCCGTTTCACAGTAGCGATAAACCAATATGGGTTAATAGCACGACCTGACAACACCCCGGCTGAAGATGCATTGTCTGATTGGGATTAGAAATACTATTAATATTTGACATTACATACCGGGTGACTAAAGTTAGAGTATGAAATACATTATCTTGATCCTGACCCTGCTTATTTCATTCAGTGTTAATGCGGATGAACCAAGAGATGTGTCAGAACCGGCAACCCAATATAAACCCACCGCTGAACAAATGATCATAGACGGGCTGATCTATCGACCTCTGTCTCTTGCCGGAACCCTGTTGGGTACAGGGCTGTTTATCGTGACACTGCCCTTCAGTCTGATTGGGGGTAATGCCGATGTGGCTGGTGAACGACTTGTACTTGAACCCGCAAGTTCCACATTTGATCGCTGTCTCGGTTGTCTTCCCGATAACACCACGGCCACTTATCCAGGCCGGAATTAATTCTCCGTTGCATCCATATTTGATCAGCACTGATATCCATCAGTGTTGAATAATCAGAATTTGTCATTTTGAACCATGTTACAAACAAAAGTGACGGCACTTGCGAGAAATCCACGACTCGACGGAAGGGGGAGATATCTATAATATTTCTCATTATGTTCCAGACACCTGCTATGGATTAATTCCTGTATTCGAAATAACATGTACAGATTCATCAGCATTTTTTTTATCATTTTCTTGCTCGCGCCACTGTTGTCTTCAGCGGATGAACTGGATGAACTGGCCATGGAAAGTAAAAAACTGATTGATGTCTATTCATCACATTTGCAAAAGGAGTATGACAAGGCATACACAACCATCAGTTTGGACGCCGTCCGTGAAATATGCCGTAAAACTGCATTGGAAATTGCAAGTCACTTGAGTAAAGATGGCTATACAATCCGGCGCATCAGTATAACCCCCCTGAATGAACAAAACATACCAGACCTGACAGAAAAAAGAATATTACAGGATTTCATTACCAGACAGGCTGAAGGAAAAGAAGTAGACAGCCTGTCCTGGTATAAACTGAATGAAATCGGGAACCAGAGTGAATTCAGATATATCAAAGCATTTGCGATGGAACAACGCTGTATGACATGTCATCGGGACCAATCAATGAGTACCGAACCACAAAATACTCTCGCAGCCTATGCGCTGAAAAAGGTGGAGACAAAAAACTATTTTCCGGAAGAAATGTTTCGTGAACAACAGAAACCCTTGCCGGTTTTTGAAGAATAGATATTCCTTACCCCTGACTACTGACGAATCATGTTTATCGGCGTACCCAAAGAAATTAAAGACAAGGAAAACCGTGTGGCCCTCACACCTGCCGGCGCAGAATCACTGGTGCAATCCGGCCACAAGGTCATGGTCGAAACAAGCGCGGGGATTGGTACAGGTTTCCCTGACAGCGACTACTTCAATGCAGGCGCAGAGATCGTAGATACAGCTTCAGCATGGAATACAGACCTGGTGTTGAAAGTGAAGGAACCGCAACAACAGGAATACCCTTACCTCAAAAACAACATCCTGTTCACTTATCTGCATCTTGCGGGTGTCGCCCCTGCCCTGACTGAACATCTGGTTAAGGCGAAAACTGCTGCAATTGCCTATGAAACAGTTGAAGATCAACATGGGCGATTTCCATTGCTTGCCCCCATGAGTGCCATTGCCGGGAATATGGCGGCAATGGTAGGCACTTATTACCTGGCAAAATTTAACGGCGGCAAGGGTGTGCAACCCGGACGCATTCAATCCATACGGCATGGTAAAGTCATGGTCATCGGCGATGGTGTAGTAGGACAACATGCAGCACTCACCGCTGACGGTATCGGGGCCAATGTGTTACTGTTTGGAAGAACAGATGCAAAATTAAAAAAACTTTCTGAAACCATACCGAATACCATCGGGTTTGTGAAATCCAATGAAGCCAATATCCGGGAACATTTGCGCAATACTGATTTATTGATCGGCGCCGTACTCGTTGCGGGCAGCAGGGCCCCGCATCTGGTCTCGGAAGAGATGGTCAAGGAAATGCAACCGGGTTCTGTGATTGTTGATGTCAGCATCGATCAGGGCGGCTGTATTGAAACCTCACATGTCACCACGCACTCCGATCCGGTTTTTGTCAAACATAATGTGATTCATTATTGCGTCAGCAACATGCCCGGCGCCTATCCCCGCACCGCGACATTGGCCCTGACGGATGAAACACTGCCTTATACAATTCGTCTTGCCAATGAAGGCATCACTGCACCCAAAAATGATCCAGCCTTTGCCAAAGGCGTGAATACATACAATGGATATATCACCAACAAAGCTGTGGCGGAGTCACTTGGAAAATCAGAGCTGCTGGGAGAATTTTCAGTTTTGTAGCCGTGTCATCCCGGACAAGCGTAGCGTATCCGGGGCCGTGACAAATGCATGTACCGAACAGGCCAAAGCCCCGACCTGTGCGCCTTTGCCTGGACCTGTTTATACTTATGAAACCTGCCTATAATTCTAGATAGTAATTCATTACTGTGTCATAGTTCACATAATAGCAACTATCCATATGCGACAATTTCCGCCAACAACCAAGCCGCGGGTATCACGAAATGGAAGGCACTTATAATCTTAGCCTGGTTTCCCTTTCCCTGGTGATCGCCATTATTGCGTCCTATACCGCCCTCGATCTGGCCACACGTCTGGCCACAGCGCAGGGAAGACTTGTTTCCATCTGGCTTGTCGGCGGCGCATTTGCAATGGGCGCCGGGATCTGGTCAATGCATTTCGTCGGGATGCTGGCTTTCAATTTACCAATTCCAATGGGTTATGACCTGTCACTCACTATCCTGTCATTGATTATTGCCATTGTGGTATCGGGATGTGCATTGTGGGTGATGAAAGGCCCCGTTTTGACCTCGTCTGCATCTGTTATGGGGGCAATACTGGTTGGCTCAGGCATTGCCACAATGCATTACACCGGCATGGCGGCAATGCGCATGTTTCCACCCATCAATTACGATCCGGCGATTGTTACCGCATCCATCGCCATTGCGATTATTTCAGCATGGCTGGCCCTGAAACTGGCTTTCTGGTTGCCGCGCACACATTCCAATTCCATTATGGTAATTCTGGCCAAATTTGGCAGCGCGATCGCCCTGGGCCTGGGCATTAGCGGAATGCATTATACCGCCATGGCTGCAGCCAGTTATGCGCCGGACAGCGTCTGTCGTGCAGCCGATGTTGGAATCGGTATAGACAACCTCGCGTTGGCATCAATCATAGCACTCATCATAATCATCATCCTTATGGTGACCATTGTCACATCCGCACTTGACACATATTTTGCCACTGAAAACGCAAAACTCGCGGGCGAATTAAAATCGGCAAATGCCCAGTTACACAATATCGCCATGTATGATCATTTAACCGGGTTGCCGGGCCGCTTGCTGCTCAAAGACCGGCTGCAACTGGCGGTGAACCGTTCCGATCGAAGTAAAAAATCTTTTGCGTACCTGATGATTGACCTGGACAGATTCAAGCCTGTGAATGATTCATTTGGTCATCATGTCGGGGACAAATTACTCAAATCAGTCGCTGAACGCCTCTTGTGTTGTATCCGGAAAGAAGATACGGCCGCACGTATTGGCGGTGATGAGTTTGTGATTGTATTGAACGAACTTACAACTGATGAAGATGTAAAGGTGGTCAGCAACAGGATTCTTGATGAATTGTCACGGCCATTTGTTATAGAAGGCCACAAACTTGATATCTCGTGCAGCATCGGGATCAGTGTGTATCCCCGTGACGGAAAGGAATTGAACGCCTTGACGGTTAAGGCCGACCAGGCCATGTATCATGCAAAACGAGGCAAGGGCATGAAACAGATGTTCTTCGCTTCGGAAATTGATACGGCCGCACCAGAGCTGAAAGGAGCATGAAGATTTTAAGAGGTCAAATCCTGAACTGTCCCGGCAAATTCAGTTACGGCATCATAGCGGGGCGCCATCGTGTAACCCTGTAGAGTACAGAAAAAATATCGCGGTCTGTCCAAAATTAATTCAGTCTCATTACTTTTTCTTCAGTTTGCTTTTTGCTTTCTGTGCGCGCAGTGCAGATTCGTATGAACGCCGGGCCCAGACAGCCGCTTCTTCGCGATCTTCCATGATTTCATCCGGCACCTGGTAATAGGACATTTTCATCAACTTGCCGTTTTTATTGTATTCGAACTGACCAAGTCCCTTCTTTTTGAAATAGACAGAATTTTCATCATCGGCTTTCAGGTAAAGCATGTCATCTGACACCAGTGCAAACATTAACCCGTGGTAATAAATACCATATCCGCCAAACATTTTCCGTGCCGTAATCGGCCCGAATTCTTCAAAAACCTCCTTGAGATATTCAACGTATTCGCTCATGACCGATCAAAAGATAATTGTGGTCTGTCTCTGGTTATTTAACGACGCCGATGACGCGCCGGGCAACGCACGTAGCGGGTTGCCCGATCGCTGACCATTGGTATGTTAGCTGTCCTTATCTATTGAACGACCATATAGTTTCCCGCTCACGGCATATTTCTGGCTTCGATGCGCGATGTATCGTGCGGCACCTGCCTTTTCGCTGTGGACTGCAGTCCAGTCTCCATCCCATATTTCTACCTCCTGTAGAAGGTCTTCGTACTCGCTTGGGTAGTCGAGGAAGTTGAATATCGCGACAACGCTTTTTTCCGACAATGGAGGCAAGTGAGGTTGGGGTGGAATCTTATCGATCGTAACCTCGTAAGCTTCAATCGGTTTCGATACCTCTACCGCGACTTCATCTAGAGGCTTGAATTTGTCCCAGTTACTAACGCCATAAAAGAACTGTGGTGGAAGTGGAAGTCGGTTTCCTGTCTCAGACTCCTCCAATGTCAAGATCAAATAGAGCTCGTTCCTAATCCGATGCTCGTAAAGCCGGTAGGCCTGTTGAAGTTCATCAACTTTTATCTTCGCACCAAGTGCTCGCGCCTGAAGTAAGGATCTCGCCGCACGCACCCAAATGATTCTATTGTTGTTGCGATTTCGTAATAGCTCAAGCACTTCGTCGAGTCCCGCTGTTGCCTGTTTCAATAGCTGCTCTGAATGGAGTCTCTCCCTCTCCCCGCGCAGCTTTTCGCGCTCTCGTAAAAATGTAGCTAGTGCGAGCAATGCTCCAGCGCTGAGGACGACCTCGGGGATGTGTAGTAAAGGGCTAGTAGGCGACCAATCCTTAACGTGGAGGAGTTCCCCGAAGCTGGAACTTGGATCGATGAAGGGCGCGAAATTAAGACCAATGGCGACAACCATGGCGGCCAAAATTACCGCAGTTAAGAGTGATACCAGAGTAGACACGACTCGGGGCCTCGCCAGCTAACGTTGAAGCCAAGTGGCGCGTTCACGCGTCCGCCTTGGGCGCCTGGTTAGGCTATATTTTCTTTTAATCATTGTTTACTGGATAACTCTATGCGTTTTATGTCCATATCTTTGTATATTTCATCAATTGCCTCAGAAATATTCTTTTCAATCCTTTTATCCATTTCTTCTAATTGCTCGGGAGTTTTTGATGGCGTATTTTCCCAGCGAGATAGGGTGGAAATATCATTTCGCACAGAAAGCCACTTTTCAGGAAACTGACCGGGCAAAAATAATCGATTATCAAAAAACCATTGTTCATGACTTAAGATTGCATTTAGTGTTGTTTTTATGTCTTGTTGTATGAAGCTACTTTGTATATGTTTCATATAGGCATATGCTTGAGCATTTGCCGTCACTTTGCGTTCAGCAGTAACTTCATCCATTCGATTTTTTCGAGTATTTCTCAGTTGATACCAAATAGCTCCCCATCCACCTAAGATTGCAAGAAATCCACCAAGTAGTGTTTCCCACATGTGTGTATATTCCATTAGCCTAACTAGGTGTTAGGGGGCCAAAAGCTCCATAATATTATATAGGTGATTGGGGTGGGCACGTTGAAAACCTCCTTTTTATCAAATGATTGGGTAACTGTAGCTGATCTTGTGCCTGATATCCAGAAGGTTAAAATTTTACATTTTTCAATAATATAACCACCAATAATTACAGATTTCTCGCTACGCTCGAAATGACATGTTTAAACTTTTGTGTCTTAGTGGCTTCGAAATGACAACACACTCTCTTCGTGTCCTCTGAGCTCTCCGTGGTTTCACCATTTCCCCTCACCCCTGCCCTCTCCCAAAGGGAGAGGGTGAGAGAGATTAGATTTCTCGCTACGCTCGAAATGACAGAATCTACACTGGAAATACCATACTGAAACAAACGCCCTTTCCATCTTCAAGATTCGTTGCCTTGATGTGGCCACCGTGGAATTCCGCAATCATACGTGCGATGTAAAGTCCAAGACCAAGATGTGGTGTATTGTTTTCTTTTTTTTGGCGGACTGAAACCATGGAGTTGAACAACTGGCCTTCCATTTCTTTCGGTAAAGTTGATCCATAATTAATCACGTTGAGTGTGATGTTATTATTTTCCACTGCCAGTTCGATTTTGATAGGTTCACCTTCCTTGCTGAAATCCACAGCATTCGAAACGATCTTGTCCAGCATCTGCAAAAACAGATCCGGGGATAGTTTTTTCATGACCGGCGCAGGAGGTAATGACAGTTCAAATGCTTTTTGTTTGTAGGCCAAGCGATAACCTTCCACCGTCTGTTCCAGCATTTTGTTCAGGTCCACTGTTTCGAGTTCAGCAGATTGTAATGCCTGTTCCAGTTTTGCGGCTTCACTGAGGCGGGTTACCAGTGTATTCAGACGTTGAATACCTTCCTGTGCGCGTTCCAGATAGATCTTGTCTTTTCCTTCAATACCGGATTGCAGATTGTCCAGTGATGATTGCACGACGGCCATGGGGGTACGCAGTTCATGCGACAACTTGCCTGCCAGACTTTCAAGATAATTATTATATTGCCTTAGCCGCTCCAGCATGGCGGAATAATTTCTGGAGAGATCGCCGATTTCATCACTGGACTTGCTGACTGACATGGTACCTGCAACACGCCCGTGTTCATCAATGGCCTGTGCTGCTTCATGACTCAACTTTCGCAACCGGAATGATAACCTTGTAGCAAAGGCCAGCAGCAACATGGTAATCGCCAGAAATACAAACAGCGTTTTATTGACCAGACTCACCAGTGCATCACGTTGCAGCATCTGAATATTGTTGGTCGTTTCTTCCACAACCACCACACCACCAACACTGCCAGTGATCCAGACCGGTGTGGCTGCAGAAACGATCACGGCTTTTTCATCGGGCGTGGACCGCCAGCGGGATTCGGTATTCCCCTGCAATGCGGACTGGATTTCCTCACCTTGCAACAACGATGCGCCTGCAAGATCATCGGTAAACCGTTCGGAAACGGAGGGAAGCATGATTTTGTAAAAGATGTTCAATGGGTGTTGGGAAAAATCCCGGCGCAGGTTGCCCACACTGGCAAGTACTTGTCCTTGACTATCAAGCACCCAGATTCTGCGGCCCGGTGTTGTGTCCAGGCGTGTGATGATTTGTTCGATCCGTTTTGAAGGTTTTAATAATCTGCCCGGACGTTTTGCGGTATCCGGTCCGGCAGTCCCTGCCTTGGTAAAGACTGTTTCTTCATCCTGTTTTTTCGCATCGGCAACCACGATGCCCATGCGTTCCTTGATGACGTATATCGGCAGGGCGATTTCCAGATTATAGCCGCCGCTGACCGGTTGCCATTCAGCAGTAATGTTGGTGGCATAGCGGATGTATTCCTGCGGTTCGTCCCATTCATCCGGGATCATTTCAATGCGAAAGGGATTGAACCGGCCCGGTGCCGATGGTGCAAAATAATAACTGTCCTTGACCTGATACTCATCGCCGAGGACAAGTTGTACATAATCACTGGCAAGTGTCTGTTCGCTGGTGGGTTGATAATAGGTTATCTCTGGATCGCGCACTTGTAACAGGACATAAAGATTTTGTTCATGCTGGCCGAGCAGCAGTTTGAAAGACAATTCGTCTTCGCCAGCTTCATTTTCCATTCCGGAATAATACGTGTCAGCCCAACCAAGATAACTGGCCCAGTCGTCGGTATAGCCATCAATCTGGATCGGGCTGGTCAGAGTATGTATGAACAAGGTTTTGTCTGATTCTGAATAGACATAGGGAAACAACTGGTAACTTTCATGCATGGGCCCGGCGATGGCGCGTGCGGCATCAATGAGTGAAGTTTCGAGATTGCCCCGGAGATGGCGCTCTAGTTCACGCATGTATTCGTAGCCGATATAGGGTACGGCCAGGATCGTGATCGAGAGCAGTAACAGTTTGACGCGGATAGTGAACCTGAAACCGGAAAGTGTATTGCGGGTGTTGTTCATTTCACACGGTCCGGTAAAGAAATCAGATCACTCAGTCAGTGTTCCAGCGGTAACCCATGCCGTAGATGGTTTCGATGCAATCAAACGCAGGGTCCACTGCCATGAATTTTTTGCGAATGCGCTTGATGTGTGAAGTGATGGTGCCTTCATCCACAAACATATTGGCTTCACTCATCAATTGCTCGCGGCTTTTCACATAACCCGGCATGTGGGAGATGGAATACACAATCCAGAACTCGGTGAGGGTCAGATCAATTTTCTCGCCCGCCCATTCCACCAGCATCCGGTTTTTATCAATCAACAGTTTGCCATGCTGGACGATGGCATCTTTTTCCACGGGGTTACGCAGTGCTTCAATCCGGCGGAACAAGGCGGCAATCCTTGCCAGCAATTGCGGCAGGGTAATGTCCTTGGTCAGGTAATCATCCGCGCCCAGGCGCAGACCGGAAATCGTATCGAAATCCGAATCCCGGGCAGTCAGAAAAATGATCGGCAGTGTGGCAGACATGCCCCGCAATTCACGGCACAGGTCAAATCCGCCCTCTGCTTCTTCCCCGAGGCCGATATCGATCAACACCAGTTCCGGCAGACGCACCCTGAAACGCTGCATGGCTTCGCGCCGGTTGCCGTATGTCGCAATTTCATAACCCTGACGGCGCAAGGCGTCCGCATAGTTTTCGCGGATGGCGGCCTCGTCTTCGACCAATGCGATTGTTCTGCCCATTCCAAATCCTCAAATCAATATCATTATTATCTCCTCCCCCTTGACGGGGGAGGATACAGGGGGTGGAAATTTATCTGACTCTTAACTTTAACACCCCCATCCGTTTCATCGCCCCGCTCTCCATGCTGGGCTTGAAACCCAGGGTTGTCCTTCCCTGGACAACCCGTTTGCCGGGACTTGTGTCCACTGGACACAAGTCTTTTCCCGGCTCACCCTTCCCCCATCAAGGGGGAAGGGAAATCGCGTGACTAATTTACCTCATTCCGCACACAAATTGTTGCATACAGGGCAAATTCCATTTTTTTGCCACAATTCATCGCTGCATTTCCATATTTACAACCTGTTACCAACATAGATAAACGCTTGAATACATAGCACGAAAACTTCATCCCCACAGGAGAAACCCTATGAAGAAAATTTGTGCCTTGTTGCTTTCAGCTTCTGTCTTTCATTCCCCGTTGGCCAGTGCTGAAAATGATACTCCCGCGACGGTAAAAAATGAGACTGCCGGTTTCGGGATTGGTGCCTTGATTGGTGGTTTGATTGGCGGCCCTCCGGGTGCAGTCATT
>Ga0214472_10003702_pt1 | contig 16158 bp, 14 predicted proteins | sample RVTome_6_FD_207662 | JGI IMG/M metagenome (GOLD analysis project Ga0214472, IMG submission 207662) | Soil microbial communities from uranium-contaminated site in the Upper Colorado River Basin, Wyoming, United States - RVT140D175 | ecosystem: Environmental > Terrestrial > Soil > Contaminated >... | reverse complement strand
GCCAGGGTGAAGTCCGCAGCCAGCCACCGGCGTCGTCCTGTCGCCGGATCTATGGTGCTGCGATCGGGATAGAGCTCCTCCACGTTGGTGGTCCGCTCGAGCGAGTCGTCGTGCAGGCAGATCAGGAGGCCGTCGCGGGTGATGGCCAGGTCCTGTTCGACGTAATCGGCGCCCTGTTCGATCGCCAGCCGGTAAGCGCTCAACGTGTGTTCCGGCGCATAGGCTGACGCGCCGCGATGCGCAATGGAGATCTTCGACGCGGCGCCGATGCGGCCGTTCGCGCTCATCAGTGCCATCGCGATGCACACAAGAGTAAGCCTGTACGTGACGAGGCTGCGCATCGCCGGACGATAGCAGGGCACTGCAATATTGGTGTAACGCAGCGCCGATCCGTTACGTGGGGCGGATTGAGACCACCGCAGGCCTCGGCGGCTGATCGGCGCGTCCGCGCGGCCAGTTGCTGCCGCGTGGCGGCGTCATGCCCGCGGTTCTCATGCCTGACGCTTCGCCCGGATGTTGAATCGAAAGGAACATCGTCTGCCGATCCAGCGTCCACGACGGGCCGGCCAGCTCGGCCTCGCAGGGCGCCGAGGCAAACTGCAGCGCCACTCCGGCGTCGGCGCCCGACGCCGGCACGAAGAACATGCCGTTGTTCTCGAAGGTCGTGTAGCGCTCGTCGGCATTCAGCCGCGAGGTCGTGATGTCGGTGACGACCCAGAGGTGGCCTCCGGGCTCAAACGATAGGTTATCTGGCGCCGCGAACACGCGGCCGCGCCGCCCCGGATCATTGGGGCCTCCCGCCTTCCACCTCATCCAGGTGAAGCGGGTGCCGGCGCCCTCGTTTTCATCTTCGATGCGCCAGATCTCGCCATAGAGATTCGGGAACAGGTGTCCCGGCGACGTCGCTGCTCCGGTGAACGCGATATACACGCTTTGATCGATTGGGTGGACCTCGATGTCCTCCGGCCGGCCCGTCGGCGTGGCGCCAATCAGATTGGACGCATGGAATGCGTCGGTGACGATGGCGCCGGGATTGGCGTAGACCTGCCCGAGGGTTGTCGCGCGGCGAGGGATAGGAGGGTGCGCCGACTGCGGATTGGGGCGAAGCGGGGTGCGACCGGCGAGCGCGCGCCATTCGCCGGTGCCGTCCGGGTTGAACACGGCGGCGAAGAGGCGTCCGTTCGAGAGCAGCCTGCCGCGGTTCTCTGCGCCGTCAGCCACGTATCGTCTATCCGAGATGAACTTGTAGACGTGGCCGTTGACGATGTCGTCACCCATGTAGGCGACGGCGTGTCCACTGGCGTCCATGCGAATCGCCACGTTCTCGTGGCGAAATCGTCCCAGCATGGTGTGCTTGACGGGCGTCCAGGCCGGGTCGAGGGGATCGATCTCGACCACCCACCCGAAATGTGATCCGTTCTGCCGGAAGCGTCCGCCCACGCTGCCACGCCCGGCCGTGTCGACGGGCGCGAGCACACAGTCCTGGAAGTTCTCCTCGCAGGTGAGCACCGTGTTCCATGGGGTGTGACAGCCGGAACAGTTCGCAAGCGTGCCGCCCACATTTCGCGTGTTCTGCAGCGCGGGTCCCGATGCCACCATGCGCGACCGGGCGTCGTAACGGCGGGTGAGTGGCGAGGGGATGACCTGCCAGCGTCCTGCCTCGCTCTGGCGCAGGTGAAGCACCGAGACGCCAACGTCATGCATCTCTTCGGCGATCGTGGCCGGGCGTCCCATCACCAGCGGAAACGTCTGGAGATAGACGCCGAATTCACCCGGTGCCGGCAGGCTCACGTACTCGTGATTCACGAACAGCACGCCTTCCCGGTTCCCCGGCAGGGGAATGAACGCCGTGAAGTCCGCGTTGTACCCGAAGCGCGCATTCGTGCCGGGCAACACGTCGCCCCATTCCGCAAGGACGTCGTAGCTGAACCCCTCAGGGAGGATGAGATCGTCCCGCGTCGTCGGACGAATCGGATCGAACGGAAGAAAGGAGGGCGGGGGTCCGTCCGCGGCCGCAAGCGGGCCCAGACCCGCGGCGTACGCGCCCGTCAGGCCGGCGCCAAGGAACTTCAGGAACCGGCGCCGGTCGTTATTGCTCGACGAACCTGTAGCCGAGGCCGACAACGGTTTCGATCTGGTGGGCGGCCGGGCCGAGCTTCCCGCGCAGGCGCCCGACGTGCACGTCCACCGAGCGCGTTTCCACGACATGCTCGTATCCCCACACCCGCTCGAGCAGGCGATCTCGCGAGAGAACGCGATTCCGATTCTGCACCAGATAGCGTAGCAGCTCGAATTCGCGGCGGGTGAGCTGGATCGGCCGGTCGTCGACGAGCACCGAGACGGCGTCGAAGTCCGCGACCAGGTGCTTGCCCCGGTAGAGCGCCGGCGCCGCCGGCTGCGTCGCCTCGTTGCGGACGCGCCGCAGCGCCGCGCGGACGCGGGCCGCCAGTTCGCGGGGGCTGAACGGCTTGACGATATAGTCGTCGGCGCCGACGTCCAGACCCTGGACCCGATCGCTCTCGGTGGCCCGTGCGGTCACCATGATGATGGGCACGGCAGCCAGCGGCGGGCGTCCGCGCAGGATGCGGCACACCTCAAGTCCGTCAAAGCCGGGCAGATTCAGGTCCAGGATAATCAGATCCGGGACGCGTTCGTTCGTCACCTTGAGGGCCGCTTCGCCCGTGCCGACGATGGTGACGTCCACGTCGCCGCCGCGATCGAGGGTGTGCTTGATAAGCGTGGCGACGTCGGGTTCGTCCTCGACCACGAGGATCTGGCTGCGGACGGCCGCCGGCAGCCCACGGTCGAGTCGGTTGTGGCGTGGCTCAGTGCTCATCATAAGTGCGCTGGAAGCCCATGCGGATGAATCACTTTCAGACGGTAACGTTCAGGCGTTTCGAAGCCATCACGCGGACGTTAAATGTGGGTTACCGTCGTGGCGGCTGCAGGTTACACAATGTTTACTTTGCTGATACGCGATTGCGAGTACAGATCCGTCTCGACGGAAATGTTCGAAAAGTCCCTCCAGAAAGCGCTGCAAACCCGGCGATTCGTCGTCCGTGAGGCCACAGACTCCGGGTGGGAAGTCCGGGACGAACGCGATTCGACGACCCTTCGCCGCGCCATCTACCACGACTGGCACCGCGTCGAGCGCGCGATTTCCGCCTTTCAGGACGAAGAAGCAAGTCTTCGGGCTGACGGGTGGGTCGCCCCGAGCATTTAACAAGCACGTAACGCACTCGTCGTCCGCCGATCACACCTGCCGACTACCCTGAAACTGCTCTGGACGAGCTGTTCCGGCGCGACAGGCTGCGCCATCGGAGGACTCAATGACGGTTGTTCGCATACTTCTGTTGGCCATGGTACTTATCGGTCCAGTCGCCGCACTGACGGCCGCGCCGGCCGCCGCCCAAGAGACACCGGCCACAGGGTCTGGCCAGACCGTCCGCATCATCGGTCTCGTGCGCGACGACGCCAACGCGCTGGCCCTGCCGGGCGTGCCCGTCGAAGTGGTGGGGACGGCGGAAGTCGTCTACACCGATGTCGACGGGCGGTACACCCTGGAGGTGCCGGCGGGTACGCACCAGATCAGGGTGTGGCTCGATGGCTACCAGGAAAAACTGATTAATGTGAACGCCGGCGCGACCCGCACACTTCCACTGGACGTTGGTCTCACCATGAATCGCTTCGCCGAGACGGTCACCGTGACCGCGCAGGCCATCGACGTCGACACCTCGTCGGCGGAGGTGCAGCTCATCGAGCGCATGCGGGCGCAGGTCATCACGGACAATCTCGGTGCGGACGAAATGAAGCAGAACGGTGACAGCGACGCCGCGGCCGCGATGCAGCGCGTGACCGGGTTGTCGGTTGTGGACGACTTCGTCTTCGTCCGCGGCCTGGGCGAGCGCTACAGCAACACCACGCTGAACGGCGCCACGATTCCGACGACGGAGCCGGACCGGAAGGTGGTTCCCTTCGACCTGTTCCCCACGGGACTGATCGATAACGTGAAGGTCACGAAGTCCTTCGCGCCCGATCAGTCCGCCGAGTTTGCGGGCGGACTGGTGCAGATCGAGCCGTTGAAGTCTCCGAGCGGGCCGACGTTCGACATCTCGATGGGTCTCGGGTTCAACAGTCAGACGACCGGCGAGGACGTCCTCGGGTCGGTCGCGAGCCAGAGCTGGCTCGGGTTCGACGACGGCAGCCGCGATCTGCCGGGATCCGTCCCCAACAGGAAGGTGATCCGGGGCGGCCGGTTCACGCCGGACGTCGGGATGCTCCGGCCGGAGCTGGAGCGCATCGGCGAGGCGTTCTCGAACGCGTGGACGCCCACGACGCGGACGGCAAAACCGGCCCAGAACTTCAGCACGGTCTTCGGCAATCGCTTCGGCCGCCTCGGGGTGCTGGCCAGCCTGACGCAGTCGTACCGGGAGCAGTACACGACCGAGGACCAGACGTTCTACCGCGTGGGCGACGCCGGGCTCAGCGCGTTCAGCGACTATGACTTCCGCATCGCCTCGAGGAGGAGCAACGTGGGCGGCGTGGCCAACGTCTCCTACCAGTTCACGCCGGTGCAGCGCTTGTCGGTGGAGAACTTCTATACCCACTCCGGACGCGACGAGGCGCGAACCTTCGAGGGCTTCAACAGCGACGTCGGCGGTGAGATCCGCAACGCGCGCCAGTACTGGATCGAGGAAGATCTGCTGTCGACGACCCTCTCCGGTGAGCATTTCATGCAGGGCCTGTCGAACAGCATGTTCGACTGGCGCGTCAGCCGGGCCAACGCCAATCGGGACGAGCCCGATCTGCGCGAGACGCTGTACGAGGAGAACGGGCCGGTGTTCGTGTTCGCGGACGAGTCGCAGAGCGGGTTCCGGATGTTCAATACGCTCGACGACCGGACGCTGGACGTGGCCGCGAACTGGAGCACGTCGACCACGCAGTGGTCGGGTCTACCGGCGCAGGTCAAGTTCGGCGCCTCGTACATGGACCGGGAGCGCGATTTCACGTCTCGCCGCTTCCGCTTCATCCCCATCAACACCTCCGGCCTCAATTTGAGCGCTCCGGCGGAGCAGCTCTTTACGGCGACGACCATCGGGACGAACTTCGAGCTGAAGGAAGAGACCCGCGTGACTGACACCTACGATGCGGGCCAGACGATCGGCGGCTTCTACGCGATGACCGACCTGTCGCTCGCGTCGCGCCTCCGCCTGGTGGCCGGCGCTCGCATCGAGCGCTTCGACCAGGAAGTGAACACGTTCGACCTGTTCGATTTCGAAGGCGATCCGGACGTGATCACCGCGAGCCTCGCAGAGACCGACGTCTTCCCGGCGCTGAACTTCGTGTACGCGATCCGGCCGGATCAGAACCTTCGCATCGGCTTCAGCCAGACCGTGAACCGCCCGGAGTTCCGTGAGCTCGCCCCCTACGAGTTCACCGATATCGTCGGCGGACGTGCGGTCATCGGCAATTCCAACCTCCAGCGCGCTCTGATCCAGAACGTCGATGCGCGATGGGAGATGTTCCCGGGCGGCGACCAGGTCGTTGCGGTGAGCGTGTTCTACAAGCACTTCGCCGATCCAATCGAGCGGATCGTCGAGCCGACCGCGCAGTTGCGGACCTCGTTCACCAACGCCGATTCAGCGCGGAACGTCGGCCTCGAGCTCGAAGCACGGCGCCAGTTCGCGGATTTCTTCATGCTGGGTGCCAATTACACCTATGTGAGCTCGGAGATCTCGCTGGCGGCGGCGGCCGCGCAGGTGCAGACGTCGCTGGATCGTCCCCTCGCAGGGCAATCGGAGAACCTCTTCAACGCCGTGTTTCAGGTGACGCCGGGTCCGATCGTGGCCCGGGTGCTCTACAACTTCTTCGGGAGCCGCATCAGCGACGTCGGCTCGCTCGGCCTGCCGGACATCATCGAGGACGGGCGCGGATCCGTGGATGTCGCCCTCTCGACCGCGTGGCGGGTGCTGACCTTCAGGTTCAATGCGGAGAACCTGACGGACGAAGACTTCATGTTCACCCAGGGCGGCCTGACGCAGCGCCGGTTCAAGCTGGGTCGTGCGTTCCAGTTCAGCGTCGGCGTCTCGGCCTTCTGAATGGCGTGGAGATGAGCATGCGTGAGGGTTTGATGACCAGACAATTCAAGTACAAGACATTCGCTGCGCTCGTGGTGCTGGCGCTGACCGCGCTGCAGGGCGCCGACCTGCGCGGGCAGGTGCAGGTGCCGGGGATCGACAAGCCGGTCGTCGTGGTGCGCGGGCGCATCACCGGCAACACGACGTGGGTGTCCGCGAACTACTACGTCCTGCGGGGCGCCGTGTTCATCGCGGGCGGAGCGACGTTGACGATCCAGCCCGGGACGACCATCGTCGGCGAGCTGGCCACGCAGGGAACGCTCATCGTCGAACGCGATGGGCGCCTGATCGCCGACGGACGCGCGGACGCGCCGATCGTCTTCACCAGCGACCAGCCGGTTGGCTCCCGCACCCGCGGCGACTGGGGCGGCCTCATCATCAACGGGCGGGCGCCCGTCAACCTGCCGGGCGGCGTTGGCATCGGTGAGGGCGACACAGGCGTATACGGCGGCGACGACCCGAACGACGACAGCGGCGTGCTGCGCTACGTGCGCGTGGAATACGCCGGCATCGAGTTCAGTCCGGACAACGAGCTGAACGGGATCGCCTTCCAGGGCGTCGGCCGTGGGACCGTGGTGGATTACGTCCAGGTGAAGCACAACAAGGATGACGGTGTCGAGTTCTTCGGCGGCACGGTCGACGTGAAGCACGTGCTGCTGACGGCCATCGGCGACGACTCGATGGACTGGACGTTCGGCTGGATCGGGCGCGGGCAATACGTCGTTGCGCAGCAGAGCGGCGACGACGCCGACAACGGCATCGAGGGCGACAACAACGGGAACAACAACGACCTGCTGCCGCGGTCGAACCCGACGCTCTACAACATCACCTTCATCGGCGATCCCGACACCGACGAGGGCAACGAGAGCGACGACGGCTTCGAGATCCGCGAAGGCACGGCCGCGACCATCCGGAACTTCATCGTGATGGGATTCAAGGAGAACGGGATCGACTACAGCAATACGTCGACTGTGGCGCAGGCGGCCGCCGGGACCCTGACGCTCTCGCACGGCATTGTCTTCAACAACGGCAGCCTCGCCGGCGCGAACTTCGACAGCGACTCGCGCCGCTTTCTCCCCCAGGTCTCGACGATTCGCGAGGCGGATCCGGGGCTGATCGACCCGTACAACCTCGACAACCCGAACTTCCGCCCGTCGAGCGTCGCGACGCTGGCGGGGGGACAGCTCGCCCCGGCGACCCCGCCCAACGACGGCTTCTTCGAGGTGACGACCTTCATTGGCGCCCTGAGTCCCGACCCGGCTCTGGACTGGACCCATGGCTGGACGAACTTCGATCGCCGGTGACGGGTTCGTGAAACGGATCGCGCTCGTGGTGGCGCTCGTCGCCTCGGCGGCGCTGTTCGCGTCGCTCGACACATGGCGCGCGCGCCCGGTACCGCTCGCAGGCACAGCGGCGTCCCCGGAGGCACTCGCTGCGGCCGTGGTCGCCGCCATGCGTGCGGGAGACCTGGACCGGCTCCGTGCGCTGGCGCTCACCGAGCATGAGTTTCGCACGCACGTCTGGCCGGAGCTGCCCTCGGCGCGCCCGGAACGGAACATGCCGTCCGACTTTGTCTGGGAGAGGCTGCAGCAGAGCAGCGAGGGACACCTCCGCCAGACGCTGACGAGGCTGGGTGAAAGCTCGTTCGACGTGCGGCGCGTGCAGTTCGGGGGCGAAACGTCCGACTATGGGGATGTGGTCGTGCGCAGGAGGACGCAGCTCGTGGTGGGCTCGAGCGACGGCCGTGAGAGTGTCGTCCAGCTGTTTGGATCGATGATCGAGCAGAACGGCCGTTACAAGGTCTTCAGTTACGTCGTTGACGACTAAAGCCTGATTCCAAAGCTCACATCTCAAAGATCAAACTACAGCACGTTACTGCGCCTTCCGCCTTCTGTAGCTCGCCGACGTCAACGGGCCGCAGGCGGAGGCCGCGGCGCTCCAGCCGCTCGCGCGTGCGCGGAAACGATTCCGGATAAATCACGGTGTCGCCGACGGCGAGTGCGTTGGCGGCGTGAGGTTCCTGCGGATCGACATCCACCAGCGACTGCCCCCGAAAGGCGTCTGCCGGCACCCACTCCCGATTAATGAGGAGCGTGTCACGTGCGACGGCCGCGACAGCGGACTTCAAGTGCAGGCAGCCTCGAACAGGTACGGCCCGCACGGTGTAGCCGACCGCGGCCAGCATAGCCGACAACTGATCGATGGCGGCCCGGTTGGTTCGCGCCGACGCCCCGACGAACACCTCCCGGCCGACGACGAGCACGTCGCCGCCGTCGAGGGTGCCTGGGGCCTGAATCTGCTGTAATAGGCGTCCGTGGCGGACGAGGGCCTCGATGACCCCAGGCGTCTCGGCGCGGCGGGGCTCCGCGCCGGGCCGGCAGATGACGGCGCCCTCGTCCAGCACGACGGCAATGTCTTCGATGAACACCGCGTCCGGCATGTCCGGACCGGAATCGAGCCGCCGGACCGTGCAGCCCTCGTCCACAAGCGCCCATTCATAGGCCGCGTGCTGCAGGCGCGCCCGATCCAGATCGATCGGCACGCGGGGCAGATGCGTCAGCTGGCACGACTCGAATGCCCGGCTGATTTCACGCGTGAGCGCCATCAACATATGGGGGTCCGATCGATCACGAGCACAACGTAGGTCTGACCCTCGGTCTGACCCCGGGTCTGACCCGGGGTCAGACCGAGGGTCAGACCTAAAGTCAGGCGCCGGGCAGGGTCACCGTGAACCGCGCGCCCCCTTCGGGCCGGTTCTCGGCCGTGGCACGGCCGCCGTGCAGCTCGACGAGGTGCCGCACGATGGCGAGGCCGAGCCCCATGCCGCCCGGCCGCGACCGTGCCTTGTCTACCCGGTAGAAGCGCTCGAACACGCGCTTCAGGTCGGCGGCGGGAATGCCCGGCCCCGAATCCGAGACCGTAATCTCGACATGCCCATCGCGCCTGACGGCCTCGACGCGCACCGCGGCATGCTCGGGCGAGTAATTCACGGCGTTCTCTACCAGGTTGCGCAGGACATCGTGGAGCTTGGCAGGGTCGGCGTTGATGGCGCAGGCATCCGACGAGACGGCGATGTCCACGCGCTGGTCCTTTGCGGCGATCGTCTGGGCGAGGTCCGCGACAACCGCCTTGAACATCTGCTGGAGGTCACAGGGCGCCATATCGAGCGGTTCCTGGCCCGCGTCGAGGCGCGCGAGCCTGAGGAGATCGGCCACGAGCCGCTCCATGCGGCTGGTATGGCGCGCCACGATTTCCAGGAACTGCTGGGTCTGACCGGCATCACCGGGGTCGTCCAGCAGCGCTTCCACGTATCCCCGGATCGCGGTGAGCGGCGTGCGGAGCTCGTGCGACACATTGGCGACGAAGTCGCGCCGTATCTGATCCGCCCGTCGAAGATCGGTGATGTCGTGCAGCACCAGAATGGCGCCCCCGCCGCCCAATGCCGAGACGGGCGCAGCACGCGCAACAAACACGCGCGAGCTGTCGCGGCCGAGCGGCAACTCGTGCGCGTCCACCTCGTCGCCGCGAAGCACCGCCGTAAGCTGCGCGGAGATGTCGGGATGTCGAATCACTTCGAGATACCGGCGCCCGACCGCTGCTGCGTCGACGGTGAGCATCTCCTGCGCGGCGCGATTTACGAGCTGCACGCGTCCCTGGCGATCCAGCACGAGCACGCCTTCAACCATCCCTGAGAGGATGGCCTCCATGCGTGCCCGGTCGCGCGCCAGCTCCTCGAGCCGGCGCCCGAGGTCCTGGACCGAGGCGTCGAACACGCGTGCCACTGTGCCAAGCTCGTCGCTCCCGTAATCGCGGCTGGGGCGGGTCAGGTCGCCGGCACTGTAGCGCCGCGCGACGCCCGCGATCGCCTGGACGCGCCGGCTCAGCACCGTTGATGACACCCACGCCAGCAGCACCGCCAGCGGCGCGACCAGCGCAAAGGCAAGGAGCGCGCCGGTGCCGATGCGCCGGATCTGCTCGGCGTCGCTTCGCAGCTGCCACGCGATGATCCCGGTGGCGAGAGCAAGGGCCGCCACGGCGACGCCCAGGGCCGCCGCAAAGACCCTGGCGCGGAACCCGACGTTCACGGCGTTTCGTCGTCCAGGAGCTTGTAGCCGAACTGCTTGACGGTGGTCAGGGCATCAACGAGCGTCGGCAGCTTTTCCCGCAGACGGCGCACGTGGACGTCGACGGTCCTGGTGCCCCCGGTGTAGCGATAGCCCCAGACGTCGCCCAGCAGCAGGTCGCGCGAGATCACGCGGCCGCGATGCTCGAGGAAGTACTGCAGCAGCATGAACTCTTTCGCGGTGAGCTTGACCTCGCGCCCGCCGCTCGTGACCGTGTGCTTCGTGCGGTCGACGGAGATCGGGCCGAGCCGCAGGACCGCTTCCGTCGCGTCGCTTCGTTTCGATCGGCGCGCGACGGCACGGACCCTCGCCACGAGCTCGTTGGGGCTGAATGGCTTCGCGACGTAGTCGTCGGCGCCGAGCTCGAGCCCCCGAACCCGGTCGGCTTCCTCGGCGCGCGCCGTGAGCATGATGACGGGCACGTCGGCCGTCGCCTGGTCGGACCGCAAGGCCTGGCACACGTCAAGGCCGCTCATGCCGGGCAGCATCAGGTCGAGGATGACGGCGTCGACCGGATGGTTGCGTACGTAGGCGAGCGCCTGGTCGCCGGCGGCGGCGACGTGCGCCGTCCACCCGGCTTTCTTCAGGTAGTGGGAGATGAGCTCCGCGATGTCGTGATCGTCTTCGGCAACCAGAATGTGCATCACGGGCGGCGCGCGGGCGCCGACCGCATTATCACACGCCCGCCTTCGCGTCTCCGGCGCGCCGGCGCCCTTCGACACGCTCAGGGCGCCCCGAGCGTCGTGGGGCGAGGCGGGCCCGATTAGACGCTCAGGCCGCGGGCGGTGCCCATCACGATTTCGGGCGTGGCGGCGGCCATCGCCGTACGCACCTGGGCATCGTCCCGGTACTGGCGCGCCGGAACACGGTGCCCGACGACGCGCAGCGCGACGGTCGCCCCGGCAAACGGGTCGGGCGCGATGAGGAGCGTCGTCCCCTCCATGCGGGCCTGGTATCCAAGCGTCGTCGAGGGCTCGGTCCAGGCGTTGCAGAACTGGAGTGAAAACGAGTCGCCGAGGCGCACGCAGCGGTAGTACGCCTCGAACATCTCGCGGGTGGAGCCGTTGAAATAGCCCGTGCGCTGAAGCAACGCGTCGCGCATCCCCTCAATGGTTGAAAAGAACGGGGCCCAGCCGGCTTCGCCGCGCCGGTAGCCGTACACCGTCAGCGCGTGCTCGGCGACGAGCGCGCCCGCGAGCCCGTTGGATTGTGCGGCGCGCGCGATCCCACGCAGCCACAATTCGTGTTTCACTGCCGCCGGCCCGGACATGAAATCGCATGGCCGGCCGGTGGCAGGGTCCACGGTGGGGCAGGCGTCCACTTCGGTCCACCCGTTGTCGTGCTCGCGCGTCGCCATGAGGATCGTGCGCCGCGCGGGGCTGTGGAGCGGCGGCTCGGTTCGAATGGCGGCGACGATCACTTCCGACAGCTGCGCGTGATCGGGCTGGGTGATGAGAAGGAAGGAGTCGCGTTCGTCGCGGACGATCATGGGCGGGCGCTATCGATTGTCGCATCGACCCCTTTTGATTAACGGTTGTGCCCCCCAGAGGTCAGCGGGCGCGGACACGCTGAGCGGTCATCACCGCAAGGTACTGGGAACAAAGCACATATATGGCTGGGGTCGCACGGCACGCTGCTTGGAGCTAGCGGCTGCGAGGAGATTGACCATGAGACCTATGGCCGCCGCAGCAGTTGGAGCACTGATTTCAGGGATCGCGATGTATGCGGTTGGTGCGCGTGCCGCGCAGAACCCGTTTGCCGAGATGCCCGCTTTCGTTCAGACCGTCGATGGACGGTTCATCCAGGTGCCGGACGCCAGGACGGTCGGGTTCGCCCCGGCGGCCGCGCCGATGGGATTCGTGACGACGCCGGGCTACGTGACGACGCAGCCGGCGGCTGCGCCGCGCGTGGTGCAGCAGCAGGCGCCCGCGCGTGTCTACCGCACCGCGTCGCCTGCATCGGAGCGCGTGATCGTTGAAGACGCGCGCCCGCAGCGGACGTGGACCAAGACGGCGATGATCGTCGGCGGCTCGGCCGCGTCGGGCGCCGGTGTCGGCGGCCTGATGGGCGGCAAGAAGGGCGCGCTCGTCGGCGCAGCGATTGGCGGCGGCGCAGCCTCGATATACGAGGCCACTCGCAGACGTTGAGTCCGAGGGTGCCGTTGCCGGGGCGGGGTGCGAAAGCACTCCGCCCTTTTTTGTACGCCCTCGTACGTAGGGGCCGGCTTCAGCCGGCTCGGGAGCACGGCCATCCCAACGGCTCGAAGGTCCGGTTTGTCCGCACCCCCCGCCTGACCAGCAGCGTGACTCCAAATCGATCGTCAAAGACGTGCGTCGCTGCGGTCTCGTAAGTGGCATCGAAGTACGCCGTCAGCACCGGAAACGACTCACGAAAATTCTCCAGCGAATCCTCGACATCCAGCAGCACGACCGGGACGTCCTGTCCCCGCATCCGCCGCAACGCGAGCGCCTCGAATTCCGGTTCGTCGAAGAATCCGGGCCGCAGATCGCCGAAGCCGGCGGCGAAGCCGCGCTGCGCCATCCCGAGAACCTGCGGCAGGTAGGGTTGGACGAATACGCGCGCGTTCGGCGGCGTACAGGTATTCAGGTAGAGCGCCAGCGTCATCAGGCCGCCTCGGTTGGTCCTGTTTTCCCAGGTCGAGAGATCCCAGTCGGTGCGCGCCCCCTGGGCCACGGTCCCCGCCCGTGCGATCGCCACGCGCGGGCCCTCCGTCAGGTACGCATCCTCGAGCCGGTCGTATAGACGATTCGTGAAGAGTGAACCGAGGATGAAGACCCCTGAGATCGTCCCCAGGACGGCCACGATGCGCACCGGTATCGCCCACTGCTGGATCGCAGGCCTCAATGACGCGCGGGTGAAGATCAGGCGCGGCACCGCGACCGCCAGCCACGCCAGCAGGATCGCGTGCGGAACCGATGGATCCGCGACGCGCGCCTGCAGCGGACTTCGCAGGAAGCCGGCATCGAGGACCAGGCCGAGGAGGGCGACGACGCCGATCTTCGGGATGGCGTGAGGCCATCCGGGCCTGAAGGCATCGCGCGAGAGCCCCAGCACGATCAGCGCGAGGATCGGCAGGGCAATCTCGAAGTAGTACAGCCAGGCGACACGGTTGTCGCGGACAGACGCAACCGCGCGCTCGAGCGGCGCGCCCTGACGCGCCGCCTCCGACACGCCGTCGGGATGATCGAAGAGTCCCGGCCACTGTATGGGCGTGCGCGCGCGTTCCTCCGCCACCCATTCCGATGCCTGGCGCCGGTAGGCGTTCAGGCCGCCGTTCACCTGGATGAAGACGAGATACGGCGCGACGAGCGCCAGCGACAGGAGGCCATACAGGAGCGCATGGCGGACGCGCTCGCCCCAGGACACGTGTGTTGCCATCAGCAGCATCGCCCCCGTGGCGAGCGCGACGAAGGCGCCATGGTCATGACGCAACAGGAAGCCGACGACGGTAATCACCGCGAGCCAGATGATGGGCCCGCGCCCCGGCCTGGGCGCCGGGCCGGTCCGCGATCGCGGACCGGCCCCGGCGGAGGCGGCACGATCCGCGTACCACCAGAGAACCGGTATCGCGGCGGTGTAGACGAGGATCTTCGGATAGTTGTAGAACCGTGGCAGCAGCAGGATCTGGAACAGCGCGCCGAGTACGCCAACGACCATCGAGCCGGAGGCGCGCGCAGCCAGCCAGAAGGTGAGCGCCGAGCCGAGCGCGATGAGCGTGGTGCTGAAGGCCAGTTCCGAGAGCGTCCCGCGCCCGAACAGCACCTGCACCGCTGCGCTCACGTAGAAATAGAGCGGCGCCCCGGCGTCCACGAAGTCGCGGAACGGCAGCTCGCCGTACAAGATCTGCCAGCCGCGCAGCAGGTAGTAGAAGTGATCGTCGGTGAGTCCCGCGAAGCCGCCGTTGGGATCGTTGAAGCGGAAGAACCACGTGAAGACGAACACGGCGACGGCAGTAGTGCCAGTCGCCAGAACGCGTACATGTCGCATTTGGTACGCCCGCGATTATGACACCCGCCTTCGCGCTTTGCGCTTCGGCGCGCAAGCCTGGTACGATCCTTCCCGCCGCATTGAGGCCTGGAGCACCGTATGACTGTCAAGGATCTCGAGCCTCTCTACGATTACAGCTACTGGCCAAACCGGAGAGTCTTTCTCGAGTACGCCATTCGAGGACACGGCAAATGGCGCGCGGCCGGCAGCCGATACGGGGACGCCGTCCAGGATTCGGACGGCCTCACCGGAGAATTGAAGGCGATCCTCGTCAAAGCGTCTTGCGAACAAAGCGGCATCTTGAGCAAACAGGATGTAGCCCGGCATGTATCCGAGACTGGAACGATGGCTGAACTCACGTTCCATCAACGACGGGGTTCACCACCGTCGAGGGAGGTCAGGTAAATTCCGTTGCGATCGCCGGTGAGCGCCGTGTAAACGAAATGCCGCTGCTCCGGCGCCATGTACTGAACCGTACCAAGGATTGTTCCTTCTGCCGTCAGCGCCCGCGAAGGACTCAGCCTGGGCATCTGCGAAACGCGGACGCGCCGCGCCCGTCACTTGCGAGTGTTGCAGGTCCAACGTCCAGAAGCTTGGCGCCTGATTTCGCCAGGATGATGTTGCCCGGCTTCAGATCGCGGTGCACAAGTCCCTGGCGATGTGCGCTGTCCAGCGCCTCGGCGATCTCAGTCGCGTACTGAAGCACTCGATCGATTGGCAGCACGGGCTGAATCGCTGAGAGGCCGAATCCCAGCATGAACATCGCCGGCCCTCGCTAGCGCTGCAAGCGAGGGCGTCGCGGGCATGCCGGCCTGCGGCCGGCCGTTCGAAGCACGCCGCCGCACCGCGAAGCCGGAACGGGCGCGCAGCGATTCGTCGCCGCGAGTTCGTGCCGCGTGATCGATCGATCGAATACGGTTCGAACGACCACCGGAGGTGCATGCCACGATTGTTGTCGTTGGAATTGGGTACTACTCGCGGCGGCAGCGACCGCCTAAGAGCGGAGCGACCGTTCCCGGCGTGCGGAGCCGGCCGCCGGAGGCCGGCATGGCCGCGATGCCCCCAGTACTGTCTTGCCGACTACTGTCTTGCCGACGCGGACCGTAAAGGTCCGCGCCGCATGTCCTTGGAAGGTTGATCTAGAACGACGGGCCGAGTTTCAGGAACGCGCGGAAGCCCTCGCCGCCGCCGAACCCGAAGTCGATGCGCGCCAGCGTCTGGGTGCGCGTGTGCGCGCGGACGCCGAATCCGTAGCCCTTCTTCATTCCCGTGAACGTGAGGTCCTGCCAGTCGCGTTCGACTTTGCCCGCGTCCACGAAGGTCACCACGCTGGCGTACTCGTGGAACCGCCAGCGGTACTCGGCGGTCATCCAGAGCGCGTTCTCATCCTTGAACCGGAACTCGTCGACGCTTCGGATGGTGTCGACGCCGCCGACATACGCGAGGAAATAGAACGGCACGCGCTCGCCCGTCTCGTTGTTCACATAGCTCGTTCCGAGCCGGCCGGTCAGGACGTGCGTCCTGCTTGCCGCCAGCGGCACGTGATGCACGAGCAGCGCGTCGAACCGCCGGTGGTCGAACGCCTGGAGGTCCCGGTCATCCCAGTAGCCGAATGACGTCGTGTACACGCCGCCGCTCGTGGGATTGCCCGGGATGTCGCGCCGATCGATTTCAGCGAACAGCGTTGTGTGCAGGTACTTCGTGTCGCCGGCGAGGCCGGGGGCATCGCTGTCGGTGAACAGTTGTTCGATCGACGGGACCCGGTCGTCGGTTCCGCTGCCGATCTGCGGTCGAAGGTATCCCAGCGAGGTACCGAGGCGAATCCACTCGACGGGCTTGACCAGCCCGCGCAGCGTGATGTCGGTGCTGTCGAACCCGTAGCTGGTTTC
>Ga0214472_10003700_pt1 | contig 16161 bp, 14 predicted proteins | sample RVTome_6_FD_207662 | JGI IMG/M metagenome (GOLD analysis project Ga0214472, IMG submission 207662) | Soil microbial communities from uranium-contaminated site in the Upper Colorado River Basin, Wyoming, United States - RVT140D175 | ecosystem: Environmental > Terrestrial > Soil > Contaminated >... | reverse complement strand
TTTCACCCAAAACACCCAACATCCTAAAAACTAATTATTATTAGGGTCTGATTTCAAAATATAACTTTCACATTCTGTAATTTGTTCTTCTGTTGTTTGATTTAAAGCATCCATTTGACTTATTATGTCATCTGTTTCTAGTTGAGCGTTGGCAATATCTTCAAAATTATGTAGTAAATTATCTTCTTGAATTTTTTGAAAATTTTGTAGAGCTATCTCTAAACCATTTATGGTGGAAATATTTTCCAAACTACTTTTTGCTATATTTAATATATTTATATTATTTAGAGAAGAAAATACCTGAGGGTCAATTCTATTTATTATTGGTTGTGGTATTAGATATATAGTAGAAGTAGCATTATTTGCTCTATTATTAGCTATATCAAATGTTATATAATCACCAGAATTATTCCATAATCTTTGAGATGGTGTATTTTCGTAAGCAAGTAATTCTTTTGTTATATAACAACCACTTAATTCTTCTAATTTTAATTTTGATTCTTTGGCTGCATTAAGAGAATTTTGTTTTGGTAATATATAATTATTTTCTTTTTGTAAAACACTATTAATTGTATCAGTTGCATTTTTAATTAAATTAGAAATATTTCCTTGATTTGAAGATAAATTGTTTGTGTATGATGCTTGACCTCCAGAACCTCTACTTGAACCAAACAAACCATTTGGACCAGCAATTTGTTGAACAAGTTGTGATAACAAAGCACCAACAATCTCGTTAATTTCATCAGCTTGAATTAAAGCTTTTCCACCTATAGTAATGGTATCGTTTGTTATTCCTGCTAAAACAGATCCTGGAGTTTTTATTTCACAACGAGTCATAGAACCACTTTCAGTCGCTGGTCCTGAATAACTCACATCTTCACCATTACCAGAATTTTCAAAATTGAAAGATTCTTCGGTACATTCTTCCCAAGAAAGAAAACCATCTCCCCAACCTATTTTTGTTAATTCTTGATTACTACGATTATTTATATCATTACTCATATTTACAGAAGCATCTATAAACTGCCCGAAAGGATTGTTGGTAGATGTTTGTGTCATACTATTCCAAACATCCCAATCCCATTCATTACTTAGATCATCTACCGCTCCTTCTATATTATTTGTTACTTCAGAAAGAGTACATCTTGGTTGATATATTTTTCCCCTATAATATTGAATCATTAAAGCTGATTTTATATCCAGAGAAAAAGGACTACATAAAAAATTAAGTTTTGACCCATAAATATATTCTCCCACAACAGCATCTCCTACACTTTCCATATATCCACCAAAATCAGTAATATAAGCAGGATTACCTTGAAAACCATTGTTTATCCACTCTATGGTTGAAGAAACCATTTGTTGAACAGCAACTCGAGCCACCTGATAAGCAATACCATCTAGAATAAGTTCTTTATTTTTTAGAGCTAAATCATAAAGTTCTGATGCGGCTGTTGCTGCTCCTGTGACAATATTAGGAACAAGGCTTGGACCAACTTCTATAACAGTATCACCCGCACCAAAAAGAGCTTCTGTTTTTTGAGGTTTAATAAAAAACAGAATATTACTGAAAATAAATATTACTAAAAATAAACTTATTATTTTTTGATTTTTTTTAATCATTTTTTTTAAAAAATAACCACCACATTTTTATTTTTTAAATAACCCCACAAAACACCAAATTCTTTCATTATATTTTCTTCGTTTTCTTTATATTGACTTAAAACAACTAAAACATTTATAGGATCATCAAACAAAGACATCATATTTTTAACATTATTTTCTATTTTATTAAATAAATTTAAAATATTTAAATGATTTTCTTTTATTTCTGATGGTACAATTATTTTTAACATCTCTGATTGAATTTTTTTATAAAAATTTATAGATATATTCAATTTATCCAATTCAAATTTATTATTATTATCTAAAGCTCTTTTTAAAATTATTAGGTCGTTTTCATAGTTTGAATTTTCCTTCAAAATTTTCATTAAATTATCACTATATTCTTGTAAAGAATCAATACTATTATCTTGTGTTGTTTGGATGTTGTTTAGAAAATATTTATCAACCTGATCATTAGAAATTGTGTTATCTAAAACCGAATTTAAAAGATCTTTTTGTTTTTGTTGATCAAATTCACCTGTTGTTTTTAGTGTTAAATATCCTCCTATTAAATCTTGGCTTATTTTTTCTGTTGTTGTTAAATTTTTACTTAGAATATTATTTCTTACAGAAATATTGTCTTCTAGTTTATCATCTGGTCCTGCCACAAGTGGATTTCTTTTTTGTAAAATTTCATCATTATCATCTGTTCCATCTCCGTCTGTATCGGGATTATTAGGATCTGTCTTCCAAAGATTTTCTTCCCAGTTTTTTAAACCGTCGTTGTCAAAATCACTATTTGATATTTTTTCAGATATATTATTATCTTCTTTTAAATTAGATTTATAAAAAATATTGTTGGTATTTTTTAACACAAAAAACAAACCTAATAATATAATTATGGCGCCAAAAAAAAGGACTGTTTTTCTACTAGGAAGCCATTTGTCCATTTATAAATTATATCAGAATTATAATCATAATTATTTTTTTACTGTGGATTAAAAGTTATTAACATTTAATAATTACACTCTTGACATGTTTTTTAAAAGTGATATTATTATATATATAAAAAAATAAAGTTTGTTATTTGACTACTAATTATAAAATTAATTTTCTTCAAAAAACACTTATACTAAAAAGGAGGTACGAGATGGAAAAGAAAAATTTAAGAAATTTATTTTTAATGGTTTTTGTTTGTATACTCCTTCAAGGGTGTGCTGCTGCTCCTTTAGTAGGGTATATTGCCCAAGGAGCTTTCGTTGTTGGAGCAGTTGAAGATTCAACTCATGTCTTTAGTAAAAAAAGTGGTCGAGTTGAAATAACAACAGTGTCGGGATATGAAAATGTAGATATTTCTAATATGGTTTTTTCTTTTAGAACAAGGGAGCCTTATCAAAGAATGGATTCATTTCTCTTTGAAGCATTCCAAAAAGAAGGGTTAAAAACAACACAAGGACCACGTAACTTCGATGGAGTAATTGAAGTGGCTCCTAAAAGAGTTGCGGGGAGTTATGAAATCTTTTTTAAAGGAGTTGTTGTTAGAAGGGTTTCTACAAACTTCCCTAACCCTTGTGAGGAAAAGGATATGGCTACAGCTATAGCATTAAAACTAAAAGAGCATATTTTTGGAGAAAAAGCATTAGTTAGTCAACGTTAAACAAACTTTATTTCTATTAACAGCGGTCTGTCTATTTCGGACAAACCGCTGTTTTTACTTTTAAACGGCTACAATCGTAGCCGTTTTTGTTGTTTATATAGCTTATTTAAGCCATTTTTATTTTACAAAAAAAATATTAAAATAATATTTTTACATCCTCTTTTTTTGTTTTTCCACACATCGCCAATTTCCAATTTTCTTCTTTAAAATAATCATCTATGACTTTTTTAATATCTTTAGTTGTTGTCGCTTCTATATCTTTTATATAATTTTCAATAGTGTATAAACCTTTTATAAATATTTCATAATCTTTATGAAAATCAACCCAACTATTTGAAGTTTGCATACTCCTTTTTAATGATTTTATTTTTTTGTTTTTTATAAATTCTAATTCAGAATCTAAAATACCATTTTCTTTAATATTTTTAATTTCAAAAATAATTTCATTTACAACCTCTTGAACCTTTTCATTTTCTGTACTAGTAAAAAAACCAAAAAGTCCTTTTTCTAAACCACCAAGTCTGTTTGAATGAATGCTATATATTAAACCTTTTTTATAACGCAATATTTTTGTTAATCTAGAAGATCGCCCATTAGCCAAAATATCACCTAATATATTAATATGTAGCATTTCTTTACTATAAGAAAGTGGTGCTAAAAAACCAAAACAAAGATGTGTTTGAGGTATATCAAGAAAAGAATTTAATATTTTTTCATTATTATCTTTGTTAATTATTTTAAAATTAGGTAACTTTTCTTCATTTTTAATAAAATCAAGTTTATTAAGATTTTTTACCAAATCTTCAATCAAAATATCACCAGATACAACAAAATTAATTCTGTCTTTATTAAACCATTTTTTATGATTTGAAACAGTTTCTTTATAATTTATATTTAAAATAGAATCAGAATCACCTAAAACATCGTGTTCAAACTGGTTTCCTTTAAAAAACAATTCGCGACAAACTTTTACTAAAACCCGATTTGGATTTGATTGACTTATTTTTATTTCTTTTATAACAACTTTTTTTTCATTATTAAAAGATTTTTCATCTAATAAAGGCTTACATAAAGTAGCTTCAAAAATATCAACTGCTCTATTATAATCATTTTTATATGGAATTTCTGTTCGGATTGTTATAAAATCTTGGTTTGTTGTTGCACCAAAAAAACCACCTACCGATTCAATATGTTCAGCTAACAAATCTTTTGTTGGAAATTTTTTTGAACCACTAACAATAAGGTGTTCTAAAAAATGAGAAAAACCAGGAGTTTCTTCTGGATCAAACTTTGATCCAGAGTGAATTACAGCATCTGTGGTTATTGGTGTGTTAAGGCGATAATATAAAACAACTCTTATTCCATTTTTTAATTGAGATTCAAATCTATTGTTTGATATATTCATGAACTAATAATACAAAAAAACTTACAAATAATCAAACTCGTAAGGTTTTATTTAGAGATTGGATATTAAAAAGATTATTAGGGGTCGTCATAACCTCCTTGTTCCTCATAAGTACCATCATCCCAATCGTCATCTGGCCCACTACAACACGTAAAGATATACAAAGACTTTTTCATTTTAATCACCTCTTTATAATATTTTAAATTAAAAAGAACTACTATATTTAATTAAATATATCATGTTTATTTTAAAAAACAATATTTTTTAAATATAATATTAAAAAAAACATTGATTTTTATAGATTTTTTTACTTTTCCACAGGATTATCCACAGTTTTGTTTATTTATTAACAATCTTGTTAATTTCTATATACATTTTTTTCCAATTTTGTGTATTTATGTTTTCTGACCTTATTTTTAGATTTATTTTAAGTTTTTCTAATATATTTTCTAGATCTTTTTTAAATATTTTATCTCTTTTTTCCCAATCTGAAAGTATATTATTTATCAATAATTTTCTTTTATGAGAAAAACCTGCTTTTACAAGACTAAAAAAATCTTTTTCATCTATTTTTTTATCTTTTTTAAAAAAATCCTTAGAAATATCACTTATTAAAAGAATTGAAGAATCTACTTTTGGTTTTGGATTAAAATTTTCTGCTTTTACTTTAGTTATATATTTTGGTTTTCCATACACTTTTACACTTATTGATAAAATACTCTCTTTTTCATCAACAATCCTTTTAACAACTTCTTTTTGCACCATTAAAACCATTTTTTCTGGTTGACTTTCAGAATTTAAAAATTTTTTTATTATTTGACCTGTTATATAATAAGGTATATTTGCAACCAATTTATAAGGTTTTTTTATATTTTTAATATCAAATTCTAAAATATCTTGGTGAATTATTTCTAAATTACCATTTTTAACAAAATTATTAAATTTTTCATTCAAAAAACTAATCAACCTATCGTCTTTTTCAACAACAATCACTTTTTTTGATACTTTTAATAATTCTTCTGTTAAAAAACCTTTTCCAGGTCCTACTTCTAAAACAATATCATTTTCTTTTAAATTAGCACTTCTAATAATATCCTTTACAACTCCTTTTGATTTAAGAAAATTTTGACCTAATGATTTTTTAGTTTTTATGAACATATATTATTAACATTAATTATATATATTAAATATTATATTTATTATATATTGTGGATATGTTGAAAACTATAAAATAATATTGATTTTTATAGTTAATATTGAATTTAATTATTTTAATAAACTGTGAATAAAATTTTATGGTATGTTTATAAAAATAATTTCCAATAGAAAATAATATTTATTAAACCTTTATTCTATTAGTTATTCTTATAGTTATAAACAATAAATACACATTAAATTCTAAATTCTACTTTTTAAATTCTAAAATTACCATTCTAAATATACTACTTTTTCATTATTATCACTATTACCCGAATTTTCTTCTTCTACCTCTATTAAATTTTCATCTATATCAGAAATAAATTCAGAAGGAGAATTTGTTTGTTTTGAGCCAAATATTATTCTATTTGAAGCAAAAGATAAAAATACTTTTTTACAAGCGCGTGTAATAGCAACATAAAAAAGCCTCCGTTCCTCTTCTTTTTGAGATTCTGTTTGTTCTTTTTTTTCACCAAAATTTCTTTTACTTGGAAAAAGATTATCTTCTAAACCTGTAATAAAAACATAATTAAATTCTAATCCTTTTGAAGTATGAATTGTCATCATTTTTACAGATTCTTTTTTTTGATTTTTTTGGTCAAGTTCATCTTGGTCACTAGAAAGAGATATATCTTCCAAAAATCTTTCTATTCCCTCTTGGTCTATTAAAAAATCATAACGAATTGCTAATGAAATCAATTCCATAATATTATTTATTCTTTCCAAATCTTCTTCTGTTCCATTTTTTAATTTTTCCATTAAACCTGTTTCTTTAAAAATATACATTATTGTTTCTGATGGTTTTAAAGAAAAAGCTTTTTCTTTTATTTTTTCAAGAAGTTTATAAAAATTATCAACTTTTAAACGAATAGCCGGATTCAACTCTTCTTTTTTGTTTGAAATTATTTTTAATAAAGTAGTTTTTCCTATTCCTCTAGGTGGTATATTTATAATTCTAGTTATATCCACAAGACTTTCTGGATTAAGGGATGCTTTTAGAAAAGAAATAATATCTTTTATTTCTTTTCTATCAAAAAATTTTGTTCCAAGCACTTGGTAAGGTATTTTTTCTATCAAAAAAGCTTCTTCTAAAACACGAGATTGAAAATTATTTCTATATAAAATAGCAATTTCGTCAGGTGAAATATTTTGATTTATCAAATTTTTTACTTTTTCTGCTACTTTTCTTGATTCTTGTGTTTCTGTCCAACCAGAAAAAACACTTATTTTATCACCCTCCTTATTTTCTGTAAAAAGATTTTTTTCTTTTCTAATTTTATTTTTTTTTATTATTTGGTTGGCAGCGGTAAGAATTGTTTGGGTAGAACGATAATTTTGTTCCAATAAAATAGTTTTTGTATTTGGAAAATCTTTTTCAAATTTAAAAATATTTTTTATATTTGATCCTCGCCACTCATAAATATTTTGGTCTATATCCCCTACCACACAAATATTTTGATTGTTTTCTGCGAGTATTTTTGATATTTCGTACTGCACTTTATTTGTATCTTGATACTCATCTATGTGAATATAATCCCATTTTTCTTGATATTTTTTTCTTATATTAGAATTATTTTTTAATAATAAAGCTGTTTTTAAAAGTAAATCATCAAAATCTAAAGATTTTTGTGTCTGTAAAATTTTTTCATAATCATTCCAAACTTTTGAAATAATTTGAGGAAAATAATCATTTCCAATATTTTCTTCATATTTTTTATTATCAACAAAATTTCCTTTTTGATGGGATATAATAGAAAGGATTTTGTTTGGGTCAAATTGTTTTGGATCAAGATTATTTTTTATTATAGATTCTTTTATTGCTTTTTTAGAATCATTTCTGTCATAAATATTAAAATATTTAGTCAAACCAATTTCTTGAGAATTTTCTTTTAAAATATATACACCAAGAGAGTGAAATGTACTTACAAAAGGTTTTTCATTTATTTCAATTGGTAAATTTAAAGTTTTATCTTCTAAAATAATTTTTTCAACTCGCTCTCGCATTTCTTTCGCTGCTTTATTGGTAAATGTAATAGCAAGAATAGAAGAAGGTTTTATACCCTCTTTTACTAAATGTAAAATTCTACTAGTTAGAGTTTTTGTCTTCCCTGCTCCTGCTCCTGCTAAAACTAAAAGAGAACCAGAAGTTTGTAATACTGCGGATTTTTGTTGAGAATTTAATTCTTTTAAATAATCTGACATGAAAGTAAGTATAAGATAAAAAATTCCAAAACCCAAATTACAAATTTCAAACAAATCCAAAATCACAAATTAAAAATTGTTTATAAATTATAAATTATAAATTAAAAATTAAAAATTAAAAATTACAGTCTAAAAATCACCAAAAAATTTTCTACACTAAATTAACGATCGTTAATTTAGTGTAGAAAATTTTTTGGTGATTTTTAGACTGTTGATATCTCTATTGACCTCAAAAACACACCTGTTAAAATTAATATAAACATAAAAATTATTTTAAAAAAGAAGTTAAAATTCATTGACTTTTTTATTTAATAATATATAATTTTATGTATTGTTGATTATTTGATAAGGCAAGAGAATATCAGAAATCTAGTTTTACAAGTTAAATTTTAGGCTTATTTTATTTACCCAACAGGATCTTGATTCGTCTGGAAAACGTTTAAATCAAGTGGTAAAATCGAATTTTAGAAAACTTTTTATTATAAAGGTTATTATTGGTATATTTATATTAAGTACACCTATTCAAGCGAATGCAGGTGTACTTTCTTTTGTTTCAAACTTATTTAATAAAACAAATCAAGTAATAGAAGAAAAAGATATAAATTCACAAAATATGGCTTTATTACAAGCCACAATTAATTCCAACCCAAACCCATCAAAAGGAGGTGGAGAAATAACAATTATAGAAAATACAGCTTTGCTATCAGAAATGGGTCCTTCTGGAAGTTTGGTTGATATAAAAGAAAGTTCATCAAGTGATCAAATAAATATATATGTTGTTCGGGAAGGAGATTCTCTTTCACAAATAGCAAAAATGTTTAATGTTTCTACAAATACTATTATTTGGGCAAATGATTTGCATAATTCTATAATTAAAGAAGGACAAACCCTTGTTATATTACCTATTACAGGGATAAGACACGAGGTTGTAAAAGGAGAAACCTTAGTTTCTGTTACAAAAAAATATAAAGGAGATTTGGATGAAATTTTGAATTATAACAATCTCTCTCAAAATTCTAAATTAGCTGTAGGTGATGTTGTTATTATTCCAGATGGAGATATGGGATCATATAGTTTTGGTGCTACAAACAAAGGATCTGTTGTAAGAGAATCTAGTGGACCATCTTATGGTGATTATTATATTATTCCTACAAACGGAAGAAGATCTCAAGGTTTACATGGATATAATGCTATTGATATTGCTGCTCCTACAGGAACACCAATAGTAGCTTCTGCTTCTGGTCAAGTTATAATTTCTCGTGGTTCTGGTTGGAATGGAGGGTATGGAAGTTATGTTGTTATAAAACACAACAACGGAACACAAACTCTGTATGCTCATATGAATCAAAATATTGTTTATTCAGGACAAAATGTTTTTCAAGGACAAGTTATTGGATATGTTGGTAATACAGGAAAATCAACAGGACCACATATTCACTTTGAGATACGTGGAGCAAAAAATCCTTTTTAGAATTTAAAAAAACTGACTAAAGTCAGTTTTTTTAAATTCTAAAAAGGATTTTTTGCTCTAGTTTAAAAACTTTTAACTAATATTCATCTCTCTTTTTTCATAACCAAAATTTTCCTGATCTATTAAATCTATTTTTGTTGGAGTTATTTTATACCAAATAAATCCACTACTCATTATTTTTAAAGGATCTTGGGGAATACTTTTGCATTTTTTCTTTAAAAATTTAATTATTAAATTAACTTTATTTTCTTCTACTTCCATAATTTTACCTGATAATTGTAATCCAAAATCTAAATCTTTAATATTGTTGCTTATTGTGATTGTTCCCGCAATATTAGAATTTTTTTGAAGTGCTTTAGAGTGTCTACATGAAGGTTTAGACATCCAATAAATATTTAAATTATCATCATAAACATAAATAACTTCTGATACCCATACCCCACCGTCATCTATTGTACCAAGACTTAAAAGATATCCTTTTTCTAAAACCTCTAAAATTCTTTTTCTTACAAAGTTTTCACTCATACTTAAAAAATATCATTCTTTGGTCTGTATTGCAAAGCTTCTAAAATGTGTTTTGGGGATAATTCTTGCGCTCCGTCCAAATCTGCAATTGTGCGAGTAAGTTTGATTATTTTGTGGTATGCGCGAGCGGACAAATTCATACTGTTTGCTGATTGATTTAAAATATTTTTTACATCTTCATTTAAGTGTATATATATTTCAATATCTTTGGCACTCATATCGGAGTTTGTTTTTTCTTTGCCAAATCTTTTCTTTTGTAGTTCTCTCGCTTTTATAACCCGCTCTTTTATTGTTTCTGTACAGTCTCCATTATTTGTTTTTTCGGAAAGTTTATTGTAATCAATATTAGAAACTTCTGTCCACATATCTATTCTGTCTATAATAGGGCCAGATATTTTTCTTTGATATTTTGATATTGTTGATGGTGGGCAAAGACACTCTTTTTGAGATTTGTAATTACCACAAGGGCAAGGGTTCATTGTTGCTATTAAAATAAAATTAGCTGGAAAAATAGCGGTGCCTTTTGCTCGAGATATACTGATTACTTTATCTTCTAAGGGTTGTCTTAAAGAATCAATCACTCTTCTTTCAAACTCTGGAAATTCATCTACAAACAAAACTCCTTTATGGGCTAGGGTTATTTCTCCGGGTTTTGGAAAAGTTCCTCCTCCTACCACAGAAATATGTGAAGATGTGTGATGGGGTGCTCTAAAAGGCGGTTGGGTAATTATATTTTTAGTAAGTACACCCGCAACAGAGTGAATGGCAGTTGTTTCTAAAATATTATCAAAAGAAAGTGGTGGTAATATATGACAAAATGCTTTTGCGAGCATTGTTTTTCCTGTCCCAGGAGGGCCAAACATCGCGATATTGTGTCCGCCGGCTGCTGCTATTTCTAGTCCCCTTTTAGCACTTTCTTGTCCTTTCACATCAGAAAAATCTATACCGATTTTTGCAGAATCCATTTTAATTTTTGTTGTTGGTTGTTGTTTTATACTTTCTTTTCCTTCTAGGTGGTTTATTACTTGGACTAAATTTTCTGCTCCAAATACTTTTATTCCATCAATTAAAGCTCCTTCTATTGCATTTTCTTTTGGTAGATACACTTCTTTAAAACCTTGTTCTTTCGCTTTTTTTACAAGAGGAAGCACACCTTTTATTTTTCTCAAGTTTCCATCCAGCGAGAGTTCGCCTAAAAAAATTTTGTCAGATGTGTAAAAATCTACTTCGTCTTTTGCGAGCAGATATGCCAGAGCAATACCTAGGTCAAAATTAGGGCCTTCTTTTTTGAGATTGGCTGGGGCAAGAGCAATAATAATTTTTTGATTTTTTTCTTTTGGGGATTTGTAGCCAGAATTTTTTATAGCAGCTGATACTCTGTCGCGAGATTCATCAATAGCTTTATCCGCAAGACCCACAACAGAAAAAGTATAAAATCCTTTTGAAATATCTATTTCAATATCAATAATTTTAGCATCAAGTAAGTGTGTTTGAGCGGAGTATATTTTTGAAAACATACAATATAGTATAAAATTCCACACCTTTCCTAGTATTGTTCCTTGAACAAAATGTGGATAAATTTATTTTTGTTAAATTAAATTAAATAAATATAGAATTACTAATAATTTTATATTCATATAATACTAGGAAAGGTGTCGGGGGTAAAGTCCATAAAGTAAAAAACGAAAACTTATAAGACAAATTTAAAAACAACACCCAAAGGGTGTTGTTTTTAAATTTGTCTTATAAGTTTTCGTTCATGTGTTCTTTACAAGTTTTTGCTGCTGGGTTTGCCATCAATCTATCTTCATCTATATCTTCCCCATTTATTTCACATTTACCATAAGTCCCCTCTTCTATTCTTTGTAAAGCTTCTTTGACATTGTTGTATCTTATTTCTAAGTCTTTAAGGATAGCTGTATTTTGTTCATAATTGTCTATTGTGTCAGCAATTTCGTTTTCGTCTGCTGGAGAAATATTCTCTTCTGGTTGAACTGGTTCCCAATCGTTTAGATTTGATGGATTTTTTCTTCCCACAGAAGAAAGTTCTTTTTCTAATATTTCCAATTCTTGCTCCAATTTTTCTTTATAAATATTTATGTTTTTCATAAGAAGATAATAGCATATTTTTTAAATTTTGGAAGTTTTTATTTAAAAATATTTTTTATTGAATAACCAAACATCCCACCCAACATATTCATAGAAGTGTCCCCTATTATTCTGTTTGACCAGTGTTCTTTTCCTACAATATTATTTAAATTATAATATTCCATTATTAATTCTATAAATTCCCAACTCAGTGTTATTAATAATACTAATACTATTAATTTGTTTTTTTTAATAAGAACATCAAGTTTTAATAAAATTAAAATAAAACCTAAACTAAAACCCATTAACAAATGTCTAAATGACCACGGAAAATCAAATATAGAAACTTCTTCCTCACCAAATAATTTTGGCCAAAACGATTGGTCTATTAAATATATATTTAATATTAATATAAATAATGCCAAAGATAATAAAAATATTACCCAAAAATTATAAGATTTTGTTATTTTTTTAAATTAATCATAGTTTAATTTATTCTTTCTAACCCCGCAGTATTTATTCGGCGGAAAATTTCTTCTAAAGTGCTCTCGTTGTTTGTTATTAGAAGAGTATTTTTATTTAGAAAAGAATAAGCAAATTCTATTTTTCCCTCGTTATTTAAAATAACTCTAACATCTTTGTTTACAATCACAACATCTTTAAATTCATAAATTGTTTGTTTTTCTAGTTTTGTGTCTTCTCTAACAAAAATAGGGGAAAAATCTTGGTACATTGTTTTTTCCCAATTTAACATTCCTGCAAAAGCATTTTCATAAGAGTTTACAGTAAAAAGTAAAAAAGGTTTGTTTCCTAGAGATGAATGATATCCTAAAATAAAATCAGGATCCAGTGCTCGGGTTAAAGATGTTGGGTTTTTTGCTTCTAAAATATTAAATAAAGAAGGGGTTATTATTAAAGTTTTATTTCCTTCTGTTCCCTCTACCACAAACTGTTTTGTTGAGTCTTCTTTTGTTGGATACAGTTGCATTATTGAACCCAGAGGAATAGAGATTGTTTTTTCTTCTTCTAAGACAGAATCAACAAAAGTTTGTTTTTTCAAGTTTTTTAAAAATAATTCTCTTTGATAATTAGGAAATATAAAAGTAGGAATTTTTAGTTCCGTTATTACTATTTCTGGAGGATTTAATAATTTTGATACAAAAATAAAACCATAATAACCAGCAGATATAATAATTACAACAATAAAAGAACCTATAATTATGTTTTTAATTTTTATTTTTGAAGGTTCTTTTGTTGTTTGTATTTTTTCTAATGAATATTGCTTTTCTTTTTCGGCTGTCATTATGTTTGATAATGATGTTTTTTGGTTTTTAAGTATTCCTGCAATATCTCCTTGATATGTCCTTATTGTTTTTAGTATATCTTTATTTTCTGTTTCTTTAAATACTTTTTTGTTTTCCGTTGAAATTTTGTTTTCTTCTTGTTTTTTTTCAACAACTTTATTTATATTTTCTTCTGATTTTATATTTAAATCATTTTCTGTTATTTCAGTTGGTTTTTTTTCTGAAGAAATCATTTCGTTTTTTGGAATAATATCTACAGGATCTATGGTGATTTCTTTTTCAGATTCGGTTGTTATTTCTTTTTGTTGTTGATTTTCTGGGATAATATCAGAAATAACCTCCACTCCATCTTCTAAAATTTCTGTGGTTTGTTTGAATTGGTTATTTTGATTTTGTTGAAGTTTTTCCTCTTCCATAAAATATATTATAGCAGAGAAATTTATAAACAAAAAAACAAAAATCCGCGGAGCGGATTTTTGTTCAATTTATAATTTAAAATCTAAAATTTATAATTTTCAAAAATTTTTAAACCAAAGGTTTAAAAAATTTTGAATTCATATCTTTAATAGACAATTTTAATCTTCCTTGGCTATCTATTTCTTTAACTACGATGGGAACGATTTGTCCTTCTTTTAGATAATCTCCTACTTTTTCAACTCTAAATGGAGCAATTTCGGAAATATGAACAAGTCCCTCTGTGTTTGGTGCAATTTTTACAAAAGCCCCAAATTCCATTATTTTAACAACTTCTGCATTTTCAAATTTCTCTCCTGCTTTGTATTCGTGTGTCATCGCCTCTATTATCTCTTTTGCTTTTTGTGCAGAGCCATTTTTACCTGTGATAAACACTGTTCCATCGTCTTCAATATCAATTTCAGCACCAGTTTTCTCTTTAATTTCTTTGATTGTTTTTCCACCCCCACCAATTACTAGTCCAATTTGATCTTGTTTTATTTTTGCCATAATAATTTCTGGAGCATTTGGAGAAATGTTTTCTCTTGGAGTTGATATTTCTTTTTCTATTACATCAAGAATTTGCAATCTCGCTTTTTCTGCTGATACCAACGCCTCAGATAAAATTTTTAAAGGAATACCCCCAACCTTAACATCCATTTGGATTGCTGTGATTCCATTTTTTGTTCCTGCAACCTTAAAATCCATATCCCCGTGGTGGTCTTCTGGTCCTTGAATATCTGTGAGTAATTTATAGTTATTTTCATCAATCATCATCAATCCTGATGCAATCCCGGCCACAGGTGCTTTAATAGGAACACCAGCATCCATCAAAGAGAGTGTGCTACCACAAACAGACGCCATTGAGGTTGAACCGTTTGAAGCCATCGATTCTGAAACAATTCTGATTGTATAAGGGAAATCTTCTTTTGATGGTAAGACAGGGACCAAAGCTTTTTCAGCTAGTGCGCCATGTCCGACTGCTCTTCTATTGAGCCCGCCCACTCTTCCTGTTTCTCCTACAGAGAAAGGAGGGAAGTTGTAATGATGCATAAATTTCTTTTCCATTTGTTCCTCCATTCCTTCAATTAGTTGAGCATCTTTTGGTCCTCCTAGAGTAAGAGCCGACAAAACATGAGTTCCTCCTCTATAAAAAATACCTGTCCCGTGGATTATAGGAGAAATACCTCCTGCTTGTGCATACAAAGGTCTTACTTCCTCCATCCCTCTACCATCGGCCCTTTTGTTGTTTTCTAGAGCTTCTGTGTGAAGTGTTTCGTTTATTTTTTCTTCATAATAATCAAGAGCGACAGAAATATTTTCACCTAGCTCTTGTTCTTTTAAGATTGTTTCCCAATATTTTTTCAACTCCCCTATTCCTTTTTTTCCACCTGTCCCGTCAAAGATAGCCTCAGAAATTTTTGGTTCAATTTCTTTTTGGAATAATTCTAATGTTTCTGGTTTTAGTGTTGGTTTTTCAATTACCTTTTTTTCTTTTCCAATTTCAGAAACAATTTTCTTTTGCCACTCTTGAATTTTTTCAATTTCTATTGATGCTAGTTTTAATCCTTCGTCAACAATTTCGTTTGAAATTTGTTTTGAACCCACTTCAATCATATTTATATTTCCGTCTTTACCACAAGCAACCAAATCCATTTCTAGTTCTGGAATATTTTTAAATTCGTATGTAGGATTTGTTTTGTATTCTCCATTTTTTGCAATTCTTATAGCGCTCACAGGACCATTCCACGGAATATCAGATGTTGCGAGAGCAAGAGATGCTGAGTTTACCGCCAAAATATCAGGATCATACTCTCCTAATGAAAGCACTGTAATAATAACCTGAATATCATGTCTTATGTGTTGTTCAAAAAGAGGTCGGATTGTTCTGTCCACAATTCTTCCGCTAAGTATTGCTTCGTCAGATGGTTTTCCTTCTCTTTTCATAAAACGACCTCCTAATATTTGTCCTGCCGCATAAAATTTTTCTTCGTAATCCACTGTTAAAGGAAACCAGTTAGATCCCTCTTTTGCGTCTTTAGACATTACTGCGGTTGCTAATATTGTTGTATCTCCGCAACTCATCATAACAGAACCGTTTGTTTGGTCTGCTAAATCATTGAATTGAGCGGTGATTGTTTTTCCGCCGATTTCAATAGAATATTCTTTCTTTTGCATATTTGTAGTTTTAGGTATCGTCATTGCGAGCGAATTGTGGAGCGAATTTAAACGCCCCACTCTGTGGGGCGTTTAA
>Ga0214472_10003699_pt1 | contig 16164 bp, 16 predicted proteins | sample RVTome_6_FD_207662 | JGI IMG/M metagenome (GOLD analysis project Ga0214472, IMG submission 207662) | Soil microbial communities from uranium-contaminated site in the Upper Colorado River Basin, Wyoming, United States - RVT140D175 | ecosystem: Environmental > Terrestrial > Soil > Contaminated >... | reverse complement strand
TGGAACCGACCCCACCGAGGCAAATGGAACCAAGGCAAAACCCCAGCCCAAATCATCCAACCCAAAACCAGCATCACCAGATGACCGTCGCACCCCACCCGCGACAGGACACCTTTCCGAAGGGGGACAACAGAAAGGGAGGACCGGCAGAGCGAAGCGAAGCCGAGGGGGTTCGGCCAACAGCCCCCCTCGCCCGACCTCCGGCCGGACGGTCCCCCCGCTCCGCAGGGGGACTACATCGGTACCCGATCGGGGGGTCACCCAGAAACCGACGCGGCTACGTCTCATGGTCGTCACCGAACTACTGACGAGAGGACTTCCATGAGACGTTTCGGTATCCGGACCATCGGCCTTGCCTTGTTGTTGTCGGCTTGCGCGGCAGGCGCTGTCACCGGCGGAGCACCTGAGAGCACCGCCACGACGGAGCCGATGCCGGTTTCCACCAGGCCCAGCGGGACCAACGACAACACCACTACGATCGCACTTCCTGCGACCAGCGTCACGGCCGCGCCTATCACGACGACCACCACCACTGCCGCACCGACGACCACGTCATCTCCTGCGTCACCAACGACGACACAACCCAGTGAGATAGCCTTGGTCTCGTACTTCTTCGTCGACGAGATTGGCCATCCCGACCGAAACGGCCCCTTCCTGGTGCCGGTGAGCAAGATGGTCCCGATCACCAAGGGCGTGGCACGAGCCGCGATCGAACAGCTTCTCGCCGGGCCTACCCCAGCCAACCGGGACGGTGTACCTTCGATCACCAGCCTCATCCCCGACGGGGTTCGACTGCTCGGGCTGGATGTTTCCGAAGGGATCGCTACCGTCGATTTGTCCGGCAACTTCGAAGCGGATGATGACGCAGCCGTGGCCGCCCAACGAATCGCGCAGGTCGTTTACACGCTGGCGAGGTTCCCTTCGGTACAAGAGGTCCTGTTCCGTCAGGACGGTTCGGACATCGCGGTGCCGATCGGCGACGGGCAGTTGGTGTCCCGCCCAGTGAACATCGGCGACTATCTCGAGTTCGCCGCAGCGCTCCACGTGGAGGAGCCGGCGTACGCGGGAAGAGGGGGCAACCCACTTCATGTGAGCGGTTTTGGAGCGGTGTTCGAGGCGTCGTTCAGCTACGCCCTGACCGACGACGACGGGCTCATCATCTCCGAGGGGATCGCAATGACCAACAACGGGATGGGATGGGGCGGACTCGACTTCACCATCGACTACACGGTCGACCGGGAGCAGCTCGGGGCTCTCATCGTTTGGGCCCACTCCGCAGAGAATGGCTCGCAGATCGACGTCCGTGAGTACCCGGTCGTGCTGGTGCCTTGAGTCGGGACAACGCACCCTGCGCCCTGCGTCTTGGGCGCCCTCAATGGTGCGATCGGCGTCGCCTTCACTTGGGCATTGCTCCTTCATCCAGGTTGCCGTTCGATGGCGTCTCCAGTGACGCCGGCCGGCCATCGTCCTCTCAGGTCTCACGGCTCCGCCCAGACCAGCCGATCAAGCCGGTGAGGAGGGCCGTCGGCCCGATCAGGGCCGGAGCGATATGGAGAAGATCGGTGTAGCCAACAGCGAAATGGATGCCAAGGGCGAGACCGAAGCCGAATAGGCCGCCAACCGCGACTGCTTGACGGGCAGCGCGACCTTCACCAAAGACGGCGATCGATGCGATGAGAAGCCCGCTGACCAGGACGCCACCGGCGAACCCGATGCGGTCATGGGCTACCAGTGGCACCAGCCGCTCGTTGATAGAAGTGAGCTGTTCCGTTTCGAGGCCGATGAAGTCGAGGTCCGAGGAGACGAAGGTCACCGTCATGCCGATGGCCATTATCACCATCGCCGAGATAGCGAGACCTACTCCGGTTGCGAGCACGAACCGGCGGCCCCAGGTCATGTCTCCAGGCCGCCCAGCTACCGAGAGTCGCTGCCCGGAGATAGTGGATCGGCTGCGGGCCAGGCCCACCGCAAACACAGGTATCAGGATCAGGGTTCCCACACCGTGCCAGCTGTCGAGATACCCGGTTGGTAGGTGAGAGGCGAACGAAGCGAAGCCGACGGCGCCGGTGATCGCAATGGTCATCCAGGCCCAACGCCTGCCGTCGGCCAACGGGAAGACCGTGAGCCACAGGTACATGACTCCGACCGCGAACAGCGCTCCTCCCCATGAGACCCGGTCGTGGACCATGAAGTCCATCAGACGACCGTCGGCAATGTCGCCAAGCTCGACCGCGGACATTCCCAGGTAAGCGAGGTCGTGAGGTAGCAGCTGGCGGGTGAAGCCGAGGTAGACGGCCAGCCCGCCGGCGAAGGTCAATGCGACTGCGACTGTCGCCAGAGCCGGCCTGCCGTCGCCAAGCAGCCCCGCCCAGAGCGAACGGTCGACGCTGGTTCTATCCGTCGGCATCGTTGCTGTCTCTTCGCCTTTCAGCATCGCCACCCGGCGGCCGGTCGAGGCGAAGGATCTCGTGTGACGGATCGTCGATCGGGTTGTCAGGTTCCAGGTCACCGCGTGCGACGACGCGAAACCCGGCTTTGAGCAAGGCCCTCCATGAAGCTTGGTTAGCCGAGTTGACCGGCACGATGATGCACGAAGCATTCGGATTCACGCTCCAGATGTGTTCGGCGAAGCCGGCGATCATCGCTGACCCCAACCCTCGCCCGGTGAGCTCACGCTCGCCGATCAGGTAGTCGATGGTCACCGCACCATCCGGCAGCGACATCATCGGGCTCAGCTCCTCGATGTACTCGGGGTAATCCTCATAGCGCGAGTACTGGATGAGACCAATCGGCCAGTCGTCGAGCAGGACCATGTTGTCCTCGCTGGGCTCGGCGCCGTCCGCGACCGGGCCAAAGTCTCGCTCCATCGCCTCGGGGGTGAACTCGTGATTCCACCACCGCTCCACGTGAGGTTGGGCCAGCCAGCCGGCGAGAAGAGGGAAGTCGGCCCGGATAACCCGCCGGAACGAGATGGAGCCCATCGCAAAAGCCTAGAACGCGGGGGCCCGGGCCTCCGGAGCGCCGATCCCGTGCCTTGATCGATCCCTGCGGGTCAGGAACAGACATGGTCGATCCGCTTCGGTCGCCCATGCTGCCCACCGGCATCCCGATTCGACCCACGCGTACGGGGCAGGGTGTCCCGTCGAGGGCTTACCCTGTGGGGAGGACGAGGAGACGACGATATGCACCGCACCCGAATCGCAGCAGTCCTGATCGGCTGCGTCCTTGTGTTGGCCGCTTGTGCCGCCGGCATCAATCCCGAAATAGGGTCAAGTCCCCCCGACGGCAATGTGGCCGGGTTCTGGATGGGTCTCTGGCACGGATTCATCGCACCGGTCACCTTTGTCATCTCGTTGTTCACCGACAGCATCAACCTCTACGAAGTGCACAACAACGGCAACTGGTATGACTTCGGGTTCGTCCTCGGTGCCGGCATCCTCTTCGGGGGTGGTGGCGCCGGCGCTCGGCGAAGAGGCCGCTGAACCTCCCCCACTCACGGCTTGGGAGGCGGTGCCAGGGTCCCGATGGCGGTTTCCCAGGCATCGGGGAGTGTGACCGACGAGGGCCGGGACATGAGTCGGAGGTAGATATCGGACCCACTTCCCTCAACCCGAGCCTCAGGCGAGCCCGACCCGTACGTCCAAGTCCTCCCGAGATCCTTCGCAATGACTTCGAGGACTGGAATCTCCCCCAGGCGAGGGAACCACATTTCGGCATACTCATCTAGACCGTGCTCGGCGACCGGCTTCCGGAGTGGGGTCTCCTCACCAAAGGCCTGCTCGGCGTCCCATCGGTGGACCCCGGTCTCCACCACCATCCGGCGCACCCAGAACTGGATGGTGGATCCCTCGATGAAGCCCCAAACCGGGACGTCGAGATCGGACGTGCCCAGGGTGCTGATCATCTCGGCGAGTATCGCCTCGTACCAGTCGCCGACATCTTCCCCTTCGGGCAGCCTGGGTGCCGAGATCCGCTCCGCCGGGTGGAGCAGACAGACCTGGGTGGTCCGGGCGAGTATCGACCCGACATGCGACAGGAGGTCGGCCATGGACCACTCGGGATACTGCGGCACGGGACGGGCCGGGTCACGCCGGGCCAGCTCCAGAATCCGCCGACCCTCGGAGTCGATGACATCGAGCGACTCAGCCAAGGGCATGCGCCATGGCCTCACCCATATCGGACGGTGTCTCCGCGACAACGATTCCGGCCGCTTTCATCGCCTCGATTTTCGCCTCGGCGGTGCCCTTTCCCCCCGAGACGATGGCACCGGCGTGACCCATCCGCTTGCCGGCGGGAGCGGTGGTGCCGGCGATGAATCCGGCAACAGGCTTGGTCATCTGATTGACGACGAACTCGGCTGCATCCTCCTCGGCCGTGCCACCGATCTCCCCGATCATGATCACCCCTTCGGTCTCGGGGTCGTCTTCGAACATGGCGAGCATCTCGACGAAGTTGGTGCCGTTGACCGGGTCACCTCCGATGCCTACTGCAGTGGTCTGACCCAGGCCACGCAGGGTGAGTTGATACACCGCCTCGTAGGTGAGGGTGCCGGAACGAGAGACCACCCCGATCCTGCCCCGCTCGTGGATGTACCCGGGCATGATCCCGATCTTGCACTCACCGGGGGTGATCACCCCCGGGCAATTGGGCCCGATGAGGCGTGTCGGCTTGTCTGCCAGATAGCGCTTGGCCCGAATCATGTCGGCGACGGGAACACCCTCGGTAATCGCCACCACCAGCTCGAGCCCCGCCGCGGCCGCCTCCATGATGGCGTCGGCCGCGAACGGAGGCGGCACGTACACGACCGACGCGTTGGCCCCCGTGGCGGCTACTGCCTCTTTGACCGTCGCGAACACCGGGAGATCGACCGAGTAGACGTCATCGCGCCCCGGGACCCCAGAATGATCGGTCTCGCCCTCGAAACGCGACGTTGTTCCGGCACGGGAAGGATGGACTGCTCCGACCATCTGAGTGCCGTATGCGATTGCCTTGTCGGTGTGGAACTGTCCGGTCCTCCCCAGACCTTGGATCAGGACTCTGGTGTCCTTGCCAACGAGGATGCTCATCTCACCAGCTCCACGATCTTCTCGGCGCCATCTCTGAGGCTGTCGGCAGCGACCACATCCAGGCCCGAATCACCGATGATTCGTTTTCCCTCTTCGACGTTGGTGCCTTCGAGCCGAACCACGAGGGGCACGTCCAATCCGACGTTCTTCACTGCGGCGACGATGCCGGTTGCTATCACGTCGCATCGCATGATGCCGCCGAAGATGTTGACGAAGATCCCTTTGACGTTTGGATCCTTAGTGATGATCTGAAAGGCGGTCGTGACCTGTTCCTCGTCTGCGCCGCCTCCTACATCCAGGAAGTTGGCCGGTTCGCCGCCCACGTGCTTGATGGTGTCCATCGTCGCCATTGCCAGGCCCGCCCCGTTGACCAAGCAACCGATCGTGCCATCGAGCTTGATGTAGTTGAGCCCGGTCTTCTTCGCCGCAAGCTCTGCCGGATCCTCTTCCGACTCATCCCTCATCGCCACCACTGCGGGATGTCTGAACAAAGCGTTGTCGTCGAACGCCATCTTGCCGTCCAGAGCGACGATGCGGCCATCGCTGGTGACTACCAGTGGATTGATCTCGATCAAGTCGGTGTCGAGCTCGGTGGCGACCTCGGCCAACGCCTTGACGAACTTCATGAAGCTCTTGGTTTCGTCCCCGCTCATCCCGAGGCCATGAGCGAGCTCCCGGGCCTGAAAGTCGGCCAGTCCGACGGCCGGATCGACCTCTTCCTTGAGAATCCGCTCCGGGGTCTCCTCGGCGACTTTCTCGATCTCGACTCCGCCCTCGCTGGAGGCCATCACGATGTTGCGGCTCACTGCCCGATCGAGGAGAACGGCCAGGTAGAGCTCTCGGGCGATGGAGACTCCCTGCTCGACGTAGACACGGTTGACAACTTTGCCTTCAGGGCCGGTCTGGATGGTGACCAGGGTCGAGCCGAGCATCTTGGTGGCGAATTCCCGGACCGCGTCTTCGGCCGCGCCTATCCCGCCTTCGATGCCGGCGGTCACCACCTTCACCCCACGCAAATCAGCATGCTCTTTGAAGGTGCCCTTCCCCCGGCCGCCGGCGTGGATCTGCGCCTTGAGAACCACCACCGGGTTTCCCGACGCTTCCATCAGCGGTCGAACCGCTGCCACGGCTTCGTCGATCGTCGTGGCCACCCTGCCCTCAGGTACCGGGATGCCTCTCTCGGCCATGAGCTGTTTGGCCTGATACTCGTGGATCTTCAATTGGTTCCTTTCCTTTCAAACCTTGGACGGGACGTTGGCCTCGACCCATGCGGTGATCTGGTCGAGTGGAGTCCCGGGGGTGAAGATCGTCGCCAACCCACTGTCCAGCAGACCCTGGAAGTCGGCCTCGGGGATCACGCCCCCGCCGAAAACCACGATGTCGGAGGCAGCCCGGGCCGCCAGTTGCTCGACCACCTGCGGGAAGAGCGTCTTGTGGGCTCCGGAGAGCGAAGAGAGCCCGACGGCATCCACGTCTTCTTGGACCGCGGTCTCTGCGATCTGCGCCGGGGTCTGGTGCAGACCCGAGTAGATGACCTCGAATCCTGCGTCACGGAGTGCCCTGGCTATCACCTTGGCGCCGCGATCGTGACCGTCGAGACCCGGTTTGGCTATGAGAATGCGTCGTGGCATGCCAGATCGGCAAGGCTAGTGATGTGTCCATGAACGTTGGCGATGGTCAGGGCGAGTCAGGAAGGTCATCTGGCAAGGACTTCCGACGCAGTCGCACTTGTCCGTTCGGCGAGGAGGAGGACGCAGCCAGGGGCGTTCCTGGCCGTCCTGAGCACGGCGAACGTTTGTGGTCGCAGCACTAGTGCGCACCACCATGATCCAGGACTCCGGCCGCTCAACCCTGAGAGCGGTGCCACGAGGCCCATTCATCGAGATGGGCTAGTTGGAACCCGGCGCACGAAGCTCCGCGCTCGGCATACGGGATACAGACTTCGTGGTAGTCCTCGGCCAGACCGGACACCGCCATGAGGTTGGCGAAGCTCGACTCCAGCTCGACATCGGCGGGGAAGTAATTGCGGCTGTGGAACGTGTTGACCCTGACGATCTTGCCCTCGCTCACCCCGAAAGTCATGGGGACGATGAACGGTGGCGATCCAACGGCGTCGTTCAACGCATTGCTGTACTCGACTTCGCAGTCGAGGCGGGCGGTGGGACCGGGGCGGCAGCCGAGGAGACGAGCCTTGCCACCGATCGCGGCCTGGTATTCGACCTGGCTCTCCGAAACCGCCACTCCATCCAGCCCGGGTTCGAAGACGGCCGAGACCGCGGCCGGGTCGCCACCGAACCACGCCTCCAGGCCCGCGGCGATCACGTCTTCTTCTGTCATTGGTAGAGGAGTGGCCCCCCTCACCGTGATCAACACCACAAGGGCCGCGGCCGCCAGAACGACCACCGCCCAGGCAAAGCCGCGAGATGCCTGGTCCCGACTGCGTGGAGCGGCATCGACCTCGATGCTCATTCCCATTGCCCCTGCCAGGCGGCCCAGTCGCTCAGATGGGACACCTTGAGGACCGCGCAACTCCGTGGCTGAAGGTTCGGCTCCTCGACGCAGGCATCCTGATAGGCGTCCGGGAACATCTGGGTCGCAAAGTCACGGAAGCTGGCGGTGAGATCCTCGTCTTCGAGATAGGGCCCGGAGACAAAGAGCAACAGGCCGTCACGGATCCCGAACTGCATCGAATGGACCACGGGCTCCTTGCCAACCGCCTCGTTGAGCAGATTGGAGTAGGCCACGTCACAGCGAACAGTCTCCGGGGGCAATGCGCCACAATCGAAGAGCTCGACACGAGCCTGCAACATCGCCTGGTATTCCACCTCTCCCCGGGCGCGACGCTCGGAGGGCCCGGTGCGCACCCGCTCCGGAGAGCGAAAGCTGTCAGCGGTCTCCAAGTCACCGCCGTACCAGGCGTCGAGATGAGCTTGGATTAGACGATCGTGTGACGACTCGGGGACAGAGGGTCGTTCCGCCAGCTGGATCAGTGAATAGCCGGCTAACAGTGCCGAGGCGAGGAGGAGCAACCGCAGACCGAGGCCGATGCTCGGTGGACCCCCTTTCGCCGAGCCCGCAGACCCGGTCGACACCAGCCCGTCGGGCTCGACCAGGATCGTGTTCACCACTATTCGTGAATCCGGGTCATACCGTGCCCAAACCTAGAGCAGATGCACCACCTACGCTTGTTGGCATGAGCTCTTCCAACCTCCACGGCCTGGCCGCTGCCGGTGTGTCCATTTGGTCCGACCAGATATCGAAGGCGATGCTCGACTCCGGTGAGCTTGCCCGGCGCATCGTCGATGCTGCCGTCACCGGAGTGACCTCGAACCCGTCGATCTTCGCCGGCGCGATCATCGGATCGTCGGACTACGACAAACAGCTGCGCGACCTCAAGTCAGCGGGTCTACCCACCGAGGAGATTGTCAAAAGCCTGATGTCCTCCGATATCGCCAGAGCCTGCGACGAGTTGGCCGGCGTCTTCGAACGGACCGAGGGTCACGACGGCTTCGTCTCCGTCGAGGTCTCCCCAACGCTCGCCGCCGACACCGAGGCGACGGTGGCCGAGGCGAGAGACTGGGTCAAACAGATCGACCGTCCCAACCTGCTGGTCAAGGTCCCCGCCACCCTCGAAGGGGTGCCGGCCATCCGTCGACTGACCGGGGAGGGGATCTCGGTCAACGTGACGCTCATCTTCTCTCTGGAGCGTTACCGGGAAGTCATCGACGCTTACCTGGGTGGGTTGGAGGATCTGCGCGAAGCAGGAGGCAATCTGTCCGGTGTCGCCTCGGTGGCATCGTTCTTCGTCTCCCGCTTCGACTCGGAGGTCGACCGTCGACTTGATGAGATCGATACGCCTGAAGCCGAGTCGCTCAAGGGTTTGACGGCGGTGGCCAACGCCCGGGCGGCTTACGGCCTGTTCCTGGAGGAGTTCAACTCCTCACGTTTTGGGCTGCTCAGTGGCGGTCGTTTGCAGAGACCACTGTGGGCATCGACATCTACCAAGAACCCTGCCTACTCCGACCTTCTCTACGTCGAAGGCCTGGTGTCCCCCAGCTCGGTCAACACGATGCCTCTGGCGACCATGGACGCCTACCAGGACCACGGGAACCCGTCACCGGAGCCTTTCACAGATCTCGACATCGAGCAGGCCAAGGGCGACCTCGCCCGACTCCTCGGCGTTGGAATCGACTATCAAGACGTGGTCCAGGTACTAGAGGACGAAGGGGTGGACAAGTTCACCAAGAGCTGGCTCGACCTCCTCGAGGCAGTGGAGAAGGCCTAGCCTCGGTCGCGCTGCGCTTACCTGAATGTCATGAAGGGGCCTCCCCCAGTGCCCGCAGGCGTGCCCGGCGCGACCTGAGTGGCGGCTTTTCGGCCATAATCGGGCCATGATCCTCACCCGTCTCGGCCACGCCGCCCTCCTCATCGAAACCACGTCAACCCGGGTCCTGATCGATCCCGGCAGTTTCAGCACCGACTGGCACGGCCTCACCGACCTCGATGCAGTCCTCGTGACCCATCAGCACGCCGACCACGTCGATGTGAACAATATCGGACAGGTGCTGGACCCCAATCCGGAGGCACGGGTCATCGTCGAGCGCGCCGTCGTCGACATGCTTGCCGAACGCACCGTCGACGTGGCCGGTGTCGGCGACAGAATCGAGATCGGCGACCTGCGGGTCGAAGTAGTGGGAGGGCAGCACGCCATCATCCACGACCGGATACCTCGAGTCGGGAATGTGGGGTACGTGGTCAGCGAGAATCGCGGGCCGACCGTTTTCCACCCGGGCGACTCGTATACCAGCACTCCCTCCGACATCGACGTCCTGGCCTTGCCCTTGGCGGCACCGTGGGCACGTGTCGCAATGACCATCGACTTTGTCAGCGCGGTTAGACCCGCCCGGATCCTCCCGATTCACGATGCGATTCTCAGTGCGGCGGGAAGACCGATCTACATGCGGATGTGCCGAGGGGTCATCGACGAGTCGATCCCAATCGAAGACCCTGCCATTGGGGAGCCTTACACGGTCTGAAAGGTCAGGCCCGCTCCAGTGGGGCCCAGGCCAACAGCAGCCGCTTCTTGCCCTGGGTGTCGAACATCACCTCCGCCTCGGCACGATCACCCAGGCCCACTACTTCGCGCACCGTGCCCAGACCCCACTTGTCGTGACGCACGCGGTCGCCTGGCCCGATCTCACCCGCCTCCATCGTCGTCCGCGGGCCGGTGGCCGCTGCCCGTTCCGAAGCTGTCCTCCGTTGGCGCTTGCCGGCCTTCTCGAGAAGCCCGTCCGGTATCTCGGTGAGAAAGCGGGAAGGAGGGTTGTAGTTGGATCCCCCGAACAACATTCGGCTCCAGGCCGAGGTCAGATAGAGTTTGTCCTGGGCGCGGGTGATCCCCACATATGCGAGTCGTCGCTCCTCTTCCAGCTCGGCCGGGTCACCCAACGAACGCATATGGGGAAACACCCCATCCTCCATCCCCACGATGAACACCGCCGGAAACTCCAGGCCCTTGGCGGTATGGAGGGTCATCAGCGTCACCGCACCGGCTCCCTCATCCCACTCGTCGATGTCCGCCACCAGAGCTGTTGACTCGAGGAAGACCTCCAACCGACGGGTGTTGTCGAGACTGTCGAACTCCTCGTCGCCGATAACGGCTCCTTCGTTGGACGCCTCGAACTCGGATGCCACCCCGACCAGCTCGCGGAGGTTCTCGACTCGTCCCATGGCCTCGATCGTTTGCTCCGATTCGAGAGTCGCCACCATGCCCGTGTCGATCAACACCGCCTCGACACCGGCGGCCACACCATCCTCTTCGACCCTTTCCCTCAACCGATCCATGATCGCCACGAACTCGCCCACCGCGGCGTGGGCACGAGCGTTGAGCGTCGTGATCTCCGACACCCGCCTCAGCGCCTCGGCGAAGCCGATCTTGTGGGCCTGGCTGAACCGGTCGATGTGAGCGATAGTGGTGTCGCCGATGCCTCGACGTGGCTCGTTGATGATCCGCTTCAGTGACACCTCGTCGGCCGGGTTGACCACCGCTCTCAGATAGGCAACCGCATCCTTGATCTCCTTGCGGTCGTAGAACTTCACCGAGCCGACGACCGTGTAAGGGATGCCACGTCGAACGAAGACATCCTCAATCACCCGGGACATTGCGTTGGTGCGGTAGAACACTGCGAGGTCGGAGAGGTTGAAACCGTCCGCCTGAAGACGCTCGATCTCATCGACCACATAACCGGCCTCGTCATGCTCATCCTCGGCCTCGTAGCGGAGAATGGGAACCCCCCGGCCCCGGTCCGACCAGAGGTTCTTGGGCGTCCGCTTGGTGTTGTTGGAGATGACCGAGTTGGCAGCCTCCAGGATGGTCTCAGTCGAGCGGTAGTTCTGGTCGAGAATGACGATGCGCGCCTCGGGATAGTCCACCTCGAAGTCGCGGATATTGCGTATGTCCGCCCCCCGGAACTTGTAGATCGACTGATCCGAGTCTCCGACCACGCATAGATTGCCGTGACCCGCCGTCAGTTGCCTCACCAGCATGTATTGGGCCCGGTTGGTGTCCTGGTACTCGTCGACGAGGACATAGCGAAACCGCTCCTGGTAACCGGCGAGCACGTCAGGAAACGCCCCGAACAGCTCGACGGTCACCATGAGCAGATCGTCGAAGTCCATCGCCGAGGCCGCCAGGAGCCGCTGCTGATAGAGCCGGTAGATGTCGGCCACCTGCTCGTGGTAGAAGCCGTCGCCCTGGTCGGCGAAAGACTCGAAGTCGATCAGTTCGTTCTTGGCCTTGGAGATCACCGCCTTCATAGCCTTGGGCGGGAAACGCTTCGAGTCGAGGTCTAGGTCCTTGAGGACGAGGTTGAGAAGACGGAGCGCGTCGGCATCGTCGTAGATGGAGAAACCGGACCGGTAGCCCAGCCGCGACGCCTCCCGACGCAGAATCCGCACGCACGCCGAATGAAACGTGGACACCCACATCGCGCGGACCGCACCACCCACCAAAGCCCCCACCCTGGCCTTCATCTCGTTCGCTGCCTTATTGGTGAAGGTGATGGCCAGCACCGACTGTGGCGGCACGTGCAAATCGCGCAGGAGATGAGCTACCCGATAGGTGAGGACGCGGGTCTTTCCCGAACCTGCCCCCGCCACGACCAATACCGGGCCTTCGGTCGCCGCCACCGCTTCCCGCTGTGTCGGGTTGAGATCGGCAAAGAGAGCAGAGTCGGCCGGAACATCGTCGAGGAACCACTCAGCCTGCATCTGACCCCGATCCTACCGGCGGCGGCCGACTGAATCACAACGATGTGATCAACTCGTGAAAGCCGCCTGGTCGTCCAGCTCCACCGCGGCGGTGGCGTCGAGATCGAGCGGCTCGGACAGTGCGCCCTCGCCCACTACGGTCCTGCGCTTGAGCGGAAGCGAATAGCAGAACCGGGCGCCAGTGGGGAATCTTCGCTCGTACCAGACCTCGCCGCCCATCGCCCGAGCCAATCTTCGAGCGATCGGTAGCCCGAGGCCGATCCCGGTCGCCTCCCGGGTGTCTCCCTTGGATACTTGTTCGAAATGGTCGAAGACACGCTGTGTGGCCTCGTCGGGGACACCTGGACCATTGTCGGAGATGACGATCAAGTATTGGTCGCCCATGACAAACCCCTCCACCATGATCTGATCTCCCCCGTATTTGCGGGCATTCTCCATCAGGTTGCGAATGACCTGTTGGACCCGTCGACGGTCGGCCTTCACCCTGACCCCATCGGGGAGCGAGACCAGCGAGCTCTTCCTACCGCCATTGGGAAAAACCATCTTGGCCACGTCCTCGATCAGGTCACCGAGGTCGAACAACTCGGGATGGAATCGAAGCCGGTCTGCCTCGAGACGCGGTATGACCAACACGTCCTCGACGAGGTCTCCGAGATAGATCGACTGCCGGTTGATGATCTCGAGAAACTCGTCGACCTCAGCCTCGGGGAGCTCTTTCCACGAGTCGACCAGGGTGTCTGCAAACCCGGCGATGGAGGTGAGGGGAGTTCTCAGCTCATGGCTGACCATCGCCACGAAGTCGTTCTTTATGCGATGAGCTTCCTCCGAGAGACGTGTCACTTCGCGCTCGCGCTGACGACCGTGACGTGTGATGGTGAGGGCCCAGATCACGCCCACCACACCCACCACAGCCAGCCCAATCGACAACCAGCTCACAGTATCGGGCAGCTCAGGCATGCTTCGGCTCTATCGGAAGATACATATAACACCTGAAGAGCGACGGCATTGGGTGCTCAGGCGGTTCCGGCGTCTTCTTCCATCCCGATCAGACGGCGCAATGTGCTGGTCAGGACTCCGTGGCGCAGATCGAACTTGTCCAGATAGGCGTCCACCCCGACCTCCCACGCAGCTTGCTTCTCTTCCTGCGTGGCCACGCCCGAAACCATCACTATCGGAACCCGGATATCAGACCCTCGCATCGTTCGCACCAGCTCGACACCGTTCGACCTCGGCATCGAGTAGTCGATGACCATGGCTTCGAAGCCGTCGTCGGCCATAGCCGCCATCGCCTCGCGGGCGCCGGCGGCCACCTCGACGTCGAAGCCGGCACCGTTCAGAGTTGCGGACAGGAGCTGACGGACACCGGCGGAATCGTCCACGACCAGGATTCGGGGACGGTGCCCGACGAGACGCGGCCTCTTTCGAGCAAGGACTCCCAGGAAGTTCGGGTCGAGTACCACGAGAACCTGGCCACCACCGAGCAGCGCGGCTCCGGTCACATGGTCGGAGCCATCGAGGATCGGCCCCAGGTTCTTGACCGCCACCCGTCGCTTGTCGATTATCTCACTCACGGTGACGGCAACCAGACCTGATCTGGTGTTGATCACCACCAATTCGGACTCGTCTCCGGGATCCGGAATGCCTATGGCCCGGGACAGGGACACACACGGGATCTCTCGACTCTGAAAGATGATCTCCTGGCCCGTGCCGCTGGGACTGATCTCGGCGTGAGACAACGGCATCGCACCCTCGATCGAAACTTCCGGGATGCCCCAGAACTGATCCCCGGTGGCGACGACGACAACGTTCTGCAACACCATCGACATCGGCAACGTCATGGTTACGGTCGTCCCTTGGCCTCTGGGAGACTCGATATGGACCACTCCGTTGACTTTCTCCAGGATGTCCCGAACCGCAGCGAGACCGTCACCGCTCCCAGAGAAGTCGGTGATGAGGCTCGCCGTCGTGAATCCAGGGTGGAACAGGATCGGGCTCAGGTCGGACTGCACGAACGGAATGCGCTGCTCCCTGGCGGCGTCGGCAACCTTGTCCCAATCGATTCCCCCACCATCGTCGGATACCGACACCTCGACACTCTCGTCGACGACCTCGGCTCCGATCCTGATCGTCCCCGTGGCTTGCTTCCCAGCGGCGATGCGCACCGCCGAAGGCTCTATCCCATGGTCGATGGCGTTGACCAACAGGTGACGAAGGGGATCACGCAGCAGATCGACGATCTGTCGATCGAGTTGAACATCGTCGCCGCTCAGCTCGAACCGAACGTCCTTGCCCAGTCTCCGGCCCAGGTAGCGGACAAACTGAGGAAAGGTCGATGTCGCCTCACGAAAAGAGATGTTTGCCAGCGCGACTGCCTGGTCCTGGATGTCGGCAATCGAATTGGACAGTCGTTCGAGCTGATTCCGCCACGTCTTGCGGAACACGGCCGGATCGGATCCCTCGATCGAGACCAAGGAGAGATCGGCCAGTGCCTCGGAATCGAGGGAGACCTCAACGATTCGGTTGATCAGGCGGTAGAGCTCTCCGGTGTCGACCCGGGTGGCTCCCACGAGCAAGGACTCAGAAACCGAGGAGAGAAGCCCACCCAGGCTGCCGGGCTCGGGTCGGCGTAGCGGCACGACTTCTCCTCCGGGCGCGTGGTCCGGCGCATTTCCCTCTTCCTCAGGGAGGAGCTTGTCGATGAACTCCGACAGATCCGTCTCAGTCGAGTCGAGCGACGCGACGAGCCGGCCGGCGCTGGCCTCCATCGCCACCGCGACATCGGGTGGAGGCGAGTAGCCCTCGGACACCTTCTTCCAGAGCTCCTCGAGTCGTGTGGCGATATCCCGGACCTGGTCATAGCCAAGCAAACTCGCCGAGCCTTTTATGGTGTGGGCGTCTCTGACCAGGTCCTGTACCACGTTCTCGTCGAGATCGTGCTGTCGCAGTGAGCGGGCAGCAGCGACCAGGCGGCTGGAGCGCTCCTCCAGCTCGTCCCGGAAAATACGAGTCAGCTCAGGTGTGTTGAGATTCAAATCCGAAATGTCCCTCGCCAATGTGTCTGTTATCGGCAGGGCACCCCGAGCTCTGAACCACGGTCGTGGCCCTCTTTCACTCCCACTCGATCGTGGCAGGGGGTTTGCTCGAGATGTCATAGGCAACCCTATTGATCCCGGGCACTTCGTTGATCACCCGGCTCGAGATTCGCTCCAGAATCTCGTAAGGAAGCCGTGCCCAGTCAGCGGTCATGGCATCCTCGGAGGTGACAGCTCTCACCACCAACGGGTAGGCATAGGTGCGTAGATCACCTTGTACACCCACGGTTTTGACGGCCGGGAGAACCCCGAACGCCTGCCAGATGTCGCGGTACAGACCGGCTCTCCTGATCTCCTCGGTCACGATCGAGTCCGCGGCGCGCAGTAGTTCGAGGCGTTCCCGGGTGACTTCGCCGATGACTCTCACCGCCAGGCCAGGACCGGGGAAAGGCTGACGCCAGACGATCTCCTGAGGGAGCCCCAGCTCCTCTCCCACCGCCCGGACCTCGTCCTTGAACAGGTCACGCAAGGGCTCGACCAACTCGAACTTCATGTCCGCGGGCAGCCCACCCACGTTGTGGTGGGTCTTGATCGTGGCGGCACTGGCCGAGCCCGACTCGATCACATCCGGGTACAGCGTGCCCTGCACCAGGAAACGGGCATCACCCACCGAGCTCGCCGCCTCCTCGAAGACACGGATGAACGTCTCACCGATGATCTTTCGTTTCTCCTCGGGGTCGACCACTCCGGCCAGCAGCTCGAGGAACCGGTCCTCGGCCTTGACATGGACGAAATCG
>Ga0214472_10003698_pt1 | contig 16166 bp, 17 predicted proteins | sample RVTome_6_FD_207662 | JGI IMG/M metagenome (GOLD analysis project Ga0214472, IMG submission 207662) | Soil microbial communities from uranium-contaminated site in the Upper Colorado River Basin, Wyoming, United States - RVT140D175 | ecosystem: Environmental > Terrestrial > Soil > Contaminated >... | reverse complement strand
GATCGCGACGGTGTCATCATCGCCAAAAACCTGCGCGGCTCCGCCCTGGACCGCGCCGTCGCCGCCGCGCTTTCCAAATAGTCGCGGCCCGGGGGACAGGGTGGAGGACGGCGCAAGCACCGCCTCTACAGGGCGAGGGACGAGGGGAGGGTCGGCCAGGCCACGGGGGACACGGACGCCATGGCTCCTGCGCGCTCGCGGCGGTCAGGCGCAGAGACGGCGAAAGCCGTTCCTCCATCAGCCCTTCAAACAAAGTATCATGAATGCCTCGGCGCCCGACCCTCCCCTGTAGAGGCGGCGCTTGCGCCGTCCTTCGTGTTTCCCACCTCCCGGGAATTCGAATCAGTCCTCCTCCACCTCCGTGTCGCTGGGCCTCCGCGAGAGCCCAGGATTGAGTTTGTTGCGAACTCCTTCGCGTCCTTCGACCCCTCACGCATCACCATCAACGCGCGACAGGTCGCGCCAAACAAAGCGGTGATGAGCGCGCCGCACTCCATAATGTCTCCGTCCGGTATCGCTTTGGCGTCAGGTCCCGATTGTGGGGCGGAATTTTCTCTCGAGCGCTACAGTCATCTGCACCCAAACGATGCCTCATCGCGACTTGATTCAGAAAATCCCACTGTCCATCAAAGGCATACGATGTTCCTGCAACTTTCGGCACGGCGCATGTTTATACAGGGATAACCCTTGAAAAACATGAACACATCCGCTCGCAACATTCTCTCCAGTCTCTCCGGTCTCGCCCTCGTCGCCTGGGTTGTCATCTCCTTCGTTACGGCGGGCTTCGCCTCCACCAGCGCCGTGCTCGGGATCTCCGCCCTCGTGGCCTGGACGCTCGTCCAGATGGTCGTGGTCGACCTCGCGCCTCGCGCGGCCGCGACGCAGCCGCCGCCCACGGCTCATGTGATCGAGTTCCCGGCCGTCGGAGCCGCCCAGCGCCAGGCCGCCTGAGGGTCTGCTCGCAGACAACACCTCAGGGTCGCTTCCTCGTCAACCGCCCGCTCGTGCGACCGACGCAGGGCGGGCGTTTTCCTGTTCCGCCGCCAGCTCGCCAGTCCTCCCTTCGCGACCTTCGTCTGCTTGGCGAGACCGTCTCACCGATTCTCACCCTGCCCGGTGTGTTCGTGGACGCAAAGCCCAGTAAATTGTCGATCTCCGCGTTGTGAACTCGAAGGTGTATCGGATCGCCCGACCTCGAGTGCCGTCGTGGAGATCGTCCCGGCTGACGCCTGGGACAGGCCAGCCCTCTAACTGGCCGACTTCTGCATTCGAAACGTTGTTGCCCCACAACCGGTTGCCGAGTCCCAAAACGTGAAGAGCGCGCCCCTACCGAACGCGGATGGTTCCCGAAACTCAATCCACTTCCGTATTCCGATTCCAAATGGTTTCCCTGCCTCGGCGTCGCGCGGTCATGAGGGATCGTCCGTGGCTACGACCCCTGCCGGGGTCGGGGGGCTTGCGCCCGTTGTCCGGGGTAGGGGGCTTGCGCCCGTTGTCCGGGGTAGGGGGCTTGCGCCCGTTGTCCGGGGTAGGGGGCTTGCGCCCGTTGTCCGGGGGTTGCGCTCGTGCCTCGCGCAACCCCCGGACAATGGCTGGCATCCCTTCGGGATGGATCGCGCGCGCTCCGCGAAACCGGACGGTTCTCGACCGGCCATTCGCCCGAAATCCGGGGTGGCATCCTTTTGGCATGGCCGTCTGCGTCTTCACGGAAACGGTACGGTTGTCGCCCCGCGTCCCTAGGCCATTTCCCGAACCCGGAGGGTTCCCAGCCATTAGCCGGTGGTTGAGCTTCGCGATATCACCGGGCCAGGAGTGTCCGCTCCGAGGCATCGCGGACAAGAGTGTCCACGCCCCAAAGATTCGCGGACGGGAGTGTCCAGGCTCCTGCGCCTCGCGGACAGGAGTGTCCACGCTCCAAGGCCTCGCGGACAGGAGTGTCCACGCCCCGATGGTGGCGGCCAGGAGTGACCACGCTCCGATGGCGGCGGCCAGGAGTGACCACGCTCCGATGGCGGGCGGCATCGCGGGGTCCTGACAGAGGCGTTCATCGGATCAACTCCTTGTGCAGGGGCGTCGGGAAGCGCGGTACGACACGGACATCCGTTATCCACTCGCTCAGGCGCGCCGCCTCGGCATCGAGCGTTCGCGACGCTTCGCGGCCGACATCATCGAGCAGCTTGGTAACGACCTCGCCGCCACCGCGCACCGCCCAGCCGCCGACGATGCGCCCGTCGACCCAGATGGTGGGGCCCGCGTTTCCGTTTGCGTCGAACAGGGCGCGCCTGTGCCCGCCGAGATACCAGTCGCGCGACTTCCATCCCATCGTCGTCGGGTCGAGGGACGGAAGCAGGGCGACCCATGGATCCGGCGACGGCACCGGTTCGAGGTCATCGGGCAGGACGAAGCCGGCATGTCCTTCGAGATCGACTTCGACAGCCCGGATCGTCGCGAGCGCGAGGCGAACGGCGCGCGCCATCCAGCCCGTCCACCAGCGGAGGTCCGCCTCCGTCCCCGGGCCGAAGCGCGCGAGCCAGCGCTGGACGACCAGGGCGCGAGCATCGACCTCCGTTACCTCGGGCATGGCGCGGCCGAGCCATGAATACATCGGCGCCCAGCGATACTGGCTGCTGACCCACGTCCCGCGCGGCCGGCCGCGGACAACCTTTCCTTCGAGCGCGAGGAGCATGAGGACCCGGCCGGACATCCCGATGTTGCCCTCGTAACGCCTGCCTTCGTTGACCCGCACCTTCCGCTTCAGCGCCGGGACGTCGTTCGCGAGCTCCTGGGCCGTCGCCTCACCGCGTCGCTCGAGCGCGGCGAGCGTCGCTGACTTCGCCCTCCTCAGCCAGGCCGCCGTGTCCCGCGCGCCGAGCATGGCGCAGAGCCGCTCATTGCGTTTGCGTTCGGTGCGAGCGACTGCGACCGACGCGGCTGCGTGGACAAGCGGCACGTCCTCGACCGGCACAACGAACATCGTGCGGCGCATTGCGAGCATGCGGACGAGCGTGCGGTCGTCGTAGAGTGCGCGGTCCAAGGCCTTGACGGACGGTTTGGTCAAACGCGCCCACGCGGAGAGGTAGACCGACGACGGATCCGAGGCGTGGAAACAAACGACGCCGCGCGCGGCCTCGACGACTGAATCGACACGCGCGGCTGCGGCCAGATGGTGGCGCACCGCCAGGCGGGCGCGGCGTTCATCGATCCCGATTCGATGCATTTGCCCGAGTCTCACTTTTCGAGCGACGTGACGCGAGATGAGTGCGAAGGAATCTGCTGTCGTGGTGGACGGATCTCCGGTGGAGCATTGGCGGTGACGACCTCCTGATCCAAAGCGCGACGCAAGGCAGGGCAGGCCGCGCGCATTGTTGTAGCCCTGCGGACAGGAGTGTCCACGCTCCAATGGTGGCGGACAGGAGTGTCCACGCTCCGATGGTGCCGTCGCGCCTGGGGCTCCAGTCGATTTTCATCCGCGCCGCGGCAACAACCCATGATGGAATATCGTTTCATGAACCCCTTCGCGCCCTTCGCCTGCTTCGCGAGACCATCCTTTTCTGCATGGCCGCCACGCAGAAGGTCGATGTGGAGCCCGTCGCCAGGGACGCGGACATCGCGGCGCGGCTGACCCGCATCCTTGAAGCGACCGGCTGGTTCACCGATGCCCGCGCGAGCGTCGAGGCCGGTGTGTTCTTCCTCAACGGGCAGGCCGGCAGCGACCAGCGCAAGGATTGGGCGGGGCGCGACTGGCCGGAAACACGCAGGGCGTCATCGCCGTGGTGAACCGTCTCGAGGTCAGGGAAAGGTCGATCGGCGACGTCTCCACGGCGTGGAACGAGCTGAAGCAGCTCTGGGCGAACACCGTGAGGGACAGCCCGCTGATCGCCGTGGGGCTGGTGCTGCTCCTGGTGACCGGGTTCGCGACGAAGTGGTCGGTCCACGCGGCGAGCGGCATGTTCCGCCGCCGTCTCAAGAACCACTTGCTCCGCGGCGCATGCGGCCGAAGGCGACCTGTCCAGCGAAGCAGGCGAGATTTGGCAGCAGGCGAGGCAGGCCCGCGTCCCCGAAGGCGGTGAGAATCTTCTGGAGAATTGACGGCGGAGAAAGAAGAAACAGGAAAAGGCGAAGGTTGGGACAGGAACGATATTCGTATCCCGAATCTCGTGACACGATCATTCCGGGCCATCCGGGAATGGCGCGGATTCAGCGCGCGGCTCCGGCGACCTCCGCTTGCTGGCCGGTGATTCCGAAGATTCGCAGGCAAAGATCGGCGGTGTCAATGGTGCGCAGGTCGGCAGGCAGCGAGATGCCCGCCGGCGCGCCGGCAAAGATCATCGGCGAGGCGGAGTCGAATTTGTGCAGTGACCCGTGTGAACCGGCGTTATGGAGCGCGGTGTCCGGGAGCTTGAATTCGTGTCCCACGTGCGCGGTCAACCACAGATCACCTCCCGCCGGCTTCGCGAAGGATGTCGCGATCCTCTCGAGCGCGTTCGGGTAGTCGGCAAACCCGAGCTGCCCGGACGAGGAAGTCTCGCCAGTGACTGGCGCGAGCGATCCCGCCCAATCCCACGAGTTCCCAAAAACGTCGCGACCGCGCGCGGCATCCGGACGAGCGCGCCAGAACCTCAATTCCCCGCGGTCTCGCGTCGCCACATGGAAGCAGTGGCCGCCATCTTGCGATTCCGTTCGCCAGATCGCCTGGTCCACGTGCGGATCGGAGAGCGCCCTGCCGACGATCCTGGGCAGGTCGGGCCAAAGGCCGCGACGAAGGTAGATCTGGCAGGCCCGCATGTTGGGACAAACCATCAGTTCGTGGTGGCTGGTCCATTTCTCGCCGGCCGGTACCACGGAGAACTCGTCCAGCAAATCGTCGACAATAATCGCTCGAGCCTTCTTGTCGGCGACCAGATCGCTTTGCGCATGATCGCCGGTGATCAACACCGTGGTGTCCGCCAGCAGGGCATCAATTCCGCCGCAGACCTCGAACAGTTCGCCCAAGTGATCGTCAACCTTGCGCAGCATCGAAAGGGCGCTCGTCGGGCCCTCGTCATGACTATCGAAGTCGTTGTCGGGGAAGTACGCTACAGTGAGGTCCCTCCACGCGTTGCGTTCGGCCAGTTCGAGCAGGAAGGCCCCCGTGCTTTCGTCCTGAAAGCCGAAACGCCCGAAGGGTCCGCCCGGCGCGGACAATTCGTGCCTGTTTTCGCGCGGGCTTCCGGCGACGAAGTCCCCCAGGCAGAGCAGGTCCGGCCCCAGAATCTTCTCCTGCCATGGCACGCCGGGAAAAAGCCTCAACAGCCACGGTACATCGACGGTGTGTTCCTTCTCCCCGCGCATGATCAGGTAATTCAGCGAGGCCGCTTTCCGACCGGCCCGTTCCACGCGCTGAAAGAGCGTTTCGCTCGCGAGAACCTCGCCATTCAGGCGGACGAGAAAATCGTTGAAAAACTCACCGAACCCCTTGCGGATAATCGCCCAGAGGTCGTCGCCAAAATAGTTGACCCGGTCTTCGGCCGTGTTGTAGAAGAAGGCTCCTGCTATGCCATGGTCACAAGGATACCGGCCCGTGATGATCGATGCCGTCGCCGCCGGCGTGATCGACGGGAAAATGGAGATGCACTCGTCGTGCAGTTCGCCCCGTTCCGCCAGGCGCAGCATGTTGGGCAGCTGCCCCGAGTCGAACGCTGCATTCACATGCCGTGCCGAGAGCGCGTCGATGACGATGAGTAGGACCTTTTTCAACCGCGATTTGTCTCCCAAGGAATTGATAAACCTCAAACCAAGCTTGGCCCGCGCCAACGCTTGCCGGAGATGAGGAGTGTGTTCAAGCCAGATTCTCCTCGCGGAACGGCTCCACGCCCCCTGACACCTTCCAGCCGCGTGACTTACATTGCCGGCCCGCTGCATATTTTGTCGCGAGGTGAACGCCAGCGGCCTCCCGCCTCCACTAGATTGTTGCCGACTCACGCCTGCGACTTGAATATACTTTCGCGGCGTTCCGGAATGCAGAGTGCATGTGAATGGGTGCCAGGCCGGGCCATATGCACGTGCCGGGGACGGTTTGCGGGCAGCTCGACCCTCGCGTTCCCCTCCGGTCTCACCTCGCGCCGCGTTGCATGCACGACCGCTGGCACACGGATTGCGAGGCTGAGTGCGTCATGCCTCGGATCGATTCCAACCGCAGCAGATCATTCGTCATCGGAAACCTCCAGCGCCGCGGCCGCGGGGCGCGATGTACCGGCTGAGAACCTGCGTGTATCATAGTAAGCACCGGGGAAACACTAACAAAAGGGGGTATTGTTGTTCATGGAGATCATCGGATTGATTATTTTTGTTCTCGATGTTGTAGCAATCATCAGCATCCTGACGGGCCATGGGTCTGCGGGACACAAGGTCCTTTGGGTCATCCTGATCCTTGTTCTGCCGCTGCTTGGCCTCATTCTCTATTATCTGCTGGGGCGAAAGTCGGCGGACGCCTGACCCTGCTGTGTTTAGCCGCTGTGGTCAGGCGGGGACGCTGACCCTCCAACAAGGTCAGGCGAGGACGCTGACGCTCCAGCAACGAACGCACATCCGTCGAATTGCGATCATATCCCTCAACTCATCGCCATTCCGCGCATGCCCTTCCACATATCCGCCGAACTGAGCTATACGGTTCTTCACCGGAGCACCGTGCTGCTGAACCTTCACGCGCTCTCGACTCCGAACCAGACACTCACCGACGAATCCTTCACGATAACCGAAGGGGTCACCTGCGAGTGCTTTCCGATCGAGGCCGGGGAAAATCGCTATGCTCGCATCGACACCTGCGGCCTGAAGCGAGTTGCCATCACTTATTCGGTGACCGCTGAGACGAGGCCCTCTGCCCGCCACCTCCACGAAATCGATCGCGTACCCGTCGCCAGACTCGAGCGTCGCGCTCTTCCATACCTGTATCCAAGCCGTTACTGCCAGTCGGACCGCCTGGGTCGTCTCGCCGCAAAGCAGTTCGCCCACATACGCCATCCCCTGGCCCAGGCTGCCGCGATCTCGGACTGGATTTTCGAGAATATCGATTACCTTCCCGCCACGACCGATTCGGGCACCTCGGCCTTCGACACCGTCACGCAGCGCGCCGGGGTGTGTCGGGATTTCGCGCACCTGGCCATCGCTTTCTGCCGGGCGCTCTCCATCCCGGCCCGCTACTTCTCGGGCTACGCCTGCCAGATGGAGTTCCCGGACTTTCACGCGTGTTTCGAGGCTTGCGTGGGAAACCAGTGGTTCATCTTTGATCCCACCCGGCTGTCGTCACCGAATGGTCTGGTCCGCATTGCCACCGGCCGCGATGCAGCCGACGCCTCTTTTGCCACGATCTTTGGATCGATGCGGCTGGATTCAATGAAGGTGTCCTGCACGGCTGTCGATTTCCAGCCACTTTCCCGCAGCGAACTGGAGGGCAAGGCCGTACTTCTCGAACCATGAGTCAGACGCAGCATAGCCACTTGCTGAACATCCGTCACCGCACTCGGTACGAATACCTGGCACCGGTCGCCTTCGAGCCCCATCGCCTCGTCCTTCGCCCGCGGGAGGGCCACGACTTGCGCGTCGAGAGTTTCGATCTCAGCATCGTTCCCGAAGCCACCCTGGTCTGGTCGCGCGACATCTTTGGCAACTCGATCGCCCACGCCAGCTTCACCGAACCGGGCGAGGTGCTCGTCATCGAGTCCGACGTCACCGTGAGGCGTTTTTTCGATCCGGCCGCACCGCCCCACGCCGCCCAAAGTTCCAGTGCCTTTCCGCTCGCCTACGACACACTCGAGCACGGCATCGTCAGAGGCTACCTGACGCCCGTCTATGCAGAGGAGTCTGCCGCCGTGCAGAGCTGGATCTCCACCCTGCCGGACCCCGGTGATTTTCCCAGTGCCGAGGCCTTCGTGATCCGCCTCGCTGAGATCATTCACAAGACCATCGAATACCAACGACGTGAACAGAGGGGCGTGCAGTCGCCGGACACCACCCTCTCACTCAGAAAGGGCTCTTGCCGGGATGTTGCCACGCTCATGATGGAAGGCTTGCGTCACCTGGGTATCGCCTCTCGTTTTGCCAGCGGCTACCTCGACTGTGCCGCCACTCGCGCGGCCCGCGGTTCCACCCACGCATGGATCGAGGTCTATTTCCCGCACATCGGCTGGCAGGGTTTCGATCCCACCACGGGAAAACCCTGCGACCACCGCCACATCGTCACCGGCACCAGCCATCACCCCCGCGGTGTGATGCCCGTCAGCGGCCAGTTCCGAGGCGCCATGGACGATTTCCGACGACTCACTGTCAGCGTCGAATTCTCCGCCCCGGACGTCGAGGCGGGAACGGCCGGGAATTGACCCGCGTCGATCATCTGCATACAACGGCCGTGGCCGGCCCGTCACCTCAATCCGCCGGGGTCATCCGTGCGATCCGTTCCGGAAGCAGCACATAAAGCGCACCATCGGGACCACCAATTACATGGCGGATCCGACCGACGTTCTTGAAGATAACCTCCTGCGCCACGACTTTCCGGTCTCGCAACTCGAGGCGCCGCAGTTCCTCGGCCGCGAGCGAGGCGACAAAAAGGTGGTTCTTCCACTTTGGAAAGAGATTGCCCGTATAGAAGTTGATGCCGCACACCGCGATCGACGGAACCCAATAGGTGACGGGCTGCTCCATTCCGTCCTTCGCGGTCAGGTCCGTCACGGGCGTGCCGTCGTAGTTCATGCCGTAGGTGATCACGGGCCAGCCATAGTTGAGGCCGGGCTGGATGAAGTTGATCTCGTCGCCGCCGCGCGGGCCATGCTCGGCATCATAGAGATCGCCAGAGACCGGGTCGAAGGCGAGACCCTGGGGATTGCGATGGCCGTAGCTCCAGATGGAAGGCACCGCGGTCTTGTCGCCGACAAGCGGGTTGTCGGCAGGCACCCGGCCGTCATCGTGCAGGCGATGCACCTTGCCCATGGGAACGGTGACGTCTTGCGCATTGGGGGCGCGACCCCGTTCGCCAATGGTGAAGTAAAGAAAGCCGGCGTGATCGAAGGCAATGCGCCCGCCGAAGTGCACGCCGCCGGCGCGTGGATACACGGGCAGCGGCGCTTGATACACCGTCTCCTGATCGACGAGAGCGCCGCCCTTCAAGCGGCCGCGGATGATTCGCGTGAGGCTGACGGTTCTGCCGTCGGCATTCTTCTGCGGATCGCTGAAGGCGAGGTATATCCAGCCATTCTTTGCGTACTGGGGATGAAGCACGACGTCGAAGAGACCGGCCTGGTTGTCATAGTCGACCGGCGGGGTGCCGCGAATCACCTTGCGGTTGTGGGCGCCTTTTTCGATCAGCAGCAAATTGCCGCGCTTTTCCGTGGCGAGGGCGCGGCCGCCGGGAAGGAACGTGAGTGACCAAGGCTCGGTGATGCCGTCGACCCAGGTTTGCAGACGGTAGCGGTGCAACTGGCTGGAGACGGTGACGTCGTCCTTGGGCGTGGCGAAAGTCGTGTTCTCACGCAAGGCATGGGCGCGTTGTTCGCGAATGTAAATGACGAGCGCGCGGATCTGTTCGCTGGATAGCGCGGGCGACCAGGCCGGCATGCCCTTTTCGGGATAGCCGGTGTGAATGCTGCGCGCGAGGCTCTCGTCGTCTCCCCCGTGCGCCCAGACGTCGTCGAGCATCGAAGGAGCGGAACCGCCCTGGAGCTTCAGTCCGTGGCAGCTCGCGCACAGCTGTTCGTATGTCTGCGCGACGGTACCGGTGCGTATAGGGTCCTGGGCGTGGACAGACGCCGAAGCCAGCAAGAATGCGCAAATAGTGAAACCGGGAGCGGGAAGATGTCGCGTCATGGCAAAGATAGAACGAGGGGGGACATGAAAAGTGCAGTCCAGACTTCCCGAGCACATCATTTACTACGTGGTCGAGGCGGATAACATGGAGAGCTTGAACAATTTCCTCTTTCCGGGATTCAAGCGGTGCACGAGTGTAGTCCGGGCCGTCAGTCAGATGCCTATCGTCAAATGAGCCGGGCCTTGCGCAGACGCAGCGCATTGCTGATCACAGATACGCTGCTCATCGCCATCGCTGCCCCGGCAAACATCGGGCTGAGGAGCAAGCCGACAATGGGGTAGAGGACGCCGGCGGCGAGCGGCACTCCGAGCGAGTTGTAGATGAAGGCGAAGAAAAGGTTCTGACGGATGTTGCGCATTGTCGCGCGGCTGAGGAGCAGTGCGCTCGCGATGCCGCGAAGGTCGCCTTTCACGAGCGTGATGTCGGCGCTCTCGATGGCGACGTCGGTGCCCGTGCCCATGGCGATTCCGACGTCGGCGGCGGCGAGAGCAGGCGCATCGTTGATGCCGTCGCCCGCCATGCCCACGATGGCGCCTGTTGCTTTGAGTTCGTTCACGATCCGGTGTTTGTCTTCCGGTGTGAGTTCCGGGCGGACTTCATCGATGCCGAGCTTGCGGGCAATGGCTTTCGCAGTCGTGCCGTGATCGCCGGTGAGCATCACGAGCTTCAATCCGAGGGCGTGCAGGGTCTGCACAGCCTCTGCTGTCGACTCCTTGATCGGGTCGGCGAGCGCGAGCACGCCAACAGCCGTTTCGCCGGCCGCCACCCAGATCACCGTGGCCCCGGAATCGAGCATGTCGCGGGCAGCGTTTTCCAGGTCGTGTGGGATCCGCACGCCCTCGCGCTCGATCCAGTCGCGCTTGCCCACGTGCACCTGCGTTCCGTCGACACGGCCCTGCACGCCAGCGCCGGTGGTGGAATGGAAGTTTTCGACTGCGGATAACTTCAGGTTGCGTTCGACCGCCGCACTGGTCACCGCGTGCGCGAGCGGGTGTTCACTCTGTTGCTCGAGGGCGGCAGCCCAGGCGAGCGCACGCTCCTCGGTGAATCCCGAACCTACGCGCAGGGCGGTGAGTTTCGGTTTGCCGATGGTGAGCGTTCCGGTCTTGTCGGTGACGAGGTGCGTGACCTTTTCGGCGCGTTCGAGGGCCGCCGCATTGCGAATCAAAATCCCGAGCTGCGCGCCACGTCCGACTCCCACCATGATGGACATCGGTGTCGCAAGCCCGAGTGCGCATGGGCACGCGATGATGAGCACGGCAACGGCGTTGGTGATCGCGTAGGCGAGGCGCGGCGCGGGTCCGAATGTCAGCCATGCGACAAATGTCACGGCGGCTATGGCGATCACCGCGGGCACGAACCAAGAGGCGACTTTGTCGGCCAGCCCTTGGATCGGCGCCCGGCTGCGTTGCGCCTGGGCGACGAGATGGACGATTTGCGCAAGCAAGGTGTCGGCGCCGACTTTCTCGGCGCGCATGACGAAAGCGCCGGTCTGGTTGACGGTCGCGCCGATGACACGATCGCCGGCCTTCTTTTCGACCGGCACTGGCTCGCCGGTGAGCATCGATTCGTCGAGGTTGCTCCGACCTTCCATGAGGACGCCGTCCACGGGAACTTTCTCCCCGGGGCGCACGCGAATCAAGTCGCCCGTGGCGATCTCGCTGAGCGGGACGTCCTCCTCCTGCCCGTCGCGCACGCGCCGCGCTGTTTTTGGGGCGAGTCCGAGGAGCGCCTTGACCGCCTGGCCAGTGCGGCGGCGGGCACGCTCCTGCAGGTATTCGCCGAGCACCGCGAGCACCGTGATGATCGCGGCGGCTTCGAAGTAGAGTGGCAGTGATGCCCCGTGACGCATCTCGTGGGGAAGGACACCGGGCGCGAGGAGGGCGACGATGCTGAACGCGTAGGCGGCGCCGATGCCCAACCCCAGCAGCGTGTACATGTTGGCGCTGCGGTGCCGGATGGAGTTCCACGCGCGACGCCAGATGAAGTCCCCCGCCCAGAAGACGACCGGAGTGGCGAGGAGGAATTCGAGCCAGTGACGAATGGAGGGCGGGACGATACGGTCGAGCGAAACTCCTGGCAGCATGGGCAGCATCGCACTCGCGAAGACGGGCAGCGCCAGGGCAGCGCCGATCCAGAGTTTGTTGGCGAGCTTGCGCAAGCCGGCTTCGCCCGACTCGTCTTCGTCGTCGGTGGTTCCGCCGACGGGTTCGAGCGGCATCCCACAGATCGGACATTCCCCCGGATAATCCTGCCGCACTTCGGGATGCATGGGGCACGTGTAGATGGCCTTGCCGGCCGGAGGGGCGGCGTAGGCGGGATTCCGCTCGAGTGCCATGCCGCATTTGGGGCAGTCGCCGGGCTTGTCTGATTCGATGCCTTCGCACATAGGGCAGAAATATTTTGCCGTGGTCGATGGTGTGACGGCCTCCCCTTCCATCTTGTGATGGCCGTGGTGCTTGCAACTGGCGCGGGAGTCGACCGATTCGTGCCCGGCATGGACCGCGCCGGCGCCATTTGCCTCGGGGCGATGGACATGCTTGTGACTATCGTGGTGGTGGTGATTCTCGTGCTTCATGGTGAACAGGGAGACGGAGACGCCAGGGCGATCTTACACGAACAGAAATCAGGTCAAGCGGCGGTCGCGAGGGGTTTGCCCCAAGTCTGCGTATAACTGTTTGAATCCCTGTAACCGAAAACACGAAGGACATGCCATGAAACCCCTCACAAAGTGTCTCGTCACGATCGCGCTCGGTGGTACGCTCAGTCTGATTGCGGCGGCTGCTCCGCCGAGTAAGAGCGTTCAGCCCCACCGGCCCTGGACACATGCAGAATTTCGCGCGACTCCGACGCCGGCGTCCACGGAGAAGTCCGGCCTGATGTGCGAGCGCATGCTCGTTCCGAAGACTGGAGCGCAAAAGCGAGCGCAGTACGTGTACGTCACCTGCACTGCGGAAATGATGAAGAACGACGTCCGCTGCCGACAGGCGTGCGGACTCTGATTTCCATGCATCGCCTTGTTTTCCGACCGACTGGCATCGGACACGAGTGCAGACTTCCAACAGCGCCATGAACGAACTTCCTGGCGAAGATCTGAGGCAATTGCTCCGAACGTGGGAGGTATCGCCGTCTTCCAACCCGGATTTTGCGGCGGCGGTGTGGCGGCGTATTGCCTTGGAGGAGGCGCGCGCTTGCGTCGAGTTCTGGCCGCGCGTGCGTGACTGGCTTCTTTGCCAGCTTTCCCGACCTGCGGTCGCCATGTCGGTTCTGGCCGCGACCATCGTCCTCACCAGCGTCGTCGCCACCCTGCACGCGAACCATAACCGCGATGAGAAACGCATCGAAAACGCGCGTCTCTACCTCGCATCGATCGATCCGCTTGCAATGGCGTCGAACAGCACCCACCCGCCACGATGAAGAGGCTCCCCCTCCTGCTCGGGCTCATCGTATTGGTCGGCGGAGCGACATACCTTGTGTGCTATCGTTTCGCGATCGGTCCGAGTGTTGTCGTTACGCCCGACGGGACCGATGCCGAACTGGCGTGGCTGCAAAGGGAGTTCGCGCTCACGCCGACCCATTACGAGAAGGTGCTGGCCTTGCACCACGCCTACCGTCCAGTGTGTGCCGATCATTGCGCGCGCTATCTGGCAGCTCACGATCGGCTCAAGAGCAAGCTGCAAGAACAGACAGCGTGGGCGCCGGAGATCGGTGAGGCGATCGCTGAAATGGCGCGCTTGGAAAGCGAATGCCACGCGTCGATGCTGAAGTACTCATTCAACGTGGCCGCCTGCATGTCGCCCGAGCAGGGCCGGAGGTACCTCGACATGATCAAGCTGCAGATTACCAAGGGCGATCCGGCCGGGATGTTTGCCGCGACACGCTGAGCGCCATGTCGCACGACGACGAGGGAAACCTCATGTCGCGTGTGCAGGCTGGCGACGATCGTGCCTTCGACGCTTTGATGATTCGCTGGGAGGTGCGGCTGCGCCGCTTCGCTCAGCGCTACCTGCACAATGAACACGACGCGATGGACGTCGCGCAGGAGACGTTTGTGCGGGCATACCGGCACCGCGAGAATTTCCGGGCCGGAGCGAAGTTTTCGACGTGGCTTTTCTCCATCGCCCTGAATCTCTGTCGTGACCGTGCCCGCCGATGCAAAGGCCGGCCGCTTTTGTTTCTCGATGAAAATGAGCTTGCCCTCGCGGCCGATCAATCGAGGGACGACACCGCGAACGCACCCGACGCCGAGGCAATTCGCGCCGAGACGGCGCGCGCCGTGAGAACGGCGGTCCATGCGCTGCCGGAACCGCTGAAATCGGCGATTCTGCTGTGCGAATTCGAGCAGTTCTCCCATGCCGAGGCCGCGGGGGCCCTTGGCTGCACACCCAAGGCAGTTGAAACCCGACTCTACCGCGCGCGGGCGCACCTGCGTGAGGCACTCGCCGCCTTTCTTTGAGAAAATCCGAGGGATTGTCACCGGATCCGCGTAAAACGCAGATGCAACGTCATTCTTACCATGAACATGAAAGAATCTTTCTTCACCATCGTAACGGCCGGCCTGCTTTTCGGCGCGTTCAGCCTGACTGCCACTGCGGCGGTCCCGTCCAACGCCGATGTGCTGGCGGCGGCGGCAAAAGTCTCGGAGGCATTGGCCTCCGACAATCTTCCGGGGGCCAAAGGCGCTGCAGAAGCGCTCGTGGCGGTGGCCGAGGCCGCGAACCACGGTGCCTTGGCGGAGGGTGCGACGGCCGTGGCGTCGGCATCCGATCTCGCAGCCGCGCGCAAGCAGTTCAAGGCGCTGGGTGCGGAAGCGGGAAAACTCGCCCAAGACGTCAAAGGATTCTCCGTCATGCATTGCCCGATGGTCGACGCCGATTGGGTGCAGACTTCCGGCCCCACGCGCAATCCGTACTATGGAAAGTCCATGCTCGGCTGCGGAGGCCCCAAAAAGAAAGGGCATTCTGGCATGGGGGGCATGTGAAATCGAGCCTCTGGCGTTCCATGTGATCCGAGGCCGGCAAACTGCCTGCAGACAATGTGAGCCAGGAGGAAAGCCCAAGACAAAATTTGCGCGGAGGCGGGCAAGAGAGGCGCGAGGGAAGGCGTGAGGAGCTGCGTTTAACCAAGTGAACGACACGCGTGCGCGCGTCGCAACGATACAAAACCAATGACACACATGAAACTGATTCGAACCATCCTCCTCGCGGGCCTGGTGCTCGGCACCGCCGCCGTTACATTTGCCGCTCCGCCCAGCAAGCGGATCTACACCTCGTCGGCCCTCCGCACGGCCGAGGAATTCCAGAAGCTCAAGGCAGGCGACACGATCGCCATGGTCTGCAAACAATGCGACTCCGTGACGGTGCAGACACTCGAGAGCACCGACGAGGCGATGAAGCTCTGCAAGGAAGGTGAAACCGTGGTTTGCGGCTCGTGCACAATGACCACAAAAGTTGTCCGGCACGGCCCGCGCTCGAAGGCCGGTTCACACTCCGAGATCCGCTATGAGAACGAAAAGGGCGAGGAATGCATGTTCGTCGCCAAGCTGGAGGGCTGACGAATCTCGCTTTGGCCTGTTCGCGGTCGGTGGCTTCGCGCCGCCGACCCGAACGGCCAGCTCAGGCTGGTAGTCGCTGTCCGGCCACGGCCGCGACGGCTTGCAACATGAGTTTTGGCATATGAAGCATCTCGTAATCGGCATCGTGTTTTCCTCGGCAATCCTGCTCGCGTTTCCCGGCTGTGTGGGCACGCGGATCGCGGCCGAGAAGTCCGCGCGCGACCGCGTGGCGCAAGTGGGCGACGAACTGCGGCCCGCGCACGCCAAACCCGCGCTGCCGGCGCTGCCGGCCGAGTCGCCGCTGGAAACGTATGTGCGTTACGCGGTGCTCAACCATCCCGCGGTCGAAGCAGCCTATTACGATTGGCGCGCCGCTGTGGAGGACATCACGCCCGCGCGCTCGCTGCCCGATCCGCAGTTCACCTTCGAGGCCGACATCAGCGATATGCTGATGACGTTCATGCCCGGGCTGATGGTTGACTACATGACCGCGGGCAAACGGGCGGCGATGGGCCGCGAAGTTGCCGCGGGCAGCGAGGTCGTCTACCGCAATTACGTCACGACGCTGCTGCGCACCGCCGCGGCAGCGCGCAAAGCATGGATCGAACTCGCGTTCATCGACGAAGCTGTCCACTTGCGCGAAAATTCCCTGCGCGCAATCGAGCAATCACTCGCCTTGAGCGGCGCCGATTACTCGACGGGCTTCGGCATGACGACCCTGGAAAACCAGGTGCGCTCGCTCAACTCAGCCGCGCAAGTGCGCGCGGAGCTGGCGAC
>Ga0214472_10003697_pt1 | contig 16168 bp, 11 predicted proteins | sample RVTome_6_FD_207662 | JGI IMG/M metagenome (GOLD analysis project Ga0214472, IMG submission 207662) | Soil microbial communities from uranium-contaminated site in the Upper Colorado River Basin, Wyoming, United States - RVT140D175 | ecosystem: Environmental > Terrestrial > Soil > Contaminated >... | reverse complement strand
GGCAAGAGAGGTCAGGACATCGATAGAGGCAATGGCTTCGGCCGTCCCCCGAATGCGCGCCGCTTGAGCCGCGACCTCCTGCCGGAGTGATTCGAACAGCTCGCCTTCGATGATGGTGATCCGCTCATCGGCGGTCGTGATCTTCTCCTCATACTCCTTCAGCTCGGGAGTAATGAAACGTTCCGCTCCAACCAGCGTTTGTTTCCGGATGTAGTCATCCGGGACTGCATCCAGCTTGGATCTCGTGACCTCGATGTAGTAGCCGAAGACTTTGTTGAAGCGGACCTTGAGGGTTGTGATCCCGGTGCGTTGCCGCTCTCGTTCCTCGATCCGAGCTAGGGTCTGTCTTCCTTCCGTTCGAAGGCGGCGTAGCTCGTCGAGCTCGCTCGAGACGCCATCCCGGATGACGCCCCCGTCCCGGATCGTTGCGGGTGGCTCGGCGACGATGGTTCGATCGATCCCGGAGCGCACGTCTTCGAGCGGATCCATCTGCTGGCTCAGCTCACCGATGAGAGGAGCTTGAAGCTCGGAGAGCAGGGAAGCAAGACGGGGCACGACGGCGATCGATTGCCCGAGCCCGACGAAGTCTCGCGGACTTGCCGAGCCCAACGTGATGCGGGACAGCACTCTTTCCATGTCGACGAGTGACTTGAGAGCGCCCGCGAGCTTGGTACGGGTCACGGTATCGAAGGCGAATTGCTCGACGGCATCGAGCCGCGACCCGATCGCGTCGAGGTCGAGCAGAGGACGGAGCAGCCACTGTTTGAGCAGCCGTGCGCCCATCGCGTTCTGGGTCTTGTCGAGGACGGCGAGGAGCGTCCCCCGGCGATCGCCCTCGGACAGGGAACGCGTGAGCTCCAGATTCCTCTGCGTGACCGGATCGAGGATCAAGTGATCGGACTCTTCCCTGTACCGGAGGCCGGAGATGTGAGTGAGCCCCGAGTGTTGTGTTTCCTGGAGGTACTGAAGCGCCGCGCCGGCGGCACCTACAGCCAGGGTCTTTCCTTCGCAACCGAATCCGTCGAGACTCACCGTGCCGAACTGATCGAGGAGGAGCGCCCGGGCGCCCTCGTAGTCGAACCGCCACGATTCGCGTGGCGTTTCGACCGGCCGATCCTCGCCCGACACGCCATTGAGAAGTTCCTTGGAGACGGAGGAGCCCTCCGGGAAGACGAGCTCACGGGGGTGGTAAGTCGCCAGCGCATCTTGCAGCTTCGCCCACCGCTCTGGACCTTGGTGCTCGAACGCAAAGAAGTCCCCGGTCGATAGATCCACGAGAGACGCTCCCAGCTCGTCGGCTCCCGGTGCGACCGCCATCAAATAGCTGGGCTCCTTTTCCTCGAGGTAACCCTGGTGGAGATAGGTCGAGGGTGTGACGATGCGCACGACCTCTCTCCGTACGATGCCCTTGGCCTGACGTGGATCTTCGACTTGTTCGCAGACCGCCACCTTGAATCCACGACGGATGAGTCGGCCGATGTACGTGTCCGCCGCGTGGTGGGGAACACCGCACATGGGGATGGCCCCGCCCGAGGCGTCCTTCTGTCGAGACGTGAGCGTGAGCTCGAGAGCGCGCGACGCGGTCACCGCGTCGTCGAAGAACATCTCGTAGAAGTCTCCCATGCGAAAGAAAAGGATGGCATCGCCCACCTGGCGCTTCATCTCGTGGAACTGGCGCATGGCGGGCGTGGTCTTCTCGGCCATGGGACGGATTGTAACAACAATTGGTGCGGGTGGGGCCCCACCGCCGCCTGACGCACTCCAGTTAAGCAACCACCTACTTTGGCGGCCGACCAGCGATTGCGTCCACCCGCGGCGCTCGCTCATCGCTCGCGCCTAAAACAACGGCCGGATTCCCTTGATCAACGTATCTCACCGACTCAATTCCTCCCCGCCTCCGCCCGCGATATTACTAATGGCTTCGGCGGGTCCCGCCGTAGCCTTTGGCGTAGGCGGACCGGCCGGGCTCGCTCCGGTCGCGCTCGCAGTCTGTTAATATCGCCAACGAGGTTAAGATTCGCGAGATGAGACTCTTGGCCGTGGACACCACGAGCGTTCTTGGAAGCATCGCGGTCTTGGAGGGTGACACGGTCCGCGCGCGGGAGGGGTTCGAGACGCCGGCCGGCCACGCGCAGCGACTCCTACCCGAGATCGATCGAATCCTTGGCTCTCTTGGGTTGTCACTCGCGGATATCGAGGCCTTCGCGGTTGCCGTGGGCCCGGGCTCCTTTACCGGGCTGCGTATCGGCATTGCCAGCGTGGAGGGGCTCGCTTTTGCCACGGGTCGTCCGGTGGTTGGGGTTTCGACGCTGGACGCGACGGCTTCTCGCTACCGAGCCCGTGCCCGCCTCGTCGCCCCGCTCTTGGACGCCCGCCGCGAAGAGATCTACGGTGCCTTGTTTCGCATCGACGGCGACGTTTTGGAGACGGTCGTCGATCCCGTTTGCGAGAGGCCGCAGGCGTTTCTCGCCCGCCTACGAGGTATGTCGCGTGAGCCGATTGTCTTCGCGGGGGATGCGGTCGCGCTCTACGCCACGTTGGTGCGACGGGTGATGGGCGAGCTCGCCGATCTCGAGGAGTCGGTCGTGAAGCTCGCCGAGGAGGTGGGTCGCATCGGCAGGAAGCGGCTGGAGGAAGGGGAGGCCGCACCGCTCGGAGGCCTGAGGGCGCAGTACTTGCGACTCCCGGACGCGCAGAGGACCCGGCGATGAGCGTCGAGGGCGCGCGGTTAGAGAGAGGCAGCGTTCGCTCGCTCTACCGGCTCGAGCCGATGCAGCTCGAAGACGTTTCCGCCGTGATGGACATCGAGCAGGTGTCGTTTTCGAATCCATGGCCCAAGGAAGCGTTCGTCGAGGAGATTCGGAAGAACGCCTTCAGTCATCCCACGATCGCTTGTCCGCGCGCGTCACGCGAACGTATCGTCTGCGGGTACTTGATTCCATGGGTTGTCTTCGACGAGCTCCACATACAAAACGTCGCAGTTCACCCTTTGCACCGCGGGCGCGGACTGGGGCGTCATCTTGTTGAAGAAGCGGTCGAGCTGGGGAAACGCAGCGGGTGCCGCGTGGCGCTCCTCGAAGTCAGGGAGTCGAACACGATCGCGCGTGCTCTGTACGTCTCGATGGGGTTCCTCGAAGCGGGCAAGCGACACAAGTACTATAGCCATCCGCAAGAACATGCCATCGTCTATCAGAAGAACCTAAAAGATCCCCGATGATCCGCGCTCAGACGATGGTCCGCGTTGTGGCGCGCCTCGCGCCGGAGATCAGCTTGGCGGCGCTCGTCGTGGTTGGCGTCTTTCGGCCCCAGCTCCCCGAATGGCTTGCCTCTCGCTGGGTGGCCGCCATCCTCGCCCTCGGCGTCCTCTCGAGTCTTTGCTACTTAGCCTACCTGGCGCGGTTGCGTAACGCCCAATCGATCGATCCGTTTCGGTACGCTCTGCTAGCCGTTTTTCCGTTGGTGTTGACGGCTCTTTATCTCCAACCCCAGCGCGTAGCGAGCGACGGCGTGCACTACTTCGCGACCCTACGGTCGGCGATCGTCGACGGCGATCTGAATTTCGAGAATGAATATCGCATCTTGGGGGCAGGAGAGGCCTATTTTCAGCCTACCGCGACAGGACGGCTTCCCAACACCTTCAGCGTGGGACCCGCTCTTGTCTGGGCGCCCGCTTACCTGCTCATCCACGGTCTCGGCCACCTGGGGCTCTTCCGGCCAACGGGGTTCGGTTATCCCTACTTCACCGCGATTGCGACAGTGACCGCGGTCTGCGGTCTCCTCGGCGTGCTATGGCTGTACGGTTTGGTGCGTCGATACTGCGAGCCAGGCGTGGCGTTCACCGCATCGCTTCTCATTTGGTTGGGGACGTTCCATGTCTGGTACATGGTGTTCGAGGCATCGATGTCTCACGCCTTCGGCATGGCGTCGGTGACCGGATACTTGCTTCTCTGTCATCGCGAACCACGCCACAACCGGGAGTATGTGCTCCTCGGGCTGGCCGCCGGCGCGGTCATTCTGATGCGTTGGCAAAACGTCTTTTTTCTACCCGTTGGGTGGGCGATCCTCGGCTCGGCGGGAACAAGACCCAAGTGGAACCACGTCGCGCTTTTCTTGGGGACCGCCATCGTCCTCTTCCTACCCCAGACGATGTTTTGGAAAATCATCTACGGCCGGTTCTTCCTGGTCCCTCAAGGGACCTCCTTCATGGCGTGGGACTCACCGCAGCTGGAGGCGGTCCTTTTTTCTTCCCGACACGGACTTCTTTCCTGGTCACCCGTGCTGTGGCTCGGTCTTGTCGGACTCTTGGCCCTCACGAGAAAGGCCCCCGTGCTGGCCGTCAGTCTATTGGGCGCTTTGGCGGCGTCCACCTACGTCAACGCATCGGTTCACGATTGGTGGGCGGGCGCGTCCTTCGGGGCGCGGCGCTTCGATGGGGCGCTCGCCGCTTTCGGACTCGGACTAGCGGTGGCGATCGAGTGGCTTGTGCCGCGGGTGAAGCAACACGCGCTGGTCTTCGCGTCCTTGGCGCTTCTGCCCTTCGTCTTTTGGAACGTCAGCCTGATGGCGCTCTACTCCCGAGGCACGATCCCCTTCGATGGGCCGGTCTCCTTTCGTCAAGGGTTACAGGACGCCGTCGAGCTCGTCTATCGACGAACCGGTTATCCTTTTTCGTGGCCCGCAGCATGGTGGATGCGATATCGGGAGGGCGCGCCCTTGGCGACGTACGATCTCGCCGGTGCGCGGTACCTCTCGAACAACGTGTCCATTCGGATGGGCGAGACCGATGCTCTCTATCTGGGCTCCGGTTGGTCTCTCCCGCGGCGGGAAGCGCAAGGCACCGTACGGCGGATCGCCTCCGGAGGCGCCACGGTCTACGTGGCCCTTCGTGAGCCCGCGCTCTATCGCCTGCTCATCGAGGGACGATCGTCCGGACCGGTAGCGGTCCGTTTCCAGGGGCGCGATTTCGGCACCGCCGATCTCGGCGCGACCGGTGGCAGCGCAGCGATCTCGCTACCTCGCGACACCGTGGTGGCGGGGCTCAATCGGTTGGTGTTGGTTCCCGCGGCCGGCCAGGAGACGTTCATTTCCCGGTTGTCGTTCATCCGCCCGCCTCTTGACTGAGGACCTCGTCCATCGACTCGTCAAGTGCCCGGCGACCTCGAGAAGAATTCAATCGCGAGCTTGCGCGGGTCGAAGTCTTTATGATACTTTTGAAGGTAGGTACCTTGCGCTACCCTAACTATCTTCCCAACCACAACTTAGCCGATTTTTTCTCTGACAGGAGGGGTGATTCATGCCGGAGAGCTCTGAGACGGTGAGAGAGGTTCTCCTCCAGGAGAACGAAGAGTTCCAGCGCTTGGCGCAAAAACACGAGGAGTTAGAAGAACGGCTTACATTTTTATCCGGCAAGATCTTCTTGAGTGACGAAGAGAAACTCGAAGAGGTGACGCTGAAGAAAAAGAAGCTGGCGCTCAAAGACAAAATGGCTGCTCTGATTCGAAACTATGAAGGCCAGCGGGCGGGCGGCCCTGGAGAGGCGAGACCCGCGCCAGCGTAGCCTAGTTCGTCTTGTTCATGCCTTTCGGTCCCCACTCCCCGAGGGAGTCGCAGGGGATTGCCGGATTTTTTATTGTCATTTGCCATACTTCATGGCTTCTCGCGCGGGCGTTGCGCGTTTTCTTGACGGCACCGGCGTCTGACCACGCTGAGTCTGGCACTCACGCCGACTGACGCCAGAAGGGGATCGCAAGAGGGTCTGACTAGACTGAGTTTGACTTGGCGTCTGGCTCGGCCGAGTTGGCACCAATTGACGCCCCACATTGACGAACTCACATTCCGGATGAGATGAGAATTGCACGGCAAGGCTTCGTCTACGTCGGCGTGCTGGCCGCTGCCGCACTCCTGCTGGCGTTCCTTCCCGCTACCAGGCCGGTTTCCCTGGTACCCCTCGCGCTGTGCCTGTTCGTCGTGTATTTCTTCCGCGACCCCGATCGAACGCCGCCCGCGGACCCGCGGTTCTGGGTCTCGCCTGCGGACGGAAAGGTCGTTTACGTGGGGCCGGAACAGGCCCTTTCTTCCGGAAGGACTCGAGTCAGCATCTTCCTCTCGATATTCGACGTGCACATCAACCGATCTCCTATCTCGGGAGTCATCACCGACGTGATCTACACGCCCGGTCGGTTTCTTCCCGCATACCGCGAGCAGGCGTCTTCGCAGAACGAACAGAACGAGATGAGCCTCTCCGAGGATTCGTTGCGAGTAACCGTTCGTCAGATCGCCGGTGTCATCGCCCGCCGGATCGTGTTTTCCAAGAAGAAAGGCGAGCGCCTGGAACGGGGAGAGCGATTCGGTTTGATTCAGTTCGGCTCACGAGTGGACGTGCTTCTCCCGCCGGAGGTCAAAGTCTTGGTCGCGGTGGGCGATCGGGTTCGCGGAGGCGAGTCGGCATTGGCGGAACGAGCATGAGCGACTCACCTCAAGTGAAACGGGGCAAGAACACCAGGCTGCAGCGCGGCATCTATTTCTTGCCGAGTCTCTTTACCGTCGCCAACATCTTTTGTGGCTTCTACTCCATCGTGAGCAGCATGAAGGGCGATCTCGAGCTCGCGGCAATGCTCATCGGATGGGCCATCCTGCTGGATACACTGGACGGTCGTGTCGCGCGTCTGGCCAACGCGTCGAGCGACTTCGGCAAGGAGTTCGACTCACTGGCCGACGTGGTCTCCTTCGGCGTGGCTCCGGGAGTCCTCGCCTACACTTGGGGGCTCCATTTGTGGCCCCGCATCGGCTGGCTGGCGTGCTTCCTGTTCCTCATCTGCGGGATCATGCGATTAGCCCGCTTCAACATTCAGTCCTCGGTGGGCAAGCGCTACTTCGTGGGCATGCCGATTCCGGCTGCGGCGGGTATGATCGCGTCGATCGTCTTCATGTTTCCCGAGCCGCTAGTGGGACGGAACCAGGCCATTCCGATTCTCTTCCTCGTGCCCTCGCTCGCCCTGCTGATGGTAAGCACGCTTCGCTACTACAGCTTCAAGGACATCGATCTGCGGGGCCGGCACTCGCACCTGGTCATTCTGCTGCTCGCCCTGCTGTTCGTGGCCATTGGGACGCACCCTCAGGTCATGTTGCTGAGCATGTCGATGACGTATCTGGTGAGCGGCCTTGCCCTCAAAGTGCACGCGCTCCTCCGCCGCACCCATTTGCATGCGCCGTCCAATCCAGAAGAAGCCCTCTCCTCGGGATCGAAGGATCGGGATGCATGAAAGGCTACCGCGTCGCGGTAGTTAGTCCTCTCAGTCCCTTCGGACAGAGAGTGCGGGCACTGCTCGACCAGAGCGACGAGAAGCCGCTGCCGGTCATCGAGCTGAAGCTCTTCGATGGACAGCCGAAGACCGGGGCGACCCTCACTCAGTTCGAGGACGAGGTCCTGGTCACGCAGGCGCTGGATCCGGATCTCTTCCCCTCACTCGATGTGATCTTCGTCGGGGAGGATACGTCTCCGGAAGTGCTAGCGGAAGCGACCGGCGCCGCGGATCGAGGGGTTCTGACGTTAGTTGCCGGAGGACAGCTCGAGGCTCCGGTGGTGGCCGTGGAGCTCAACGATCCATTCCTCCCCGAGGGTGCTCGTCTCTTCGGAATGCCGTCGGGAGCTTCGATCCTCCTCGGCAAAGTGCTGGAGGCACTGGGTGCCGCCTTCGACGTGGAGCAGGCGCAGGCGACCGTCATCCTCCCCGCGGCCGAGCTCGGGAACACGGCAGTGGAAGAGCTTCACCAGCAGGTCGTACAGCTCCTCAGTTTTGGAGCCCCACCGACGAAGGTGATCGGCGAGCAGCTCGCCTTCAATCTTCTCGCCCCGTCGGATAAGGGAGAAGGAGAGAAGGAACTCCACCCCGAGCTCACGGTCGCCAAAGAGGTGTGCGTGCTCGCGGGTCTCGAGGAGAACCGGGTCTCGGTCTCGCTCCTTCTGGCTCCCGTTTTTCACAGCTATGCGGCCTCCTTGTGGGTGGAGCTTGCCGAGCCGGCGACGGTGGCGGACGTCGTGGCGGCGCTGGACAAGAGAATGGACCTCGACACGAGTCGACGGTACGAGGCGCCAGATGGACCCCCTCGCGTCGTGTCACCCGCGGCGGTTGCGGGCTCGAAGAAAGTGCATGTGGGCGCCGTGCGCGCCGACGGCAGGAGCGAGAAGGGCTTCTGGCTCTGGCTCGCCGCGGATTCGATTGCGGTCGACGCCGCACAAAACGCTTTGGAGCTTGCGAAGAGACTTCTTGCGGACGGCGGACGCGAGTAGCTCATGAAGCGCGCCTACCCGCGTGAACCCTCATTCGGCGTCGGAGCCGTCATCATCGAGACCGGGAAAGTCCTGCTGGTGCGTCGTGGCCAGCCACCGCTCGACGATCGCTGGACGCTGCCCGGTGGCCTGGTGGAGCTTGGCGAGTCGATCGAGCAGGCCGTGATCCGTGAGGTCGAAGAGGAGACTGGCTGGCTGGTTCGAGTCGTGAAAGAGCTCGCCCTCTTCGATTTCATCGAGAAAGACGACGACGGAGGCGTGTGTTACCACTACGTGCTGGCGGACTTTCTCTGCGCGTACGTCAAGGGTGAGCTCGCTGCCGCATCCGACGTCAAAGACGTGCGGCTGGTCTCATTGGATGAGCTGGCCGCCTACGAACTGATGGCGAAGGCACTCGAGGTCATCGAAGAAGGGCGGAAGCACCTCAGAGGCATTTTCGGCCGTCATTTAACGTGCGTGCCGGACTGAGGGGCGTCAGACGGCCGTCATTGAACGCGCGTGCTGGGCTGAAGCGCGTCAGACGGACTTTCGGCCGTCAATAAACGGGCGTGCTAGGCTGAATGGCGTCAGACGGCGGCTTCAAGGGAAGCCGCACGCGCACGGTCGTCCCTTTACCGCGCTCACTCTCCACCGAGATGCTCCCACCATGCTCCTCCACCGCCTTACGAACGATGGCGAGGCCGAGGCCCGTGCCGGAGGCGCGGGTCGAAAAGTAGGGCTCGAATATTCGGTGGCGGACCGCGGGATCGATGCCCATGCCGGTGTCGGAGATCTCGAGCTCCACGCCGTCACCATCTCGTGAAGCATCGGGACGCGCCCGCACCGTTACGCGCCCGCTGCCATTGATGGCGTTCAGCGAGTTCTCCACCAGGTTGATGAGCGTTCGTTGGATGAGCCGGCGGTCCAGACGGATCGTCGGCAGCCCATCCGCGATGTCCACGTCGAAGGTGACGCCAGGCGGCGGCGCATGACGATAGGGCGCGAGCGTCGCGCGTATCAAGCTCCCGACGTCGGTGGGCTCGGGCTCGAGGGGAAACGGTGACGCGAAGGAAGAGAACTCCCGGGATATCTCCCGCAGCGTCTGTACTTGCTGGAAGATCGTCTCCGAGCATCCCTTCAGCACCTCGCGGAAATCGACGTTGGGATCTTCATAGACCCTGAGCAAGTGCTCTGTGGATAGTTGAATGGGCGTCAATGGATTCTTTACCTCATGTGCCACCTGTCGGGCCATTTCCGCCCACGCCTCGAGCTTCTTCGTTCTCTCCAGGTGCTCCCGCTGTCGTTTGAGATCGGTTGTCATTTGATTGAAGCTTTCGAAGAGCGCGCCAATCTCGTCACGCGACGAGGTTTGCAGGCTCACGTCGAAGTTGCCCTGTGCCACGCTGCGGGTCGCGGCCGTGAGCGTGTTGATGGGCTCCGCGATGCGCCGTGCCAACGAGTAGGCAAGTGCCGCAGCGATCAGAAAGAAACACAGAGCGGCAAGGAGAACCGTCTGGTTGAGTGCCTGGATTTGCTCGTCAATCTCCCGCTGCCGGCTCGCCAGGGGCAGAGATAGGACCCCGGGCTCGCGCCAACGCTCGAGTGCAATGGGAACAGATACGACGAAATACCGGAACGCACCGACGGATTCGCGGTGGATGGAGTGGTTGGCGCGCCCGAGAACGACTTCCTGATAGGCGGTCGGGGGGACCCGCGCCGGGAGAAGGCCGCTGTCGAAGAGCTCCCGCTGGCTGGTAGCCACTAGCTCGCCGCGACTGAAGAGATCCACGTCCGCGCTTACCAGGCTGCTTACCCATTCGAGCAAGGGATCGCTCACCGCGGCGACGCCCCTTTCACTGGCATCGATTCGGTCGAGCAACAGATAGTCCCTTACGAAACGACCCACGACCTGGGCCCTCGCAACCCCTTCTTGCTCGACGTCGTGCTGGAGCTGTTGGACCATGATCCCTCTTACCAAGAAGGCGAGCGACGCGATCGGGATGAGCGCCAGCAGAACGAACGCCACGAAGAGCTTGCCGTAGAAACTCGTCCCCACATCGGCCCAGACGTCTCGGGCGCGAAACGTTGCGCCCCCGCCGAGCCAACCGATCGTCGCCGCCATGACCAAGAGCGCGACGCCCATCAGGGCCACCAGGATCACCCAGCCGGCGAGGTCGGCCCCGTAGGCAATCGCAGATTTGCCTGGGAAAGCGAGACCATAGACATAGGCTTCATTGGAGAAGAGCAGCACGTCGAATCGCGTGCCGTCTTCTTCGTCTTCGACCCAGCGGGGAGGGGCGGGCGTCGGGCTGGCCGCCTCGAAGGCACCGCCACCGATGGCGAGCGTTTGCTCACCCGAGCTGAAGATCCGATCACCCTGTCGGTCGAAAACGTAGAGTGCGAGGTCCGGATGCGCTGCCGGCAACGGAGCATCCGCCGCCGCCGAGCGGAAGAGATCGGCGTAAGGGCTGCGGGTTGCAATAAACGGGAGATTGCCCCAGCCCGCTACCAGCCGGATTTGGAGATCCCAGAACACGTCTCCCTCGATGGGCAGGGCACGACGGGCATGGAAAACGCGAGGCCGGTTGGGCTCTCCGGGATAGGTCTCTTCATAGATGACCCATTGTTCCGGCGGCGGGCCCTCCGGCTCGTGCCATTCGAGCTCGCTATCGGGGAAGTTCAGCGCGAAACGTGAGACCGGTGTGCCGTCATCGGCATAGATGTCGACCGCCGAGCTGAGCGCGAAGTCCGAGAGATCGGACCCGGACCAGATGCGATAGGCGAGCTGGTTGTTGTCGGATTGTACGAAGTGACCGGCAAGCTCCATGCGATCGATCGCTCGCAGGGTCGCCTGCAACACATAGAGCTGGGAGTCGTCTTGGTGGATGACCGCGGGAGCCACCGTTTCTTCGACGAACGCCCGGGTGACCCATCTCTCGAAATAGGCTACCGCGGGAAAATACGCGAGCACGGGGACGACCAGCATGAGGAAGAGGGAGGCGAAGCGCGGATAGACCGCCCCGTGCCGGAGATTCGCAAAAAAGGAATCGCGCGCGAAAGACAGGGTATCGAAGGCGATCAACGCCGGCAGAGAAAGAAGGAGAAAGGTGGCGAGTGGACCCGCGCCCGACAAGGAGTACGCGAAGGTCAGGACCAAAACGTCCAGCGCCCAGTAACGAGCCAACCGGAAAACGGATCGTCGGCCAGTGCCGGAGAGAGATTCCGCGACCGCGACCAACGACACCGCGATCAAGCCCGTTGCCACCCAGATGGCCACGAGCGCCATTTGGACCGCGAGACGCGGCGCGTCGACAGGAAGGAGCCCAGGGGTGGCGAGGGCGAGATTCGAATTGGACCAGCTGTCGCGCACGAACCATACCGCGAGCAAGATAACCACCGAAGCCGCGATGCGCGCCACCACCTGCAACAGGAGGGCCCCGAGCCAACCGGACCCGCCGGTCTTGCCAGTCATGGAAGTCTCGGGGTCGGACTTCATCGCTTCTCGAGAAAGGATGAACCAGGTCAGCGTCGCGGCGGTCACCGCAAACATGAGGGCGGTTAGGAAGAAATCCGCCGGCGATCGCAGCAGATCGAAGAGGGCGCCGGACGCATAGTTGGCCGGGTTATCCAAACCGAGGAAGACTCCGAGGGGCGCGTCCGCCACCGAAACAACGATGCGAAAGCCCCAGAGCGCGGCCACGAAGAGTAGCGGGCCGGTGAGGCTCCGCGCCTGGCGTAGCTCTCTCCCCAACCAGACCACCGCAAAAAGCGCCGCCAGGGAGAGGAACAAGCCGGCAAGCTGCTGCGCCGTGCGCTTCGTTTCGAGCAGCGCGGCTGCCGGATCTTCCACGTTGCGCTGAACCACGGCGAGCAGTTCACCCGCGGGTGCACGAAGTGGAAAGTAGAGCACGGGGGCGTCTTCGGTGCCGCCCCAATAGCGGTCTTCGTTTCTTTCGAAGAGCGTGGCTAGTTCCGGCGCCGGCTCGCGCGAGTCGACGTAGTCCGTCGAGACCCCGTTGCCAGACCACGCTGCCGCGACCTCGAAATCGCGGAGATAGCGATTGTCGATTCCCCGGCGAGCCGAGAGCGGTATCTCTACCGCGAGGGTGCCCTTCCCGTCGTTCACCGGCGCCAGAACGATGAGATGGGTGAAGACACCTTGCTCGAAGAGGATCGTTTGGCCCGAGGGTGATTGCGGCAAGGTGTCGAAATGGGATCGCAGGTCGACCGTGTTGCCACTCCAGGCGATGGGCGCAAACCACTGGTCATAGAGGGCAACGCCCGGAACGCTTTCCGCGAGCGGTGAGGGAACGGGCGCTCTCTCGAGCAGGTCGAAGGCGGCCGAAAGCGCGTCCGCGTTATCGGGTTGAGCGACGGCGTCGCGAAGGCTCGGCTCGATGGCGAGCCTCCGGGCGGCCAGTTGCGCGCGTTGGCACAGATCGGCGAAACGCTCGGAGACATTCCTTGCGATGAGCTCGCCCCGTTGGCTCTGAAAACCCATCCATTCGGCGGCGGACCGCTGGGCGACCGCCTCGAAACCTCCTAGTCGTGCCCCGAGGGCGAGGAGACAACCTCCGACCAGCACGAAATGGACCGGATGGCGGCGAACGCTCGTCGACCGCGCGAGGAGAATGAGCAGCACCAGGCAGCCGCCGGCGAGCCCTAGCGTTCCGCCCAAGCTTAGCCGCTCGAATCCGGAGGCGACGTCGGTTAACGCGACGACGAAGACAACGAAAGGCAGCAGCAGGAGACAACCAGAAAGCAGGCTTTTCATGTTCGGGCCGGTCGGGCCTCGAGTGGCTGCCGAGCTACTGGGAGACGGATTTGAGCTCGAAGATCCGCCAGTCGTCGTTTTCTTTCTCGAGCGAGAAATGCAGGAGCTCGGTCACCGTCGTATCGGAGCCCATGACCTTGTAGGTCCATTGAGAGCGGAAGTACGCGCGCCCGTCGCGGGAGACCGTGACATCGCTGGGAGAGTAGTTGAAGCTGCGGGTTTGTAGATCGCGAAAGACCTTGTCGAAAATGAAGTGGAGTTGGCTTCGGGTGTAGTACCCAGCTTCGGTTTCCTTCGAGCGCAGAGAGATGAATACTTTCTTCGTGGCGAAGCACGCCTCCAACTGATCCGCTTGTTGGTTCTGAAAGGATTGGCGCACCCGATGAATGGTTTCTTGGAGCCCATCGTCACGCTTGCTGCTAGAGGCGGGAACGAGGCGCTTGATGGAGAGGTTGCTCGGGTCGTCCCCCTGGCCGAACGACGAACCGCCCAGCAAACCCAGAACGATCACCGGGAGGAGCCATCGCGCCACCACGCACTTCGAGCTCGCATGGGCGCTTCGGGAAAGGTGCCGCATGTGCCAGAAACCTATGCTCATCTTAGCTTTCGCGTGCTCCTCGTGTCAAAGCGGGTCGACAATTCCTAGGATGCATGTTTCGTTCCACCGGCCGGCCCGTCGATCCGACTCCTTTGGCGGGAGATCGAGGGAGTGTCCGTCCCGAAAGCATCCCTGGCACCGGCCGATTTCGGGGACAGTTCTGTCCTGCTCAGAGTCAAGACACCGTGAGCTAGTTTGGATCGGGGAGCTCTTCCTCGATCTCATCTTCACTCTCTTCTCCCTCACTCGGCTCAACGGCTTCGGAGGGCGTCGGTTCGCGTGAGTGCAGCAACAAGAGCTTTCCCGAGCGAAGCGGCAGCGCCATGCCCGCCGGCAGGAAGGTCGGATAGGGGAGGATGTCGTCGGGTGCGTCGTAGGCCAGGGGCGCGGCTTGACCGCCTGGCAAGTACTCGCTCACCTGGCCGTTCAGGGTGAGCACCACGACGCGTCGCCGGACACGAACCGGGGCGGCTGCGGGCCGACCGGGAAGATTGGTTCTCCACAGCTCGTGGCCGTTGCCCGTGCGGTAACAGAAAAGCGTGTTGGCGTAGGAGACGACGAACAGGCGGTCTTCTTCGAGCAGTGCGGCGTGGGCGATCGCTGCCCCGTTGGCCCAGCGATATTGAACCTTCCCGTCGCGGACCGAGATGGAATAGAAGAAGCCCGCGGTATCCCCGATGTAGAGCCTTTCTCCCGCGTCATCGAAGACGGCCGGGGCCTCCAAGTTACCGGGACCCTGGAATTGCCATCGCAACGTCCCCGTCTCCATTTCCAGAGCGTTGAGCCCTCCCGCGTTGTCGGAAACGAGCAGCAACCCGGCTCCCAAGGTCATCGCGAGCGGAGAGGCCTGGAGCTTGCTCCGCCACTTCTCTTTCCATTGCCCGACGTCATAGGCAAGCACCTCAGAATCAGGGGTTGCGAAGAACAAGATGCTTCCGTCGCATGTCGGTGACGAGGCGATAGGGGAGCCGATCGATACCTCGTTCAGGATTTCCCCGGTCTCCGGTTGGACCAGCATGACGGTTCCGGGGCTCGAGGCGACGAGCACGCCGTTTGGAACGCGGCATGGTGGGAAAAGCTCGGCGCCCGGCATCCCGAGCTTCCATCGCGTGACCAGGGTTACGGCATCGAGGCTCAATAGCTCGCCCCCGCTGGTCGCGACGACAAGGGCCCTTCTGTGAAAAAGCGCGGGGCCCACGGGCCGGGACCCGAGATCGACCTCCGCCGTCAAGGACACAGGGAGGAGCCCAGGACGGCGGGTGGGGCGCTGGGGCCCGGCGTCTTCTCCCGTCGCGTCATTGGGCTCCGTGAGCTCATCCGATTGGGATGGCTCCGCTTGATCGGGCGGCGTGCCTTGGTTTTCTTTGTCCTGTCGGTCAGCAGGAGACGACTCTTCCTGCTGCTCCGGGGTTTCTTGGGGCTCCTGGGCAGCAGAGACGGGGACCGGGAAAACGAGGCAATTCAGAAGGAGAGCTAAAGTGAGAGCACGCACCTGGTTGGGGATCATAGGGATAGCTCTTCCGCAAATCAAGATCCTTCAACACAAGACTTAGTTATACAAAATGTCTTAACCAACTACATCTTGTTGTATAATGCCGTCCTCCAATCGATCCCATGGCGCCTCACGGACATGAAACCGTAGTCATTCTCGACTTCGGCTCTCAGTATACCCAGCTCATCGCGCGCCGGCTTCGCGAGATGTCGGTCTATTGCGAGATCTTCCCGTTCTCGGCACGACCCGATGACATCCGCCGCCCCTCACTCGCCGGGCTGATCCTCTCCGGGGGACCTCAGAGCGTCTACGAGCCCGAAGCACCACGATGCGACGACGCCATCTTCGAGATGGGTGTCCCGGTTCTCGGGATCTGCTACGGCATGCAGCTCATGGCTCACGATCTGGGCTCACGTGTGAGCCCGGCGGAACACCGCGAATATGGTTACGCGACCCTTCATTTCAACGGCGCGGGGCAACTCTTCGAGGGCATCGGTTCTCCGCTTCGGGTTTGGGCGAGCCATGGCGACTCCATCGAGAGTCCGCCTCCCGGCTTTACGGTCACGGCCCACACTGACTCCGCCCCCGTGGCGGCGTTCGAACAAAAAGAGCGAGCTCTCTTCGGAGTGCAGTTCCACCCCGAGGTGGCCCACACCGAGCAAGGCGCCGCCATTCTGAAGAACTTCGCGTTCGGCGTTTGCCGCTTGAAGGGCGATTGGAGCATGCGCTCGTTCAGTGAAGAGGCCGTCGAGCGCATTCGCGAAACCGTGGGGCAAGAATCCGTCGTTTGTGCGCTCTCCGGTGGCGTCGATTCGGCGGTGGCGGCACTGCTGGTGCACCGAGCGGTTTCCGATCGTCTCACCTGTGTCTTCGTCGATAATGGCTTGCTGCGAAAGGACGAGGCGGCGCAAGTCATGGAACGATTTGCCGATCGCCTGCACCTCAAGGTCATCCACGTCGACGCCTCCGCAAGGTTTCTGCGCCGGCTCAAGAACGTGGCCGATCCGGAAAATAAACGAAAGATCATCGGCCGGG